>Ga0070734_10000229_pt1 | contig 148913 bp, 103 predicted proteins | sample Coa_R1_8_FD_66444 | JGI IMG/M metagenome (GOLD analysis project Ga0070734, IMG submission 66444) | Surface soil microbial communities from Centralia Pennsylvania, which are recovering from an underground coalmine fire - Coalmine... | ecosystem: Environmental > Terrestrial > Soil >... | reverse complement strand
GCAGAAGGCCGTCCGGCCCAGGCCGCTGGCTTCTAACTCCGCCACCAGTTGCTGGATTTCCGCTCGGTTCCGGCGGCGCTTGATGTTCGTGGCTTGCGTCTGTTTGTCCACCCCTCCAGTCATCACTGGTGGCGGCGCATGAAAAGGGTGCGGTTGCTCAGACGCTTACACTGAACTCGCCCTTCGCATTGAACTCGCGCTTCGCAACGAACACGTCGCTTCGCATTGAACTCGCGCACTGAACTCGCGCTTCGCACTGAACTCGCCCTTCGCGTTGAGCTCGCGCTTCGCAACGAGCCGCGACCGTAAGGGAGCGAATCCGGCCTGGAGTCGTTTCCGCAACCCACAAGCTAGCCTCCCCAACCGGTACTGCTCTACCGAACCTTTAATTTAGAATCACTAACTTACTGACGGAAAATGGGTACTTACCCGTCTGCTTGCTAGACAACGGACTCCACGGTCAGTTCGAAGCCATGATCCGCAATATGCGCGAATAACGTCTCCGAATCGTGGCCATGGAAGCGGAAGATCTGACGCACCAGGTCGCACACCGGATCGTAGCCCTGCTCATAGAACACGAGAATCGACGGGCCCGCTCCACTCAGTACACATCCCAGCAAGCCCGGTGCCCGCAGCTTGAGAATCTCCTCCAGTCCCGGAACCAGTGGGGTGCGGTATGGCTGGTGAAAACGATCCTCTAAAGCGGCAGGAAAGGCCCAAGTGGAGCCGGTGGCCAAGGCAGCAATCAGCAGCGACGCGCGTTGCACATTGAAAACTGCGTCCTGGCGCGAGTAGGAATTGGGAAGCACCGAGCGGGCCAGGGAAGTGGGCAAATCGAAATCGGGCACCACTACGCCGATGCCGAATTTTTTGGGCAGATCGAGGCGGATGGACCGGGTGACGCCTCCGGAATCGATGGCGCTGGCGACGATCGATCCCAAGGTGCAGGGCGCGACATTGTCTGGATGGCCTTCCAGGCGGGCGGCCTCATCCAGAATGCGGAGAGGTTTCCAGCGCAGGCCCAGCAGGTGGTCGGCAATCACCACCCCCGCCGTGAGCGCCGCGGCGCTCGAGCCCATTCCCTTGCCGATCGGAATGTCGTTGGAGATTTCGAGTTCGATAGGAGGAACCGACAGGCCGATGCTCGCCGCAACCGCCACGGTCGTCTGCCAGATCAGATTGTCGGGTCCGGTGGGAATCTGTTGGGAATCACGCCCTACCGCACGGACAGACAACTGGTCGCTGGGCCGAAAACGGCAGGTCAGATAAACGCCCAGAGCCAAGCCGAGAGCGTCAAATCCGGGCCCCAGATTGGCGCTCGAAGCTGGCACACGCAGGGTGCACCAGGGACGTGGGTCGGGCATGCCCGGCCTTACCGGATCTCCATGATTTCTTTTTCTTTGGCCTTGGCAGCCTGGTCGATCTTCTGCATGTAGCCGTCCGTAAGCTTCTGGATCTCGTCGAGGGCCTTCCTCTCCTGGTCTTCGGTGATCTTCTTGTCTTTCAGCAGCTTCTTGACGGACTCGTTGCCATCCCGGCGGACATTGCGGACCGAAACGCGATGATGCTCGGCCGCACCATGGAGTTTCTTGACGAACTCCTTGCGGCGTTCCTCCGTCAGCGGGGGAATCGGCAGCCGGATCATCTTGCCATCATTGGCGGGGTTGAGGCCCAGATCGGAGATACGGATGGCTTTTTCGATGGCGCCGATCTGTGAGACATCCCAGGGTTGGATGGTGATCAGGGCAGGCTCGGGAACGTGCAGGTTCGCGACCTGATTCAAAGGTGTGGGGGTGCCGTAATAGTCCACGCGGATATGATCGAGAATTCCGAGTGAGGCGCGCCCGGTCCGGATGGCAGCCATTTCATGCTGCAAATCCGTGATAGCCTTCTCCATCCGGGTCTTCAGATTGGTTTCCACATCCTTCGTCGAGTTGAAGGTTGGACCGCTGGGTGCTGCATGCTGTTCTGTTTTCATAGCGCACTAATGAATTACAGTGCCGACGGGCTCACCCATCGACATACGCATTATATTGCCTATTGTGTTCAAATTGAAAACGATAATCGGCAGCTTGTTGTCCCGGCACATCGCGATCGAGGTGGCGTCCATCACCCCCAGAGCTTGCGCGAGCACCTCGAGGTAGGTGATTTGTGGGTATCGTACGGCTTCGGGGTACTTCAGGGGGTCCTTGTCGTACACCCCGTCAACGCGGGTGGCCTTGGCGATCACATCCGCTTTAATTTCAAGCGCTCGCAAGGTGGCGGCCGTGTCGGTGGAGAAGTAGGGATTGGAGGTGCCGGCGGCGAAAATAACGATGCGGCCCTTCTCCAGATGGCGGATGGCGCGGCGCCGGATGTAGGGCTCCGCGACCTGGTGCATCTCGATGGCGCTCATCACCCGGGTGGGAATACCCATCTGTTCGAGGGCATCGGACAGAGCCAGGGAGTTGATCACCGTCGCCAGCATCCCCATGTGGTCGGCAGTGACGCGATCCATCTTTTGCGCCGCGGCAGCGACCCCCCGGAAGATGTTACCGCCGCCCACCACGAGTCCTACCTGCACTCCCGCAGCGGACACGTCGGCAATTTCGCGGGCGAGACCCTTAACCCGAAGCGCATCGATACCAAAAGCGGCACCGCCCGCCAGGGCTTCGCCGCTTAGTTTCAAAAGGATGCGCTGAAACGCCGGCATTACTGCGCGACCGGCTCGGCAACCGGGCTGTCGGCCGCTTCGGCGCCAGTGTCGCCGACCTTGAAGCGCACGAATCGGGCGATCGTGATGTTCTCGCCCAGCTTGGCGATCTTGGTCTTCACCAATTGGCCGACGCTCAGCGTGGCTTCTTTGACGAAGGGCTGTTCGAGGAGGCAAATCTCCTCATAGAACTTATTCAGGCGGCCTTCGGTGATCTTTTCGATCATCTTCTCGGGCTTACCTTCCGCCAGGGCTCGGGCACGGTGAATTTCGCGCTCTTTCTCGAGCACGTCGGCCGTGACGTCCTCCTTGCGGATAAAACGCGGATCGGACGCCGCAATGTGCATCGCGACATCGTGGACCAGTTCCTGAAAGTCCTCGGTGCGGGCCACGAAATCGGACTCGCAGTTCACCTCCACCATCACGCCGAGTTGGCCGCCGTGGTGGATGTAGGTGCCGATGAGACCCTGCTTGGTAGCGCGCGAGGCCTTCTTGTGAGCCGAGGCGATACCGCGCTTGCGCAGCACGACTTCGGCTTCGCTCATGTCGCCCTTGGCTTCCACCAGGGCGCTTTTGCATTCCATCATTCCCGCGCCGGTGCGTTCGCGGAGTTGTTTTACCAGTGTTGCGGTGATTTCCGCCATAGGTTTTTGCTCAGTTCTGAAAGGAAGATTAATGGCCACAGATGAACACCGATAAACACAGATGAAGGAAGCCAGTACTCGCTTCTATCGTTGTGCATCTGTGTTCATCTGTGGCGCGGTTCTTAGTGGCCGCTTTCGGTTACCGCGGGTTCGCGGGCAGGCTCTCCAGTCTCGGAGGCAGGGCCCTTACGCGGCGAAGTTTGAGTTGGCTCGTCTTCCATGCTCAAGCTCTCCGCCATGATCTTCTCGGCATACTTGGGGTCGACGTACTCGGTGTATTCCATCATGCCTTCGCCGGCCGGAGTCTCGTCCTGAACGATCTTGTCGACGGTGAAGTCCTGCTCCGTAGCCAAGGCACGGCCTTCCACCACGGCGTCCGCAATCTTGCTGGCGAACAGGCGAATGGCGCGTAATGCGTCGTCATTGCCGGGAATCACGTAATCCACCTCGTCGGGATCGCAGTTGGTATCGACGATGGCGACCACGGGAATTCCGAGGCGGCGCGCTTCTTTCACGGCGATCGCTTCTTTATTGGAGTCGATCACGAAGAGCACGTCTGGCAGATCCGGCATGTCTTTGATGCCCGCCAGGTTCTGGTCCAGATGTTTCCGCTCGCGCTCCAGGCGAATGATTTCCTTTTTGGGACGGCCGGCATATCCGCCCTCGGCAGACGCCATCCCTTCCAGTTCCTTCAAACGCTTGATCGACTTCTTCACCGTGTCCATATTGGTGAGCAGTCCACCGAGCCATCGTTGGTTGACATAGTACATCTGGCAGCGCTTGGCTTCTTCGGCGATCGCTTCCTGGGCCTGGCGCTTGGTGCCGACGAAGAGCACGTTCTTGCCCGACGCGGCCATTTCGCCGACGAAGCGTGCGGCGTCTTTAAACATCTTCAGAGTCTTCTGAAGATCAATGATGTAAATTCCGTTACGTTCGCCGAAGATATATTCCTTCATCTTCGGATTCCAGCGCTTGGTCTGGTGCCCGAAGTGAACGCCAGCTTCGAGCAATTCCTTCATGGATATTGCAGGCAAACTACCTCCTAGTTGGTTGGGAGAGGCTCACCTCTCGTTGAAAAGCCTTCCTTGGTCGTTCCGCGGTCCGCTGCACGGCCCAAAGCGAAATTTGTGCCACGGGCTGCGAACGGAAGGCCGTTGAAAAAAACACGAGCGGGGACGGGCTTGACCAAATCCCCGCAGGGGAATCTAGCGTTTGGAGAACTGGAACCGCTTGCGAGCACCTTTTTGGCCGTACTTCTTCCGTTCGTGCTTGCGCGGATCGCGGGTCAGGAAGCCGAGTTTCTTCAACTTCGGCCTGAGTTCCGCATTGAACTCCACCAAAGCCCTGGCAATCCCCAGACGGGCTGCACCCGCCTGGCCGATGACGCCACCGCCATCGGCGAGAATCAAGAGGTCGAACTTCTCCATGGTCTCGGTGGCTGCGAGAGCCTGCCGCACCATGGCGCGCGAACTTTCCGTGGGAAAATAGTTTTCGAACGCGCGGTTATTGATCTTGATTTCGCCCTTGCCGGGCCGTAAAAACACGCGAGCCACCGACGTCTTGCGGCGGCCCGTACCCAAATATTGAACCATCGTCGCTGCCACTACGCTTCTGCCTTCCGCGGTATTTCCAGCGCCACTGGTTGCTGTGCGGCGTGGGGATGCCGGTCGCCCGAATACACTTTGAGCTTCCGGTACATCTGTTTACCCATTTTGGTTTTGGGAAGCATGCCGAAAATGGCATCTTCCACGATGCGAATGGGGCGCTCGGACCGCACTCGCTTGATGTTGGTTTCCACCAATCCGCCGGGATACCCGGTGAAATGGCGATACACTTTGGTTTCTTCTTTTCGGCCGGTAAGCCTGACTTTATCGGCGTTGATGACGATCACGTGATCGCCGGCGTCTATAAACGGCGTATAGATAGGTTTGTTTTTTCCCATCAGCAACATCGCCGCTTTGCTGGCGAGCTTTCCCAGGACCACGTCCTGGGCGTCAATCAGATGCCACTGGCGGGGAACGCCGTTCTTAGAGGGGAACTCGGTACTCATTGACACACACGTCTCCAGATGGTCCTCACTGCAAATTTTTAGGGTAGCGGGCGAAGGGGCGCCTTGTCAAATCTTGATGACGAAAAGGTGAATGCACTCCAATTGGTGAATGCAACCCTAATTGAGGACGAACGAGACGTGTCGGAACAGAATAGACAACACCATGTACGGGCGATAGGCTTGAATTGTGGAGACCAGCCTCTCGGACCTCGATCTCGCCCGGCAACTGATCCGCGGGAGTTCGGAGGCGTTCGAGCGTTTCGTCGACGTCTATCACGGCAAAATCTTTCGCTACAGCTTCACCATGTGCGGCCAACGGGAAGACGCCGAGGAAGTCGCTCAAGACGCCCTGCTGAAGGTCTTCGAGAGCCTGGGCCAGTTGCGGGAGCCGGAGCGCCTGAAGCCGTGGGTATTCCGGATCGCCAGGAATGCGTGTTTGATGAAGAGGCGGAAGAGCGTGTTCGCTCCCGATCGCGAGCTTTCGTTGGACGAATTGAAGCCCCACCGCAATGGAAGCGGTTCCGCCGAGCACCTGGACATCGCCGACTGGTCCGCGCTGCCGGAAGATCTGGCACTCAATGCGGAGTTGCGAGACGCCGTGAGTCATGCGGTTGCGCGTTTGCCGGACACGTACAAATCCGTATTTCTGCTCCGGGACGTGGAGGAACTCTCGACGGACGACTGCGCCGAGGTTCTCGGCGTGAGTAGCGACGTAATCAAGACACGGCTGCACCGGGCTCGCCTTACCTTGCGAAAAGAGCTGGACGAGTACTTGCAGGTCGGTTCAGCACGGAGTCGCATTCAGTGAACGAGCTCGATTGCAGGGCGATTTTCGAGATGTTGTCGCAATATCTCGATCGGGAACTCCCCGCGGCGACCTGCGAGGAACTGGAGCGTCATATTCAGAACTGCGCACCGTGCGTCGAATTTGTGGCGAGCCTCAAGAAAAGCGTTCGACTGTGCAAGCAGTATGAATCGGGCGAACAGCCGCCGGAGCTGCCTGCTTCGTTAAAGCAATCGCTCGCGAAGGCCTATCGGAAAATATTGTCGACCGTACAGGATGGAAAGACCTCCTGAATTTGGCTCCCGTGGTATCCACACTGTCATTCGGTCTTCGTGAAACGACCATGATCTTGCTGGAACCAGTTCAACACTCGTAGAGCGCGCAGCGTATTCCATCGGCTCGGGCGTCCTTCGCCTTCGTCCATCTCGAGGGGCATTACGCCCGGATATCTGGTTTCCAGCGGCCACAATCCATCCCCGTCCCGCTTTGATGCGACCAGATCGAGAGCCTCGGCCAGCCGCCCATCGTATGGAACGCCGGCGCCGCGCAGGTACTCCAGTCCCCTCAGCACGTCGTAGTGCCACCACGTCGGGAACGCGAAACGCGTCCAATCGGAGCCGCCCTTGCGATCTCGCTGGATTACCTCGCCGGTCGACCGGCGGCGGAAGAGGCGGCGCTCGAGAAGATACTCCTGCCCGCGGAGACGGGCTTCGAGAATCTGACGGCTGCTCTCGACGGCGCGTTCGTATGCGAGCAGGGCTTCGAGAACGCAGATCGTGGTGTTAAATGACGACCGCGTCGAGCCGTTGGGGGCCTCGCAGTTCCAGCCGCCGTCGGGCAACTGTTCGGCAAGCAGCCGGGCGACAAGGCCGTGGACGTCCTGGCCGAAGTAGGCGCCGACCGCCACGACCTGTCCATTAATGCAAGGCTCGACCTCGCCGTCAAAGAAGGCATTCCCATCACATTCCCGCGGGCCACATCCCTTCCACGTTACCCGGTCGCGGACAAGTTCCGTTGCGCGGCGCGCCTGGTCGCTCGCAGGATCGAGCCCCAGGTCGCGCAATAGCATGAGGACATGCATGGTGGAATTCCAGCCGCGGTTCCATGCCGCGCCGCCCCACCGCCCGTCTGCCGCCTGGAGACTAAGCAGACTTGCTCCAGCGCCCTCGGTAGCGACCCGCGCGCGCTCGGCCGCGACTTCTTCTGCCGGCGAACCAATCAGGTCCTGCATCACCTGCCAGCGGAGCGAAGGGTCAGAATCGAGCAGCCACTCTATGACCGGTCTCTCCGTTTTTAAAGCTTGCCTTTTCGCCAGGTCGATTGGCATCGTCAGCCCTTCTTGAATTTGATCACACGCCGCTCGCTGTCGGCGACCGTGCAATCGGGCCCTCCGCCCTTCGAAGTGTTTCCCGGAGGGCAGCGTGATTTCCGTTCGATCGATCGGCTCACGCCCTGCTTCCGATGGGGCGCGATGCGGAAACAATGTATCGGGGCTCTAGCTCAATAAAGTCCCAGGCACCGAATCGGCAATGCCTGAGCTACCACGCCACATACGCCCGCAGCAGTACGCTGCGTCCGAAACTGCCGCCGGCGTTGCCGTTCATCGTAGAACTCACCTGACCGAATGAGGTCGCTGTCGGCGAATTGCTGCCCAGAGCGAAGAACGGATGGTTCAAAAAGTTCAGAGCTTCCATGCGGAATCCCACACGCAAATGCTCTTTGACGCGAACTTCTTTGTTGAGGCTCATGTCCAGAGACAGACTCGTCCTGGCGTATTGGTAAACCAGGGCGCTGAAAGCGCCGGGAGTGGCTGCGGGCCCATAATACGCGGGATTGGCGGCGCCATTCGATTGCGCAATGCTGGCGACGTTGGAAATCAGATTTCCACTCACCACCTGGTTCATGTTGGGAATTGTGGCCAAGTCCTTCTGTAACTGCGTTGGCGTCAAACCGCTCCCCAGCACCACGCCGCTCTGCGCCAGGTTGTTCACCGTGTTCCGCCCCCCATTGAGAATGTTGGGAGCACCGGTCCCGATCGATTCGATGCCGCCCACTGTCCAGCCGCCAAAGATGCGATCGAGAATCGGATTGCGGATGTTTAAAGCTCTGTCTTTACCAATCGGCAGATCGTAGGTCCAGTAGGCGTTCATCACCATGCGCCGGTCGAACGGCGAGGGACCGTAACTCAGACGGCCATTGCGTAATGTGAACCACTGATAATCCCCGGCTTGGCCGGTGTTGTTCAACTCGGTGCCCAGTGCGTGGCTCCAGTTGAAGTTGAAGTCGGCGAACAGTCCGTGACTCGCCTGTTTGCGAACATCCAACTGCAGCCCGTTGTAGCTGTTATTGCCGTTGTCGTCCTGATACCGCAACGTGGTGGCAAACGGATTCGGAGAGAAGAAGTTTATCGGATACGGTGTGGCCGCGGTGAACCCGAGGGCGCCGCACGGCGCGAAATTCGCCCCCACCAACCGGCAGTAATAGGTCGAACTGGCCGTGCTCGCGAGCGAATTAGCGAGTGTCCCGGCGAGTCCCTGATTCAAATCGGTGATGAAGGTGGAGTTGCCGAAGCCCTGGCTGGCCGACAGAGCCGCTTGCGACCCATTGGCGCCGAAGGCCGTCTCGAAAATCGGGATCGCCCCCTGTCCGGCAAGGCCGTTGTTGACGAACGTGTTGCCCTTGCCGTTGGCCTGGTTGATGGTCAGATTCTTATACGCCTGGTTGAATTGCGGCAGGAAACCATTCTCGAAAATGTTGACCTCGTTGACGTTCTGGTAATGCCACATGTGAGTCGATTTGTTGCCGATGTACCTCACCTCCAGCACCACGTGAGACGGCAGTTCCCGCTGCACACCCACATTCCAATTCTGCACGTAGGGCGACACTTGATTCGGATTGATGTAGTACAGCGTGTTGCCGCCCGAAAACGTGAAATACGACTCCGGCAGCGGAAAGCTGAATGACGACGGGAACACCGCCAACGCCGGCTGGGCCGAGCCCAGGTTCAATCCGGAAATCGGGAATCCCGCGCCTCCCGGCACCGCCGAAATCGATTGGGTCGTCCCCTGATTGCTCGAAAGGACATTGGACACGGCGTTCAACCCTTCGTTGTAATAAGTCACCGAATAAGCCCCGCGGATCACAGTCTTGTGGTTTCCCAGAATCTTGCCCGCCAGCCCGCTCGTACCGGAAGGGTTCCAGGCAAAGCCGACGTTGGGCGCAGGGTTGACCAGATCCGCGGAATAGGGAGACTTCACCAGAGTGAGCGCTGGATTGAGGTTCCCATTCAACACGCCAGGCTGGAACAAGCCGTTGGATGGCCCAAAGAAATTCTGACCCACCGGCTCAGAATCGATGCCGTTGGTGTTATGGATGGTGCCGTCGAATTGCCAGCGGAAACCGAAGTTCACCGTCAGGTTAGACGTGATCCGCAGATTGTCCTGAATGAATACGCCGCCGGTCGTAAAGGCGTAACGCTGGGTCACCGGTGCGAACTGATTGTACTGATGGCTGTTCTCATCCACGTTGGTAGAGCCGCTGATGCTGCTCAGCCGCCCGGTCAACAGCGCGTAGAGTGCCTGCGCGTTCCCCAAATCGCCGTTCTGAGTGTTGATAAACGGCAGAGCATTGGTGATGGCGGTAAGCGCCGGGTCGGAGGATGGCAGGCCGAGATTGTAGCTGGGCACTCCCGCGCTACCGTAAGACGTCTCGTAAAAGCTGGTATGCAGCAGGGTGCCGCCGATCGAAATGTTGTGGCGGCCCTTGACCCAACTCAGCGTGTCGTTGAGTTGGTACACAGGATTGTTACGGATGAACGGCGTTTGATTGACCACGACGGGCGAAAGGGCAGTGGCAGTGGCGGAGGCATTGGACACGTACTGGGTTCCGGTGTTCAAGGTCATTGCCGGAAACACGATGTTCCGGTTTCCATAAATGTTCCATTGCTGCGGAGCGGATCCCTGGTAGAAGTACTCGCCATTGCTCTGAACTCCGAAAGTGAAGTTGTTCAGCATGTGCGGCGTGATGGTCCAGTCCACCGAATTGGTGCCCACATAGGTAGTGATTTTGTACCCGCCTCCGTAGTTGTATTGGGACATCCCCGGATAATTTGCACCACCCGCGATGTTTTCGTAGCGCAGATTCCAAGTGCCATGCCAAGCCACCTTGGGCGCGATCTGGTAGTCCACCCTGGCTGTCGGAAAGAGGTACAGCGTATTCTCGGGCTGCGTCCAAAGCATGTTCTGGAAATAGGGTTGTCCGGTGACGCTGAGGAAGCCGGTGGCCTTTTGTTGCGAGCTGTTGATGGCGCCTAGGATACCCGCCACTGTCGGATCCACAGCGCCTGGTAGTCCTGCAGCCTGAGCCGAGGTCAGAAGGTTTACCGTCCGCGTGGTGCCATCGGTGCCCAGGTAGGTGAAGTTGCCCGCCTGCGCCGCTGACGTTAAGACAGTCGTATTCTCGGTAATTGACGTGGGCTGCGGCTGCGCTTCAAAATACGCGAAGAAAAACAGCTTGTGCTTCATGGCCGGAATGAACGGAAGCAGCGGGCCGCCAATGCTGCCATAAGGATTGTTCTGTCTCGTCTTGCTGATCGGTTGGCCCCGCAGGTTCTTGAAAAATGTGTTCGCGTTCAGATCTTCGTTGGCGAACTGTTCTCCTACCGCAAAGTGATACTGATCCGTACCGCGCTTGGTGGTGAATCGAATGGCCATTGCTCCTTCACCCGATGCGTCGGCGCCCAATCCGGTCGTAGATACGGTCACCTCTTCCATGGCATCGATCCGCGCCGGAGCGAAAGCGTAAAAGCTCGTGCCGCCGCTCTTGAATCGCTGCGAGTTGTTGTTCATGCCATCGATGGTGATGTTCATGGAAGCGTTGGGAAGGCCGTTGTAGGTGCTGTTGCGCCCTGTCGCGTCATTGGCCGAGGAGTTGCCCGGCATCAGCAAAGCGAATTGCAGTGAATCCCGGCTGGCGTACGGCAGATTCTGAATGCTCTTGTTATTGATGGTCGTCCCCACTTCGTTGGAAGTAGTCTCCAACTGGGCCGCCGTTCCCGTGACTTCGATGGTGTCCGTGGTTGCGCCGACGCTCATCGAAACCGATAGGTCCGTCGTGCGGCCAGTATCGACCACGATGTTGTCGAGCTTGGCGGTCTGAAAACCTGGTGCGGAGGCGGTCAGCGAATAAGTGCCCGCCACCAGATTCACGAAGACGAAAGTTCCCTCGGCATTCGCCGTCCCGGTCTTCTCGATTCCAGTCGCAATATCCCGCAGCCTCAAACTGGCTATAGGAACCGTCGCGCCGGATGGATCGCGGACCACCCCATGAATACCCGTTGTAGTGACTTGGGCGAACGCGGCAACAGCCAAGCAGGCCGCAAGAATCACCCCCTGATTCAAGCGAAGCATCCGAAACCCTCCTGAGCGGTGAAAGTTATGTAGCAGTATAGATCACGCTGTTAAATAGAGTCAACGAATTAACATTCCACGCCTTTGTTTTTAATAGTTTATACGTTTCACCAATCGACCATTTAACCAGCCGGCGAAAAGTAAATCGCCCGCGCCGCCACCCGCCCCTTGTGGAGTTGGTAAGGAACCACGTGATCAATCGTGCACAACGCCGCCTGATGGAGAAATAATCATGAGTGTCCAAGGCCTAAACTTTGCCGCCCGTGATAGGATGTGACCAGTTGGAGGGAGAACATGGCGCGATGTTCGAGACGTGATTTCTTCAAGACCGGATTCGCCGCGGGCGTGCTTGCGGGAACCGGAAGTCTGCCCCTTCGTGGGGCGCGCGGGACCGCGACCGACTGGGTGACGCTCGGGAAATCGAACGTCAAAGTGACTCGCCTCGCCTTCGGCACCGGAACCTACAGCGGCCAGGTGCAGCGCGACCTCGGGCAGGACCAGTTCACCAGGCTCGTGCGCTACGCCTACGACCACGGTATCCGTTTCTTCGAGACCTCCGAGACCTATGGCGAAATGCACAAAATGCTCGGCATCGCACTCAAGGGTGTGCCTCGCGACTCGTATCGCCTGATGTCGAAGGTCACGACGCGCGATGGTGTCGATCCGGCCGCCAAAATTGACGAACTGCGCAAACAGGCGAACACCGATTACTTCGACGTGATGCTGATGCATTACCAGCACGTAGGCACTTGGCCTGACGGCACCAAACGCTGGCAGGATGGAATTCAAGAAGCCCAGTCGAAGAAAATCATCGTCGGCCGTGGGGCCTCCATGCACGGTTTGCCCGCGCTCCGCCGCGCTCCCGGCAACGATTGGCTGGAGATCGCCATGATCCGCATGAATCACAAAGGCACCAAGATGGACGCCGAGGACTACAACACCAGCGGCCCAGGCGATGTCAGCGAAGTGGTGCAGCACACCCGGCAGGTGAAGACCCAAGGCCTCGGCGTCATTAGTATGAAGCTGATCGGTGAAGGCGCGTTTACCTCTCGCGAGGACCGCAAAGCTGCCATGCGCTTCGCGTTCAACAATGCGGGCGTGGATAGCGTCACGGTTGGCTACAAGAACACCGCCGAAATTGACGAGGCTATCGAGAATCTCAATCTGGCTCTCGCCTGAACGCGCGTTCGCGCTCACCAAGGTCCTCGGTCCACTGGTAAGCCAGCGCTCGGACCACGGCATGGTGGCGGAGCCAGTTTCGACTTAGCGTTGGCAGGAGTCTGCGCCCCGCCTTCAGGCGCCGGAGTCTGTACTGCCCACGTTTCCAGGTAGGACGCCAGCGACCTACCCGCTGGCGTCCCCTACCTTCACTCTTTCGCGCACAACTCCGCGGCGAATCCGAACGCCATCGATTGCGTCAGCCCTGCCGGCCTCCGTCTCGCGTAGCTCATCTGATTCGCCCGCACCGTCTCAATCGCTTCGAGAAAGTAGTCTTCCACGGGACGAAGCGTCTTCCCGCTGGCCAGATCATGCGCGAGCACCAGTTTGCCGTCCTCGACTACCGCCTGCAGATCCGCGCCCGTGAGTCCGCGGCTTGCCGAGACCAGCCTGCCTACTTCCACCACCGCGACAGGCTCCGGCAATCCCGAAAGCCGCGCATCCAGAATCGATGCGCGCGCCTCCGGGCCCGGCAGCCGTGTCTCGAGCCACAACTCCACCCGCCCCGAACGCACCAGCGCATGTGGCAGACTGCTCACGTTCATCGCCGTCATCATCACGCAAACCCGCTGCGCGCTGGCGCTCTCCAGCCCATCGAGCTTGGTCAGCAGATAGCGGTAGAATCCGCGTTCCTCGTTGCCTTCGAAGATCACATCGGCGTCATCAATGAAGATCACCGCCGGAGCGTTCTTGGTGGCCGACTCGAAGACCTCGTCTACCTTCGAATGGAAGTTCCGCGAGCCCGCCACCATCGTCCCGTCGATGAGGAAGAACTTGCCCTTGAGGCGGTGCGCCAGAGCCCGCCCGATGGTCGTCTTTCCAGTTCCTGGAGGCCCGGCCAGCAGAACGCCGCGCTTCGGCTTCAGGCCGAACCGGGTCGCCAGGGCGTCGTTCTCGAAGGGCAAGGCGATCTTGGTTTCCAGGGCGTGGATTACGTCGTCCACGCCCTTCAGTTCGTTCCAATCGACGCGCGCCACCTCCTCAATCGCCACGTTGCTCGTCAGATTCTGCGACTTGAGATAGTCGATCATTCGATCGGTGTCGAACTTCGCCTTGCGCCCCATCCAGGCGCAGGCATGCTTGAGCTGATATGCGTTCAACATCGGTGCGAAGCGATGCAGCCGCGCATAGTCGAGATGTTCCGCCTTTTGCGGATCGAGCCAGCCTTCGCAAAGGCATCGGTAGTCGTCGGCGGTAAACGTGCGAATCTCCCAGGTGATGGCGCGCCGCTTCACGGGCCACGGCGCCTCTCCGTCGGTCGCGAAGAGAATTTTCTTGCCCTGCACCGCCGCTTCCGCCAGGACGGCAGTCAACGCCGCGTCCAACAGATGGGATCGTGGATACTCGCAGTCGTCCACGATGTTGGTCACCAGGTGCAGATCGTCCACCAGCACCAGTTCGTTTCCGGCCAACGCCTGATCGAGCATCGCCAGGAACGCCTCTTCGATGGCCGCCGGGCCGCGGGAAATCAGTTCCACGAGAAACTGCCGCACGCCCAACAGAACTCCACCCGCCTGGCGATGCACTTCCTCCAGGATGGTGGTCTTTCCCGTGCCGGGCTCGCCTTCGAGCACGATCACTTCGCCCACTTCGAGCCCGCGCAGCAGGTTTCGTGCGGCTCTCTGCTGCGCCGGTGTGAGTCTTTTTACCTGAGTCATTGCGTTTCCACCTTTTCCTTCCGCCGCTCACGGGCGCGGGCCACCGCTTCCTCGTAGCAGCTCTTGTTGGCACGAACGGTTTGCACCGCCGTCAGGAAATACTCCATCGACGGCCGCAACTCCAGTCCACGCATCTTGTCATAGGCGAACAGCACCTTGCCGTCCTCCACCACGCGCTTCAAATCCGCGCCGGTGAGGCCCTCGGTCTGAATCGCCAATCCCGTCGCATCGGCCTCGCCCAGCGGCGCAGGTAGCCGGCCGAGGTTTGCCCGCAGGATCTCTGCGCGCGCCTCGATCGACGGCAGCCGCGTCTCCAGCCACAGCTCGATGCGCCCCGAGCGGACCAGCGCCGGCGGCAGACTGGCCACGTCCATGGCCGTCATCATGACGCAGACGCGGCCCGCACTCTCGCTCTCCAGCCCGTCGAGCATCGTGAGCAGGTAGCGATACAGGCCCACCTCCTCGTCGTCTTCGAAGATCACGTCCGTGTCGTCGATGAAAACGATCGATGGCGCATTCTGCTTGGCTGCCTCGAATACCTGCGAGATTCCCCCGTAGAAACCGGAGGTACCCGTGATAAACGTGCCGTCGATCAGAAAAAACTGACTTTTCAGGCGATGGGCCAGGGCACGTCCGACCGTTGTCTTGCCGGTACCCGGAGGGCCGGCGAGCAGGATACCGCGCTTGGGCTTCAGATCGAGCTCCTGTGCGAGCTCGTCGTTTTCGAGCGGCATCACCACGTTGGCCTCAAGGCTGGCGATCAGCTCGTCAATGCCCTTCAGGTCGCGGAGATCGACCTTCTGCACTTCGGCGAGTTGCACATTGCTGGCAAGCCCTGCCGTACGCAGATACTCGATGACCTCCTCGGTTCCTGGAGAGCCGTGGCGGCTGAGCCAAACGCACGCCCGCTGGAGCTGCCACGCGTTTAGCCGGCTGGCGAAGCGATGAATCTTCGTATAGTCCAGCGCCGCCGCCGCCGAAGGCTCCAGGTACGCCTGGCACACGCAGGCATAGTCGTCCACTTCAAACTCCGCGATGTTCGTGAACCACGCACGCCGCGCAATCGGTCCGGGAGTCCGGCTCGACGTGGCAAATACCATGGTCTTACCGGCAGCCGCGCCTTCGCGCATCAGGGTCTCTGCCGGGGCTTTGAACAGTCCGGGCCGGGGATAGCCGCCGCAGCCATTGTCCACGTCCGTGACCATCTGGAGGTCGTCCAGGATCACCAGGTCCGTGGCCGCAAACGCGCGCCGCATGGTCTCGAGAAATGCCTCCTCGATGGCCAATGGGTGGCGCGCTTCGAGCTGCATCAGAAATTCCCGCGAATTCAGCAACAAGCCCCCGACCTCGGCGTGTAACTTCTTCAGAATGGTGGTCTTGCCCATCCCTTGCGCACCTTGGAGGACGAATACTCCGCCGCCCGGGACCTCCCGGGTCAGCATCTTGGCACACTCCCGCTGTGCGGGAGTCAGAATGACTTCCGTTAAGTTCATATAGAATTCGAGTTAGTAAGGCCTGGTTAGTGAGGCCTGGTTTGCTGCCATCCGGAAGACACACGAGTCCTCGCGGAGCTAGTTAGATTGTTAGGGAGAAGTTAGACGAAAAGACGAGCAGCGAAAAGCAGGCTAACCCGCAGTGCGTCCATCTGGAACTGATGTGCTGTACTGGTCAGGAAATCATTTCTGTTGGGCAAAGACGGTGCCTCCTTTCCGAGAGAAGTAAGTTCTTAGGTAGGCTACCACAGGCGAGTGGGGCTGGCAAGTCGTTTTTTGATTAATTCGTTTTCATCATGACAACTGAGTTACTCCGCCGGTTGTTATAGGTCTGAAAATCCCAAGATCCATATTCCGGTGCTTCTACCAACCGAATATTGGTGGTAAGTTTGAGTTCAGAATGGAAATTCATCCTCTCGCGGGCCAACCTCCCACACCGTCGATGCTGGTAGACGTTCCCAAGCTGATCACCGCCTACTATACCGGGAAGCCGGACGTGTCGGTGGCTTCGCAGAAGGTGAGTTTCGGCACTTCCGGACATCGCGGTTCTGCCTTCCATTCCTCCTTCAATGAAGGGCATATCCTGGCCATCACCCAGGCCATTTGTCAATACCGCAAGGAAAACGGCGTCGATGGTCCGCTCTTCCTCGCCAAGGACACCCACGCGCTTTCGGAGCCCGCATTTGCCAGCGCGCTCGAGTGTCTTGCCGGCAATGGAGTGGAGGTGATGGTCGATCAGGATCTCGGGTACACCCCGACGCCCACGCTTTCGCACGCCATCCTCACTTACAATCGCGATCGCAACAGCGCGCTCGCCGATGGCATCGTCATCACGCCATCGCACAATCCTCCCGAGGACGGCGGCTTCAAGTACAATCCACCCAACGGAGGGCCCGCTGACACAACCGCCACGAAGTGGATCGAGAATCGCGCCAACCAGATTCTCGGAAGCGGTCTTGCCGACGTGCGGCGTCAGGTCTACGCGTCGGCGCTTAACGCGGCAACTACGCATCGCCACGACTACCTTTCGAATTACGTGAACGATCTGGGCTCCGCAGTGGACCTCGACGCAGTGCGCGACGCCAAGCTGAATATTGGCGCGGATCCGCTGGGTGGCGCGGGCATTCGCTATTGGCAGCGGATTGCCGACCGCTATGGCCTCACGATGAAAGTGGCCCATGATCACGCCGATCCCACGTTCCGTTTCATGTCGGTGGATTGGGACGGCAAAATCCGCATGGACTGCTCCTCGCCTTACGCGATGGCGGGATTGATCGCCATGAAGGACCAATTCGATATCGCCTTTGCCTGCGATACGGACCACGATCGTCACGGCATTGTGACACGAAGCGCCGGGCTGCTGAATCCTAACCATTACCTCGCGGCGGCGATTTCGTACCTGTATCCGAACCGGTCCCGATGGCGAGCCGATGCCGGGGTAGGGAAGACCCTGGTTTCGAGCAGCATGATCGATCGTGTGGCAGCGAGCCTCGGAAGGCATCTGGCGGAAGTGCCGGTGGGGTTCAAGTGGTTTGTGGATGGATTGCTCGATGGCACGCTGGGCTTCGGCGGCGAAGAAAGCGCCGGCGCGTCCTTCCTGCGCCGCGACGGCGGTGTGTGGACCACCGACAAGGATGGCATCGTCATGGCGCTTCTGTCCGCCGAGATGCTGGCCCGCACCGGCAAGGATCCGGGCGAGATTTACCACTCCCTCACGGAGCGCTTCGGAGCCCCCGTGTATCAGCGGATCGATGCGCCCGCGACCCCGGCGCAAAAGGCGATTCTGCAGAACCTCTCACCGGAGAAGGTGCACGCCACTGAATTGGCCGGCGATCCGATCGAGGCGATGATCACTAAGGCTCCTGGGAACGGAGCGCCTCTCGGGGGTCTCAAAGTGACGACGAAACGCGGATGGTTTGCCGCTCGTCCCTCGGGTACCGAGGACGTCTACAAAATCTACGCGGAGAGTTTCGCCGGGGAGGAACACTTGCGGCGCATTCAGCAGGAGGCGCAGGAATTGGTCTCGCGCACATTCGCGGCTGCGGCTTAACGCTTCGCGCGTGGAAAATAGCGCCGCGAGGAAGTCAATGTCTTGCCTGTCCCGCCCGCACCTCCGCAGCGCGCTTCAGGCGTTGGAGCGAGTCCGCGACGCTGTCGTGCGCGCGTCCGCCCAGGCGAGTCAGCAGTCGGCCCCGCCACCCGGGCGGGAACGAAAAGTCTCAGCTGTAGCGGACCATGCAACTGCCCGCGTCGATCGGCGAACACGCGATCCGGTTGTCGCCGACCAGCCCGAACGGCAGGTTCGTCTGGAATCGGATCGCGTGCCGAACCGCGTCCACTTCCACAATCTCGCCGTCGATCCGCAACCGCCGGCACAGGGTCCAGGCGAAGATCCGTTGGCCGACCGCCGCTGGCCCTTCCGGCTCGACCCGATCCACTGTCATCTCCCAGAACCCTCCGTAGCCGGCCGGGTGCATCAGCAAATCCCAGACGACCTCGACCGGGGCCTGTACCCGGTCCGCCGGACACACGTTCACAGCCATGCCCGTTCCCTCCTCTTCAGCCGTCGCCCCTCACCTTTCGGAAGTCCACCATGGGCCGAACTCTTGTTTAGGCTGAAACTGCACAAAAGGCGGCCCCTGTTGCTTCCCAAAACCGGGGTGCCACACCCTACACGGATTTGGGACCGACTCGATTCAAGGATTTCTGGCGGGATTGATGGTCTGATACAGATTAACAGACTGACTTCAAGGGCGTGGTAAAACTTACGGGGTTTGGGCTTTACAACCATCCAGGGTCCAGCAGTGGGTTTCGGCGTCCAGGGGGATGCCGGGTCGGGCAATACAACTCTAACTACCGCGGACTTTACCGTCGCAATTGTAAGCGTGACCCGCGCGGCTCGCAAGCGCATGTTTCGCGCGAACGTATTTGGTAGCTTTGGCCGCTCACGAGCCGCGACCGTAAGCGTAAGAAGCTGTGAAAAATCCGACTGGGACATCGCTTGCTTACGCGCGGCTCACAACGAGCCACGACCGTTAAGGGAGTGTTTTCGGGCGATCAGGCATCGCTTGCTTACGCGCGGCTCGCAACGAGCCGCGACCGTAAGGGAGCGTTGCCGGGTCGTTAAAATCGATGCCACCTTCACAGCACCCATTAACGTGAGTTTCACTTCGACCGGTCCCACACGGTCGACGTTCAGGTTGGCGTGGCCGCTAATACTACGACCATCGCGTTAAGTGTAGTTTTCGACTCCACCGATTCCGCTTCTCTGGGTTAGGACGTCCAAGCTTTCCGACACGTTCCCTTCGGGAATGAGCTTCTCGCTCGCTGGCAACGATCTCACTCGGAGTGGCTGGCTTGGCACTGGCGCTGCGTCGTTGTCGCGACTACACGCGCTAGCTTGGCAACTGTAAAACGTCGTCTGACGATTCTATGCGGGCTGGGCCGCCGGCTTGCGTCGCACCGAAACGAACCACGTCGCGCCGAGGGCGAACAATACCAGCGAGATCCACTGCGACGTATCGAGCGGCCCGCCGAACAGATTCCCCTGCTCGTGATACCGGAAGAACTCCACAACAAATCGCGCCGCCGAATACAACATCAGGTACGATGCGATGATCGATCCCTTGGCGTGCGGCTGCCGGGACCGCCACAGCAGGAATCCGAAAATCGCAAATTCCGCCACGGCTTCATACAGTTGTGTGGGATGAAGGGGACGATTGAGCGGCACACCCACCATCTCATTCGCCAACGGATTCCGGAAGGTCACAGCCCACGGTAGATGACACTCCACTCCCCAGCAGCATCCTGCCGAAAAGCACCCCAGCCGTCCGATTCCATGCCCGAGCGCAATTCCAGGCGCGAAGACATCGGCCGTCAGCGCAACCGGCAGGCGCGTCTTGCGCATGTACCACCAGGCCACCACCAGAGCTGCAATCAGTCCACCATAAAATACGCCCCCGGCCTGCAGCGTTGCCAGCGAAAAGTACTCGCCTGGGTGATCGATGTAGTAGCGGAAGTCCACCAGCAGCATCATCAACTTGGCGCCTAAAATTGCTGCCAGGCCGCAGTAGGCTCCCAGGTTGGTCAGAGACTCCACGTTTAAGCCGGCCTCTTTGCCGAGGCGGCCCGCCATCCAGAGCGCAGTCAGAAAAGCTAGCGCTACCAAAACGCCGTAAGTGTGAAGGAACGATATGTGAAAAATCTCAGGGTACATTTGCCGCCTGTCGTTTCGATCGCAGCAGGTCCACCATCAACAATCCGCTGCCGATTACGATCGCGGAATCAGCCATGTTGAACGCGGGCCACTGATAGTCCCGAATGTAGAACAGCAGAAAATCGGTCACCCGGCCCCAGACAATGCGATCGAATACGTTGCCCGCCGCGCCACCCAGGATCAGCGCAAGCCCACAGTGGGTCAGAGGGTCGAGACGCCGCGCCTTCCACAGCATCACGCTGACCACTGCAACCGCGGCAATGGATGCCACCACTAACAGGAATGTCCGCCATTCCGAGGTGGAGTCGTTAAAGATCCCAAAGGCCACTCCACGATTCTGCGAGCGCACGATGTCGAAAAAGCCGGGAATCACCGGGTATGTGTCGAAAAACGAAACGTGCCGATCCACAATCCATTTGGTGACACGATCGAGCGCGAATACGCCCGCAGACACCCCATAGGCTTTCCATCGAAGATCAACCATTGCATTGTCCGAGTCCATCGCCGGGTGTTAATACCATGTTAGCAGCAGCCACCTCTCAGATTAAAACGCGCCCTGCCGAGGCTGTCCCACCACGCGACAGCCGCGTCTCGAAAACGGACACTGCTCTCGCCGCAAGCACTTGGAGATCTGATATTTGCAGGCGGCATCCGGCGTGCTACGTTAGTTCGTTTATGGGCCTTTCCGGGATGGATCTTTCGGCTACCGCCACCGAACACGAAAGGCCTTTTCGTGTGCTGATCAGCGACGACCAGGCGGATGTGCTCGAGGCTTTGCGTCTTCTGCTGAAGGGCCAGGGCTGGAAGGCCATAGCCGTGGATTCGCCGGAAGCCCTGCTCAACGCCGTGCGCACCGAGGTCTTTGACCTGATTCTGGTCGATCTGAACTACACCCGCGATACCACTTCGGGGAAAGAGGGGATGGACCTGCTCTCCAGCTTGGAAGAACAGGGAAACACCGCTCCGGTGATGGTGATGACCGCCTGGAGCAGCTTCGATCTGGCTGTGGAGGCGATGCGCCGCGGAGCTTGCGACTTCATCCAGAAGCCTTGGGACAACGAGCGGCTGCTGGCTGCCATTCGGAAGCAGGCAGAATCGGAGCGGCGCCGGAAATCGGAACTGGAAATCGCGGCGAATGTGCAGCAGAAGCTCTTTCCGCGCACCATGCGGCATCTGAAGACGCTCGACTACTCGGGCCAGTGTATGGCGGCGCGCGAAGTCGGCGGAGACTATTACGATTTCCTCGATACCGCCGATCAGACGATGGGATTCGTGCTCGCGGATGTTTCGGGGAAGGGCGTGCCGGCCGCTCTCCTGATGGCGAACCTCCAGGCGTGTTTCCGCAATCAGCCGCCCGGAGCGCTGCTGCGACCGGCCGACGCGCTCCAGATCGTGAATCGCCATTTCTTCGATTCCACCGCCGCCGACCGCTTCGCCACCGTGTTCTTCGGGCTGTACGACGACCGCACCCGCAAACTGCGCTACGTCAACTGTGGCCATGTGGCGCCGATCCTCCTGCGCGACTCCGGCCGCATGGAACAACTGGCGCCCACTGCCACCATGATCGGCGCCTTCCGCCAGTGGAGTTGCACTGAATCCATGGTGGAACTGCGTCCCCGTGACGTGCTGGTGATCTATTCAGACGGCGTGACGGAAGCGGGGATCGATCATCGGGAGGAGTTCGGCGAGGAGCGCCTCATGGGCACTCTCCGCGAGCATCAGCAGGAGCCGGCTGGAGTCCTGGTGCAGACCATCCTGGACGAAGTGTCGGAGTTTAGCGGTTCTTCCCGCAGTGACGACGTGACCGTCATGGCGCTGCGAGCCATCTGACCGCGAAAAAAATACCGCACAGCGCGTAACGAATCGTCCCCGGATGAGTATAACGTCTGGAGAGGCTCATCATGAAAGTTCTGCTGTCGTTGCTGTTGCTGCTGGTTCCCGCGGTGGCGAACCAGGATTGGTATCCGCGGGCGCAATGGCGCATGGAGCGTGCCGAGGCCCGGAGAGACCGCGCCGAGGCTCGGCGTGAGGTGATGGAAGTGCGCCGGGAGGAATCTCGCCGGCGCGCGGAAATAAGGCGGGAGGCGACGGAATTCAGGCGCGAAGAGAGGCAAGCGAGAGCGGAACGCCGTCGAGCAGAGGCCGAGGAGCGGCGGGAGCGACGCAGCCGTTACTTCTGACGGCCGGCCAGGCCAGGGCCTGTCCTAATAATTCCTCATTTTTCTGATCGATCGATCTACAGTTTTGAGGACCATTCGCCGATATGAGTGTTGTACGGGCTGGCACCCGGCAACTGTGGGCCTTGGCGAATGGACCTCGGAATTTTGTGCGCGTTGGGGACCCCTGTTGCCGGCATTCCGGCACAACGAAACTTATGCGCACAATCAGACATCCGCATCCCTATTTCCTATTCGTCTTCTTTGGCGTGCTCCTGTGCTCCGTGGCCATGCCTGCGGCAACTACTATCGTTGCGACGCCTTCGTCCTTCACCCTGAACTACACCAAAGGCGGTACGTTACCGATTTCCAAGGTGACGATCGCTCCGGCTGGAACCACCAGTTCCATCTATTTCACAGTCAACCCGGCAACTTTGCCCCCATGGCTGCAGGTGGACAAGACCAACGGAACGGCAGCAACATCCGCACCAGTCGTCTTGACCTTCAGTCCGAGCCTGGTCGCGGCCAACAGTCCTGCCGGGACCTACACCAATGCTGTCGAGGTGGATAGCACGGGATTGACACCAATCCAGATCAATGTGACGATGATCGTCACCAACGCCGCTCCGTCGATTACTGCCACGCTCACTGTGAGCCCTACCAATTGGACGCCCGGCAGTACTCTGCCAGCCGGTGTGTTGACGGTGAAGTCGAGCGGAGACCCGTTGTATTTCACCGCTACAGCCACGCCTTCGTGGATCACCTTGAGCGCCACCAGCGACGTAGCTTATTCCTGGGGGACGAATATCGCGGTGACGTTCACACCCTCGATCTTCGACAACCCGGTTGTCAATTCGACGCTCTCCGGTACAGTCACGGTGAAAGCGGGAACCACCACCATTTCCAATCCCGTCTCGATCACGATCGGACAACCCGTGGCAACTATCAGCGCAATCTCGCCGAAACAACTGCCGCAGGTGATTCCGGGCTCTTCGGTCCGGACCATTGCCGTTCAGGGCACGAATTTCGCCAACGGGATGACCGTCAAGTTAGGAGGTGCAACGGGGCCGCCGGTCACGTACAACTGCGGCACCTTTACGACAGGAACGACGGACGCGTGGTGCCTGCAAAGCAGTAGCCAGTTCTTCCTGCGATTGTCGACTGCCACGCTGGCGGGTGCCGCGGCGACTGGAAATCAGATCGTGCTGTATCTGTCCGCTGGTGCCTCAGGACAGGTTGTAATTCCGGTGGTCACGACTCCCATCGTCTACGCCGTCACCGACGCCGCGTCGTTCGCGCAACCTGCTTCCGGACAGTTCCTGAACGTGGCTGCGTACGAGATGCTGAGCATTTTCGGTGACAATCTCGGAACACCCGCCGCGCCTGTCAGCTTCACCAATAACCGGCTTCCGAATTTCCTGACCGATTCGAGCTCCAATCAACTCCGGGTGCATTTCACAGACTCCACCGGCAACGCCCTGGTGGCCGATTCTGACGCTTATATCCTCTTATGGACGCCCACACAGATCAACGTTCTGGCGCCTTCGAACCTTCCGCCCGCGAATGGGGGACAGGAGTTGAAAGCCACCGTTTGGGTCGGCGGAGCTTCCAGTTCATCCATTCAGGCGGATGCAACCAACACCTTTAACGTGGTCGGCGCCAGTCCCGCTCTTCTTACCTTGGGCGGTGTGCAAGCGGTGGCCGTCAATGCGGATAACAGCATCAACTCCAGCGCCAATCCGGCCAGGTTCGGATCGACCGTGGTGCTCTACTTATCGGGGATGGGAGATCCGCAGGGCGGCTCCGCGTTCGCGGGGAACAGCGGACCTCTAGTCTCAGGATTTGCCGGATGCGCTACTCCAGCGTCGTTTCTGGCAGCAGCGACTATCAGCCACGCCACTTGGGTGAGCTTCGATGGAGCGGTCGTCGACAGTTCCATCCTGGGTCAATACGCGCTGCCTCCTTGCTTTGACCCGTCCACCGTTGCGGTCAAGATCGGGAACGTCATTCTGAGCAATGTGGTGGCGTATGCCGGCTTCACTGCGGACTCGATTGCCGGCTTGTACCAGATGAATGTGGCCATTCCTCTGAGCAGTAACGCCAGCTTGAGTGGCCTTACCCCCGCGGCCGCGGCGGTCTCCACCGCGTACCCGATTCAGGTATCGATCGGCGGAGCCGCCAGCCAGACGGGGATCAACATCTATCTGGCGAAGTAAAGGAGAGTTCCGCTACTTGCCGGGAGCAGTCGTCAACCAGGATCCGACTGTGATTTTGCCCATGGTCAGGGAGCATCCCGCGAAGCCTGATAGGCCTGCGGTCGGGTCGGCAGCGCAGCCCCAGAAATTGGCGTCGGCGTTGACCGCTGCTCCTCTCAAATTGGCGACTCCAATTCCGCCACCCGGAAAAGTATTGCGCTGAATACGGGCATCGCCGGGCGCGTTGATCACCACCGCCAGCATCTCCTGCGAGATCGTGTTCTGCATGATGACCGTGCCGGTGATCGGCGAAACGCCAGCGACATTGATGCCGGCCGGACCGGCAGTCGGCGTATCCGCTTCATCGGCTCCGTTGCCGCTGATCGTGTTGCCGATGATCGAATTGTTGTTCAGATTCTGCTGCGGCGTGTGGCCATGAATCGCCACTCCGGGGATGCCGTTCCCAGTGAGCACGTTGTTGGTTACGACATTGCTGTAAGCAGCGGTCCCCGGAGCCGAAGCGAAGATGCCAACTCCCGCTCCTTCGCCTTTCGTCCCGTTATTGACTGCCTGATTGTTGGTCACGGTGTTCTGGTAGACGCCGAGCGCCGTCGAGGAACCCGTCAACGCAGCGGGCGGGTGAGATGCCAGCGTGATGCCGCAGTCCCACACATTGTTGCTGACATTGTTGCCGATGATGAGGTTGTCGTGGGTGGCGCCGGTATCGTCGCTTAACAGAATTCCGCCAGCGTTATTCTGAATCGTGTTGTTGAGGACGATGGAGTGATCCACTCCAATCAGATGGATGGCCTCGCCGCAGTCGAAGTCCTCGCCAGTTTCAAAATCGGGGATGCCCGGACAGGTCGAACTGTCACCGGCGAAGTTCAAGCTCTTGTCGTTGCCCGTCAGGATGTTTCCGGAAATCGTGACGCTGGAAGCGTTGGTGACGAGAATGCCTTCGAAGTTGGCATTCTGTACGGTGAAGCCGGAGACCACTACGTTTGCCAGTCCCTTGTTGTCGATGCCATCCACATAAATACCGGATCCCAAACCAGTCGCCTCGATAATCGTCTGGCTTGCCCCCGAACTGATCAGCGACAGGGGCTTTCCGATGGTGACCGATTCTTTGTACGTGCCCGCGGCCACGTTGATCGTGTCGTTGGGTGACGCCGCGGTCACTGCGGCTTGAATCGTCTTGGAACAACCGTTGGCTCCCGACGGGTTGACGCAAAGGTCGGCGGCCACTGCAGTCTGGCAGAAGCACAACGTGATCATGAATGTCGTGGATGCCAGTGCAGGCATCGATTGGGCGGAATGCGGCTTCTTCTGGAACATGAGAATTCTCCTCAAGGTACTTAAGAAACTTGTTCTGTGAGCGGATGCCTAAGCAGTATATCGAGATTCTTGCGCGCTACGGGCAAAAAAAAGACCGGCAGCACGAACGGCGAACCATGCGTTAGCTCGCTTGTTCAGTGCTACCGGTTGCGATTTACTCCCATCGGAGAAACGAAAATTGTTAGCTGCAGCCGCTGGTCCCGCCGCAATTTCCGCATTTGTAGCAGCTTCCATTGCGCGTCATGATCGAGCCGCATTCGGCGCAGAGCGGTGCATCCGCCACGGAAGGCGCAAAGGGCAGTTCCTGCTGTGGATCCGTTTCGGTCGGTCGCAGGATGCTGGTCTCGCCGGCCTCCGTCACCGCATACTCGGGCCCCAGGAACTTCGCGCCGAGCCATCGGAAAATGTAGTCCATGATCGACTTGGCGTAGGGAATCTGCTGATTCCCAGTCCAGCCGCTCGGCTCGAATCGCACGTGCGCGAACTTATCCACCAGGAACTTCATCGGCACGCCATACTGCAAGTTGAAGCTCACGGCCGTCGCGAAAGCGTCCATCAAACCGGAGATCGTGGAGCCTTCCTTCGCCATCGTGATGAAGATTTCGCCCGGCGAGCCGTCGTCGTACATGCCGACCGTGATGTAGCCCTCATGGCCGCCAATCGAGAACTTATGCGTGATGGACCGCCGCTCGTCCGGGAGCTTGCGGCGCACCGGCCGGTACACCACCTTCTCCACGGTCACGGGTACGCTGGCGCCCGACGGTGCCGGTGTACCAGCGGATGCCTTCTTTTCGCCCTTACCCGAGCCCGAACTCAACGGCTGCACCTTCTTCGAATTGTCCCGGTAGATCGCGACGGCCTTCAAACCGAGCTTCCAACTCTCGGTGTAGGCGTTCATGATCTCGTCTACATTGGACTCTTCCGGCATGTTGATGGTCTTCGAAATCGCTCCGGAGATGAAGGGCTGCACGGCAGCCATCATCCGCACGTGTCCCATGTAGTGAATCGAACGCGTGCCGTTCTGCGGACGGAAGCTGCAGTCGAAGACCGCCAGGTGCTCGGGCTTGAGGTGGGGAGCGCCTTCAATCGTTCCAGTCGAGTCGATATGCGTGACGATCGCCTCCGCCTGATTCGACGAGTATCCGAGCTTGATGAGCGCCGCGGGCACGGTGTTGTTGACGATCTTGATGACGCCGCCGCCCACCAGTTTCTTGTACTTGATCAGCGCCAGGTCAGGCTCGATCCCGGTGGTGTCGCAATCCATCATGAAGCCGATGGTGCCCGTGGGAGCGATCACCGTCACCTGCGCATTGCGGTATCCGTGCCGCCGTCCCGAATCGTAAGCGTCGTCCCAGCATTGCTGTGCGCCGTTCGCTAGCGCGCTCGGAATATGATGCCGGTTGATCCGGTTAACGGAATCGCGATGCATCCGGATCACTTCGAGGAACGGCTGCTCGTTCTGCTGGTAACCGGCGAAAGGACCGGTAGACTCGGCGATGCGCGAACTCGTCAGATAGGCCTGGCCGCACATCACTGCCGTGATGGCGCCCGCGAAATCGCGTCCCTGGTCGCTATCGTAGGGAATGCCCATGGACATCAGCAGCGCGCCCAGGTTCGCGAAGCCCAAACCCAGCGGCCGGAAGTTGTGCGAGTTCTCGCAGATCTTCTGGGTGGGATAACTGGCATTGTCGACGATGATCTCCTGCGCCATGATCATCGTGTCCACGGCGTGGCGGAATGCCTCCACATCGAACTGCCCATCGGGGCCAACAAACTTCAGGAGATTCAGCGACGAAAGGTTGCAGGCCGAATCATCCAGGAACATGTACTCGGAGCAGGGATTCGAAGCATTGATCCGCGCCGTATTCTTGCACGGATGCCAGCGATTCACCGTGGTGTCGAACTGCATACCCGGATCGCCGCACTGGTGGGTGGCATCCGCGATCTCGCGCAGAATCTCGCGCGCCTTGAAGCGCTTCACCGGCTGGCCGGTCGATACAGACTTGGTCCACCAGTCGCCGTCCTGAACCGCCGCTTCCATGAAGTCGTCGCTCGCGCGCACGGAGTTGTTGGCGTTCTGGAAGAAGATCGATCCGTAGGCTTCGCCGTCTAATGACGAGTCGTAGCCTGCCTCCACCAGCGTGTAAGCTTTCTTCTCCTCTTTCGCCTTGCACCAGATGAACTTCTCGACATCCGGGTGATCGGTGTTCAGGATCACCATCTTGGCCGCGCGCCGCGTCTTGCCGCCAGACTTGATCACGCCCGCGAACGCATCGAACCCCTTCATAAAGGAGAGCGGTCCGGAGGCGCGCCCGCCGCCGGAGAGCACGGCGTCTTCTTCACGAATCGCCGAGAGATTGGTGCCCGTGCCCGAACCCCACTTGAACAGCATGCCCTCGGTCTTCGCCAGATCCAGGATCGACTCCAGCGAATCCTTTACCGAGACGATGAAGCACGCCGAGCATTGCGGACGAAGCACGCCCGACTCCAGCTTGATCACCTGCTGAACTTTGTCGTCGTAGACCCAGCCGTAGCCGCGGGTCTCCTTCACCCCCACGTTGAACCAAACCGGAGAGTTGAAGCAGGCCTTTTGGGTGAGCATCAGGTGCGCCAGTTCGAAGCGGAAGTTCTCGGCGTCCTGGTCGGTGCGGAAGTACTTGTCCTTCTTTCCCCAATCGGCGATCGTATCCACCACGCGCTGCACTAGTTGCGCTACGCTGGTTTCGCGCTCCGGCGAACCGAGCTTTCCGTAGAAATACTTGCTCGCTACGATGTTGGTGGCCGTCTGTGACCAGTCTACCGGCACCTCGACGTCGCGCTGCTCAAAGATGACCGAGCCTTTATCATTGCCGATTGAGGCCGTTCGCGTCTCCCAGACGATCTCGTCGTACGGCGTCTTACCGGCTTCCAGCCGGGAAGTAAAATACCGTGAGAACGACACTCCCGTCGTCGTCTTATTGGTGGTCGCTTCCAACAAATCAACCTTTGCACCCAAGTGGCCCATTACCAACCCTCCATCGGGATCCGTTACCTTGTGGGATTTACCTTCGTAATGATGCCCCAATATATAGGGGCGCGTCAAGAACTATATCTATATGAAGTGTGTTAGAGATACAGACACCTGGTTCGAAACCGCACTGTCACAGACCGCTCAGTAGCTCGGCCCAAGCAAATGTTAGACTTAAAGGAGGTTCGTTTCGGCAAATTGCTCCCAGATTCCCTCCTGTGAAAACCAGCGCTGAAGTTCTTGAATTCGAATCCTTGCGCCAACTTCTGGCGCGCTACGTCTCCAGCCCGGCGGGTAAGCGCGAACTGGAGAAAGTCGAACCGCATGCCGATCTCGCCCGCCTCAAGGAAGACCTGGCTGAGGCAGGTGAAGCCATCGAGTACCTCCGACTGGCCGCTCGCCCGCAAACTGGGCGAGGAGCCGCCATCCGAATCGATTTCGGTGGGCTGCCGGACAATGAGGCGGTCGTCCATAAGCTCCGCATCGAAGGCGCAAGCCTGGAGCCCAAGGAGATCTCGGGCGTGCTGGCGCTGCTCGATCGCTCGGCGGATGCCAAATCCCTGCTCACCGCAGTCTCGGAGCGCTTTCCCCGCTTGGGGCGGCGCGCCCTCACGATCGGTGATTTCCGCGGCTTGATCAAGGATCTGGATGGGAAGATTCTACCCGATGGCAGCATTTCTGACCATGCCAGCGTGGCTCTCGGGCGGGTGCGCCGCGACATCGAGAGGCAGAAGAAGGCGATTCAAGAATCGCTGGAACGTTTTCTGCGCGCGCATCGGGAGGATGGCATCCTGCAGGAGGAGTTCGTCACCATCCGCAACGAGCGCTTCGTGGTCCCGGTGATGTCCGGCCAGCGTCGCAAGCTGGATGGCGTCATCCACGGCACCAGTTCCAGCGGCCATACCTTATTTGTAGAGCCGCTCGAGACCATCGACCTCAACAACGATCTCGTGCGGCTCACGGAAGAAGAGGCGCGCGAGGTGCATCGAATCCTGGTCGAGATGACGGCCCGTCTGCGTGGGTACGGCGACTCAATCCGGCAGACGCTCATCACCATGGCAGAGTTGGAACTGATCTTCGCCAAAGCGCGCTTCGCCACCGAGTTCGATTGCGTGATTCCGCGTTTTGGAGAGAAGTTCCTGTTGCGGGATGCCCGCCATCCTCTGTTGGAGGATGTCCTGAAGCGCCAACGCAAGTCAGCCGTGCCGATCAGCATGGAACTCACCACGCAGCAGCGCACCTTGCTGATTAGTGGACCAAATACGGGTGGCAAGACCGTGACGCTGAAGACTGCGGGACTGTTGACCTTGATGGCTCAGTCGGCGATTCCAGTGCCCGCTGCCGAAGCGGAGTTCCCCATCTTCGAACAGGTTCTCGCGGATATCGGCGACTACCAGTCGATTCAGCAGAATCTCAGCACCTTCTCGGCGCACGTCTCCAACATCCGTGAGATGGCGCTCGATGTGACGCCGGCGTCCCTGGTGCTGCTCGACGAGTTGGGCGCAGCGACCGATCCGGAGGAGGGCGGGGCACTCGGTGTCGCTTTCGTCGAGCACTTCCGATCCGCGGGCGCGGTCACGCTGGTCTCCACGCATTTGATGGCGCTCAAGATCTACGGCGCATCGACTGAGGGCGTGGTGAATGGATCGATGGGCTTCGACGAAGAGACCCTGGAGCCGACCTATCAACTGCGTTTGGGACTTCCCGGCAAATCCGCCGGCCTGGAGATTGCCACGCGCCTCGGCATTCCCGAGGACATCATGCGGCGGGCGCGCCTTTCGATGAGCGACCGCGAGCGGGATGTCACAAGATTCCTGAGCGAGCTTCACCGCCGCATCGAGGACACCCGCGCGCTGGAAGAAAGCCTGCGCCTCAAACTGGCGCAACTCGAACAGCGCGAAAAAGAGATCGCACGCGAGTGGGAGAAACGCGAGACCGCCAAGCTCAAAGAACTGGAACGCCGCACCGATCTGGCGCTGGCTCGCTTTGAGGAGCAATCGCAAGAGGCGCTGGGCAAGATCGCGCAAGGCGCCGACCGCCGCAAGTCCGAGCAGGACGCACAACGCCGGGTCTCCAAGGCCAAGCGCGAGTTGCGTGAGGATTTCCAGTCCACCGTCCTTTCCACGCAGGACGACTCGCGGCAGGATCGCATCCAGCCGCTGCGTATCGAAGAAGGTGTACGCGTCCGACTCAAAGATGTGCGCGACCCGGCCAGGGTACGGCGCAAGATCGGCGCCGATCGCATCGAGGTTGAAGCCGGCTTCATGAAGATGCAAGTCTCGATTGACGACGTGATCGAAGTGCTGCCAGAGCCGGGCGGGACCGCGACACCAGGGAAGTTACCGAAGGGCGTGAGCTTCCGGCCCGCGCCGGAACTGGCGCCGGTGCACCAGGAGATCAATGTAATCGGCCAGCGCGGCGAGGAGGCTCGTGATGCCATCGACGAGTTCCTCGATCGCGCCGTGATGGCGACGGCGAGCCGCGTTCGAATCGTCCACGGGCATGGCATGGGAGTGTTGAAGAAAGTGGTTGCGGATCTTCTGGCGCGGCACCCGCATGTGGCAAAGTTTTACCCGGCGCCGCAACAGGAAGGCGGAGCCGGCGCCACCATCGTGGAATTGAAAGAGTAGCGCAGCCTACTTGGGCAGACGCAGAGTCACGTCGTATTGGCCGCCGGCATGCACCGTGACTTCATGAGCAGCCCCTTCGTGCCGCTCCCAACGCTCCTGTACCTCGATCGCCGGGACGACAACGTTTACAGCGAAGATCCAGTGGGAACCAGGTGCGACATCACGGAACCAGAATCGGCCGTTCTGGTCTGTATGGGTGATCCCGAAGCGGTCGAAGCGAGGCGGTTCCGTGAGCAGCCGAACAGCGTGGTTCGACAGCGGCTCGCCATCGGCGCCCTGCAACACACCCGTGACCTCACCGCCCCCAGACGCGACGACAATCTCCAAGAAACCCAGGGCGCCTTCCGCTCGAATCTCGATCGAGCCATCGCGAACCACTTCTCCCGCGTACCGAACCGACTGCACGTATCCGTGTTCCGGCATGCGGACGTTGAGTTGATATCGGCCTGACGAAAGGTCCTGGATCGCAAACGCGCCCGACGCTTCGGGGGTCGTTCTTCCGTAAGCCGCACCGGGAGCTTGGGTGTAAAGCGAGATGTGGACCGTTGTGGGATCGATCCGGGCTCCATCATCCGCCGAACGTACTGCCCCCGCCAACGTAAAGCCCACCGGAAACGTGACCACCAATCCGTCGAAGTCGGAATCGGTGACTTCCAACGGCACCTGTGTGGAGATGGTCTGTTGACCCTTGCCGCAGGTTGCCCTCAGAACGTAGGACCCCGGCAATAGACCACGAAAGTCGAAACCGGCTTCACCATGGTCGGCGGGCACCATCCACGAAGGCAGGCCGCTGGCGGGGTTCGGGCCCAGATGCACGGACCAACTGCGCGGGTCGACGCCACCCGGCACTTCCACACGTCCGCTCGCACGGAAGGTGCGAACCTTGCGTAACTGCATGTCGAAGCCGCGCAGGTCTTGACCTTCTTGAATTTCAATAGGCTGCGCTAGTGTCAGATCGCTCGTGCCCGGATAGTAGCTGGGTGGCCAAGCCTCTCCGGGTGTCCGACGGGTGCGCTTCGCTCGATCATGCCGAGGTGAGGCGCACCGTTCGCCTCAATCACATATTTGCCGGGGCGCAATCCAGCGATGCGAAATTCACCCAGATCGTTTGTCGAGCTCAGGTTACTACCCACGCGCTGCCACTTTGAGGCCCCGCTCTCTATCGGAATTGGGTGCAGCAAGGTGACGGGAACGTCTGCCACAGCTTCGCCGTCCTGGTCCGTCATCCGGCCGGAGATTGCGCACTGAGGCGCCATTCTCAAATCGAGATTGCCAACGGTCGCTCCCTTGGCAATCGTCAGGACGGTGGCGGAATCAAACCATAGCGGGTCGGACGACGCGTTCACAAACCCGTTACGCGCGACGGTGAGACGATATTGCCCGGGCTCGACGTCCGGAATGGAAAAACCGCCGTCGGCGCCGGTGTCCGTGGCGTAGGTAACTGGAGAGCGCCCTTGGATGAGTCCAAGTCTTATCTGAGCCTTGGCAAGCGGTTCGCCCGAGGTACGTCGGACTCGACCCTCGACGGTTCCGTATCCGCTCATGAAGTCACCCAACGCTCAACGGAATTCGATGACGCTCTTTCCGCGGCAGGGCTGGCATGCTCCCAGGCGTAGTTGCGCGGCAGGGGCGCGGCATGCAGGAGTAGTCGGCAAAGGCGGACGATATGGCGCACCAGACGATGCATTGATTTACATCTTAAGTGTAGCGGCAAGATGTATGATGGGGCCGAACCCGCAAGGCTCCGCATGAAAGAGGGGGCGGACTACTTGGGCAGGCGCACGATCACATCATGCTGACCACCGGCCTGTACCGTCAACCTCTGAGCGGCCCCTTCGTGCCGCTCCCAGCGATCGGCTAACGCAACCCCCGAGACCGCCGACTCCTCGACGGCGAAGATCCAGTGCGAAGCAGGAGCGACATCGCGGAACCAGAAGCGGCCGTTCTGATCGGTTCGGGTGCTCCGGAACTGGTCGAAGCGTGGTGGATCCTCCAGCAGACGCACGTTGCTATTGGGCCGCGGATCACCGGTGGCATCTTGCAGCACGCCGGCAATCTCGCCGCCATCGAACGCAATGACGATTTCCAGCAATCCCAACGCGCCTTCGGGGCGAATCTCGATCAAGCCGCCGCGAACGTCCTCTCCTGCGTACCGAATTGACTGCACATATCCGTGTTCCCACATGCGGTGGATGCTGACTTGATACCGTCCCGGGGAGAGATCGTGCACCGCAAACTCGCCGGACGGCTCGGCCGTCGTATTTCCAAAAAGCACGCCGGCTGACTCGGGGCGCAACGAGATGTGGACGGTTGTGGGATCGAACCGCGCTGGATCCTCTGCAGACCGCACGAACCCTTTCAGCGTAGAACCGGACGGAAACGTGACCACCAACCCATCGACATCGGAATCGGCCACTTCTACCGGCATCTGCGTGGTCCGGCGTTGCTTGCCTTCCTGGCAGTGCGCCACCAACATGTAAGGTCCCGCCAAAACGCCGCCGAAGTCGAAACGCACTTCAGCCTCGTCCGCGGGCGGCATCCACGGCGCGTGTCCGGCATGGTGTGGCCCCAGGTGCACTGACCAACCGCGTGGGTCGGCATTAGCCGGCAATTCCAGACGCCCGCTCACACGAAATGCGCGCACCTTTCGCAGTTGCATTTCTAAGCCCCGGAGATCCTGTCCCTCGGCGATCTCTATCGGCTCAGCCAGTTTCAAGTCACCGGTGCCAGGATAATAAGTGGGCGGCCAAGCCGCTGCGTCGGCCGGCCCGAGCCGTCGCTGCCCCTGAACGCCCATGTGCGGAATGCAGTTCGCGCCCAGAACGTATTTGCCCGGGCGGAGTCCGGCGATGCGGAACTCGCCCAGGTCGTTCGTCGTGCCTACCTGACCGGCGCCGGGCCACCAATTTGTAGTCTCGTGCTCCATCGGCATTTCTCGCAGTAACGTGACGGGAATGTCTGGCAGAGCTTCGCCGTCTTCGTCCATCAACCGGCCGGAGATGACGCACTGGGGCGCCATCCGAAATTCAATGTTCCCGATGGTACTTCCTTCAGCAATTGTCAGGACTGTCGCGCCGTCATGCCACAACGGGTCCGATGACAGATTCACGAACCCGTTGCGCGAAACAGAGACGCGATATTGTCCCGCCTCAATGTTCGGAATCGAAAAGCGGCCATTCGCGCCGGTGATCGCGACGTATTTGACCGGCGAGAACGGTTGAGCGAGTCCGAGGCCTACCTGAGCTTTGCCCAGGGGCTCGCCGGAGGTGCGCAAGACTCGACCTTCCACAGTTCCCTGGCGGCTCATGAAAGCACCCAGCGCTCGAAGAACTTCGCGAGACTCTTGCCACCCGCGCTCTTCCCGGCTGCGGAGGTCATCGCTTGGATAAAATTCTCGCTGGTGACACGTTGGCCCCAATACTCCCTGGTATAGCGGCTCAGGCCGCGCCAGAAGACTTCATCTGTGAGCTGGCGACGCAGTTGCGCCAAAACCCACGCGCCCTTGTGATAGGGAATCTGTCCGCCCGCCTGCTGAGGTGTCTGCCAATCACTGAAGGAGAGCGGCCGGTCTTTGCCTTCAGATTTGAGCGTCTCGTAGATCTCGCGCGAGCGTTCGATTTCGCGATCGTAGCGCGCCTTTCCAAAACGCTGCTCCAGAAAGGCGTCCGCAAGAAAAGTGGCCAATCCCTCGTTCAGCCAGAAGTCGGACCAGTCTTTGCATTGGATGCCGACGCCGTACCACTGGTGAGCTAACTCGTGTGCCAGCAGCCAGAGGTCGTCGGGGTGCGCCGCTAACCCGGCAGCGTACTGCTCAGGCAGCAACGTCATACCCACCGCCTCTTGCTCCACCGTGCCGTGAACGAAGACCTGCGTGTAGACGCCTCCCGGATAGAGATGACCGGTACGCGCAGCGATAAAGCGCAGAGCCGCCGACGTCTCATCGAAAACCGAAGCGGGACCCAGCACACGCAGCTTGACGCCGTTCACTTCCGACGTAGCTTCCTGAAATGCTCCGGCGGCAAATGCGTAGAGGAATGGCGGTGCCGGCGAGTCGAGATGCTCGGTGGCGGCCACCTTCCAAGCCTGCGGTGTTGATACGTGGAGTTGCAGAGTGGCGGGTTCGTCCGGCCGGTCGTTGCACACCATCCAATCGCTGGTGAAGAACGATGTATAAACCTGGTCGGGGTAAAAGACGAGGCCCTTTGCCGGGCCGGCCTGATAGCGGATCACCAGCGTGCGCTGCTCTTCGGAGTGCAGCGGCTTGGTAAGGATCACGATCAGCAGGGCGCCCTTCCGCTCGAACCACTGCGGCTCCTGATTGTCCGAAACGCTGGATACGGTAAGACCCCCGGCATCCAGTTCGAGAGCCTCGAGGCGCTCGATCCGGCTGTGGAGGCGGATGGTGACTTCTCCTGTGAGGCGCTTTTGCGCCAGGTCCGGCGTGATGGTGACCTCGTAGTGTTCGACGGCGTAATTGCGCGGCAAGGGTACCGCACGCAGGAGTAGTGGGGACAGCAACAGCGCAAGGCGCACGAGGCGACGCATCTATTTACATTTTAGCGGGACGAGAGGCTTGACGGGGAAGCTGGCCGCGCATATACTTAACGAGTTGGTTAATAATCAAACGCAAATCACCGAAGCCTTTTCGGCATTAGCCGACCCGACCAGGCGGCGCATTCTGGCGCGACTATCCGGACGAGTGGAAAGTAACGTGGGTGCGTTGGCCAAGCCGTTCCGGATCTCCGCGCCGGCAATCTCGCGGCATCTGCGCGTACTCGAAAAAGCGCGCCTGATCGACCGCCGTTTGGAAGGCCGTACCCACTGGATCCGCGCGCGGCCCGCTGGATTGAAGGCGGCACGAGAGTGGATCAACCAGTGCGCCGCGGGCTGGGAGTTCAGCTTCGACGCGCTCGATGAGTTGTTGCGAAAGGAACCAAAGGTATGAAATCGCAAGTAAAGATTTCCGGAAATCGCCTCCAGATTACGCGCATATTCGATGCTCCGCGCGCGCTTGTCTTCTCCTGGTGGTCGCAGGCGGAGAAGATGCAACAGTGGTCGGGCTGCAAGGACGCGACGCGATGTGAAATCGAAATGGACTTTCGCGTCGGCGGAACCTTTAAACAAACGATGCAGATCGCGGGCGCCGGGGCATTCACACTCACGGGTAAGTACGAGGAGATTGTGGTGCCCGAGAAGATCGCCTATTCAGCCGATCTCGGCGGTCACGCCTCCACGCACGTGGTCGTCGAATTCTTCGAAGAGGGGAACGGCACGAGAATGGTCCTCACGCAGGAGGGATTGCCCGGGGAGGTTTGCAATTTCGTGGCGCAGGGCACCTCGGAGTCGTTCGAGAAACTTGAGGCGAAGGTGGCGAGTGAGGGCGTTGCTGGTTCGCTTGCAGCGACGAGCGAGAGAATGGGCTGAAGTTCACACTGATGCTTTAACTGCCGGCCCGCTTACGGCACCCCACGTGCACGTAAAGCAGAGGAAGGTGGTTCAAGTTATGTTTCAGTGGAAGAAGTCACCGCAAGGTCTGGTGGTTGCGGGATGGCTTGCCGCGCTGGCGGTGACCGCCCATGCCCGTCCGTTGACCGGCGAAGCGAGAGAGAGTATGTCCTTCCTGTCGTGGGTTGTTCTCGGCCTGTTGGCAGGTTTCATTGGCAGTATGCTGTCCAATCGGAGAGGGGAAGGCGTTCTGCTCGATATCCTTCTCGGAATCGCGGGAGCATTCGCCGGAGGTTGGATATTCCGCATCTTCGGTGCCCCGGGAGTTACGGGGCTGAATGTCTATAGCATCATTGTCGCGGTGATCGGCGCGGTAATCCTGTTGTCGATTTATCACCTCTTCAGACGAAGAAGCGTGTTCTAGTTTCGCGGATGCCCTGGCCTTGAAAAACTGCCTCGTCGCGGCTCCTGGTATTCTGGTGAGCGTATTTGAAAGCGCTCTCAAGAACAGAGTCGTGAGGTGGGGCCATGAAGAGCATCCGGTGGATTGGGCTTCTGCTGCTGGCGGTCTGCGCCGCCGCCCAGAAACCCGTCGTTATACGGGTAGACGCAGGAAAGACGATTGGGCCGTTCCGCCCGCAGTACGCGTGGTTCGGCTATGACGAGCCGAATTACACGTACACTGCGAATGGCAAGAAGTTGATCGGTGAACTGGCGGCACTCAGTCCGGTGCGCGTTCAGATTCGCACGCACCACCTCTTGGTAACGGGGGACGGCACCCCTGCTTTGAAGTGGGGTTCCACCAATGCGTACACCGAAGACGCCGCCGGCAAGCCGGTCTACGACTGGACGATTGTCGACCGCATCTTCGATACCTACGAAAGCGCAGGTGCGCAGCCCTTTGTGGAAATCGGGTTCATGCCCGAAGCGTTATCTTCGAATCCACAACCATACATCCTGCACTGGCCGAAATCGGACGGAAAAGGCTGGTCGTATCCGCCCAAGGATTATGCGAAGTGGGCGGAACTGGTCCGGCAGATGGTGCTGCACGCTGTCGCACGCTATGGCAAGAGCGAAGTGGAAACGTGGTCGTGGGAGTTGTGGAACGAACCGGACATCTCATACTGGCGAGGGACACCCGAGGAGTACAACCGGCTATACGATTTCACGGCTGACGCGATCCGGCATGCGTTACCGAGCGCTCACGTCGGGGGTCCGGCTACGACCGGTGCGAGCGCACAGAAGGCCGGCGACTACCTCAAGCAGTTCCTGGAGCACTGCGCCCGTGGCACCAACGCGGTGACGGGCAAGCGCGGCGCACCCCTCGACTTCATCAGCTATCATGCCAAGGGCTCGCCGAACGTCGTGGATGGGCACGTCCGCATGGGTTTGCGTAAAGAGATGGCGGACGTGCAAAAGGGGCTCGAGATCATTCACGAATTTCCGGAATATCGCGCGCTGCCGATCGTCCTCAGCGAGGCAGATCCGGAAGGCTGCGCTGCCTGCTCGGCGCGAACCTATCCGCAGAATGTCTACCGCAATGGAACGATGTACCCGAGTTACACCGCGTCTGCATTGAACAACATCATTCGCCTGGCCGACCGCTATCAATCGAATATGGCGGGAATGCTCACCTGGGCGTTCGAGTTCGAAGATCAGCCATACTTTGACGGCTTTCGCACACTGGCCACGAACGGGGTCGACAAACCGATTCTGAATCTGTTTCGCATGTTGGGAATGATGCGAGGCGACCGGGTGAAAGTGGATAGCAGCGGAGCGGTCGGGCTGGATGGAATTCTTCAATCGGGTGTGCGCGGCGAGCCGGATGTCGATGGGCTCGCCGTGAGGGGCAACTCACGGTTGTCGGCGTTGGTGTGGAACTACCACGATGACGAGCTGAGTGCCAGCGCGGCGCCCGTCCATCTGGAAATGTCGGGCATTCCGGAGAAGGCGCAGCGGGTGCTGGTGGAGCACTTCCGAATCGACAATGAGCACAGCAACGCGTACACGGAATGGAAGCGGATGGGATCGCCCGCACAACCGTCCCCCGAGCAGTATCTGCGGTTGATAGAGGCGGCTCAGTTGCAATTGCTGGAGTCTCCCGAATGGCGGTCGCCCAAGAATGGCACAGTTGAGGTGCGATTTGAGCTGCCCCGGCACGGAGTGTCGTTGGTGCAGGTAAGTTGGGAGTAGGGAAGACCCCAGCCTCACAATTCTGAAGTATTACATTAATGAACTGAGCTAAGATGATCTGCTGCCAAGATTTAGATCGACTTTTGGATCGTGACCTCGTACGGCATGCCCAGCCATACCAATTGACGAACGGAACGATCATTACCGAGATCGACACCGAGTATTTCTTTGTCTTTGGCGAGGAACGGCATCAGTTTGCCGGCCTGAATTATTGCCCCTTTTGCGGTCGTGTGCTTTCGCGCCAGCTCTGGAATCTGGAGAAGAAAAAATAGTTTTGCCGTCGGCTCATCGGTAATCCGCAAAGCAGTTTGCTGCGGACGGGACGCTTGGCCACCGCCTACAACCCAAGGGGCTGGAGGCGTTTCCGGGCGACGGTTCAAGAAACCGTCTGACTAGGCAAGCAACACAAAACCTTGCGTGTTCCAGGTTCTCTTGAAAGCTCCTCCCAGCCAGATCAACTAATTCTCAGTGCAGCACAATCGGAGAGCAATTCGAGACCTGTTGCAGGTACAGCTCAATGGCTTTCTCCCCGTGCTTGCGCGCAAGGCGCTTCAAGGAATTCAAAGCATTATTGGCATATGAATCCGACATTGATGGAGCGCCTGAAGCTGGAAGGGGAATTGATGCTTGTTCAAAAGCCTCTGCGAGGGTTGCACCCGATCGAACGCTCTCAAAGAGGAGTTCGTGTAAATGGCGGACAGCGTCAAGATGTTCCGTGAAGGAGTTCTTCAACGTCGAAGCTCCGGGGCCGAATATTCTACCGTCATCAAAAATCACCGCATCCAAGCCAATTTTCAATTCTCGTGTCCCGCATAAGGCCTGGTTTCTCAGCCATTCTCCAAGTGTACGGAGGTACTCGTCAGTAAAGAATGGCATGTTGGGGTTCAAGTGAAAATACGGGCCTACCAGCCGCCCCTCTCCTGGAAGCAACTCTTGATCCCGAGCCGCGAGTGTCGTCTGACGCCGATACAGCGCCTCAGGGTATTTGAACTGTGGAGACACCCGGACATTAGGTCCTATTGCCTCGAAACTGACACTGTAGGCGACGATCATCTGAGCCGACTGATTGGACACAATCGCCAGAAACGGTGCAAGTTCTGAGACGGCGACGGCGGCCGAAATCGTGCCGGTCAAAAGATTCTCGGCCCGGGAAAAAAAAGAGCCATCGGTGGTCGATGTGAGGCGAACAGTCTCGACCTGCGACGGTAACACTTCTACACGTACGTTGGACATCTTTCGACGGCGTGCATCCGCGGGCTCGGTCCCAGAGCTGTGTCCCGCTCCAGGCGGCGCAAGCATTTGCAAGCGGCCGGCCCAGTACATAGTGCGCATTATCGGCAGCCGCTCGAGATCCCCCTTCCGAAAGATTCAGGCTGCCGATAATGATGTCCCGCACTATGTAAAGGCGCGCCCGGCCTGGGGGGCGTGGGGGGAGGCTTCCCCCCACACAACGGGCGGGTACCTTGCGCCCGCGGCCCGCTGCCGGAGCGGAGCGGCGGCGGCCCAGTTCCGGATGCGGCGGCCGGCCTGGCGGCGCGCGGGGGCGCGGCCTCCTGGGGCGGGCCTGGCCGGCCGCTTCCTTCTCGGTGGTCGGAGCGAAGCAAGCGGAGCGCGGCCGAGCGGCGCTGGGCCGAGGCGAGCGACAGCGAGCCGAGGCGCGGATGGGAGGGGCCTTAGCACTGGTGTACTAAGGCTCCGGGCGTCGGGCTCACTGCTGGGGGTGGATGGTGGTGAGGTAGGCTTGCCATTGCTGTTCGAGGTTGCGGATCGCTTCCCAGGTCTGGCGTATGGCTTCGGTGTTGTCGCTGGTGAGTTGGATCAGTGCGTGGATTTCCTCGTTGTGGCGTTCGGCGGTGGCGGCGAGTTTTTCCAGGATTCGTTCGATGCGGTCGAGGCGGGCGTTTTCTTCGTTGGTCATGGTTGGTTGCTCCAGGTGAGGGAGTGGAAGCCTTGGCAGTGCTTCACTCCCCCAAGTGTACGCTGGTGGCGGGGTCTGGATCAGCGGCGGGCGGCGCTGAGGGCGCGGTCGGTGCCCCAGGTCGCGTCGAGGATGGTGGCCAGCGTGTAGCGGCGTAGCAGGCTGGCCATGGTGCTCTGGAGGGTCGGATCGACCGTCGAGCTCTTGGGGCGCTCGGGCTCGGTGGCCTGGGCGCGGAGTTGCGCTGCGAGCGCGGCGCGTGCGTCGGCGTCCGTGGTTGCGGGCGTCGGCTCCGGCCGGCGCGTGGGGACGGGGCTCGCGCCGTTCTCAATCGGGATCGCCGGCGTCGGCTCGGGTGTCGCGGGCTCGGGCTCGGCGATCGCGCCGCTCGTCGCTCGGGCGCTGTTGGCGGCGGCGTTGCGGAGGTGGTGCGCGGCCCGATCGCGGGCGGTGGAGCGGCGGGCGCGGGTGAGGATGGCCTCGAGGGTGGTGATTTCCGAGTTGGTGAGCATACTGACCCTCATCGGATGGATTTGGCGCCGGCCTTCAGTTGCCGGGTCAGTTCGGCTGTGAATTCGGGATCCGGTTGTCTCTCGGCCGGTGGCGGGGCTTGTGACTTTCCGCCGTTCAAGGCTCGGAGTTCGGCCCGCCGGCGTTTCACGGTGGGCGGGGCGATGCCGTGGATCTTCTGTAGCGCCATGCTCACGAGGTACATGCAGTTCTCGGCTTGGCGGTCCTGTAGGTTGTCGAGGACGAAGTCGCAGGCGAGACGGGCTCCCCGGCAAGCCACGATCAGTTGGGCGCAGGTGGTGTCGTCGGGGGGTTGCGCGTGTTCCTTCCCGCGTTGGCGAAGCAGCCACTTGAAAGCGTAGCCTTTGACGGCATCCAGTTCGGCGCGTTGGAAGTGGTTGGGGCGAGCGGTGAGGGCTCGATCGATGATCGAATCGGAAGTTATCGATATCGAGGGGCTCTTGTGGTCCGGACTGGTGGGTGTCTGAGACACCCACCCCTGGCCTTGCAAATCGAGGGTGGTTTGTGCAGGTGGGTGTTTTAAACCCCCACCCTGGATGGCGGTGGTTTGGGTGAAGTTGAGGAGGTAGGCGCTGGGTTGGGTGCCTCCGCCTTGGCGGGTGACGATGAGGCGGCGGCGGTCGAGCTTGTCCAGAGCGCTTTTGACCGCCTTGCGGTCAAAGCGCATGGCTTCAGCGATTTCGCGGCTGCTGGCGCGTACGCTGTGGTGGGTTGGGTGCTGCTGGCTGGCGAGGTAGATACAGACCTTGAGCTCAACCTCGGAGAGGCCGGGGGCCAGAGCGCAGATCGAGCGGAACGCCTGGGCATCACTTCCGATAACGAATATTATGTCCAATTTCATGGTATGAATATACTTGACAACTCCTTAGGTGAGTCCCTATTATCGGATAGCGGGGAAATCCCTACCGACTTAAAGGATTCCCTGGATTCTGAAGCGAACGATGCAGTATCGATATTTCGTCCGCGATGCGTTGGGAGTCTGCTTGATATGGTCCGGTATCAGGTTCGTGATCTTCATGCATTGCTGGTGTGGATTGACAAGACCGCTAACCATACTATCGCCCAAGAACGTCATCGTGGGGCATCTGGCCTAAGCAAGGGAGAATCCGATACTGCGTACCATCAGCTAACTTGCATACGCAAACATTTTCAGCAACTTGAACTTCAGGACGTCCTGCCAGCCGTCGATGAATTGGTCCAGAATATCGAATCCATGACCCTTGGAGAGTATCGTGGTCGACTTCTTGGCTTACGTCGCATACTCACAGATGCCCTTCAGGCGCGTACGTTCATGTACATACCTGCGGAGGTTTCGCGATACGCAAGGCCATTCAATATTGCTACTGGGCAATCAATGTTGCCGCACGAAAATGAGATTAGATTTGGCTTCCCATCCCGAGATCTATCCGTAAAGCCATTTGGCCAGGAAGTCCACGATAAATTCATAACCGCCCGTTACGATTCCGAGGAGACAGCCCTTTGTATCGTTGCTGGAGCGTCGACGGCTGCTGTGTTTCACATGATGCGCGTCACGGAAATCGGCGTTAAACAGTTAGGCAAGCACATGGGCCTGAGCAGGGTAAAGGAAGTTCAGCACCCAAAGCCAGGAGGGCTTCTAAAGAAGCCCAAGATTAGGTTCACCCCCATTGAAAACTGCGTGTGGGAAAAGATTCAAGACCAACTTCGCCTGAAGATTGAGTCGAGGCTAAAGGGACTTCGTCCCGGTCCGTCGAAAGACAAGAAAACTAGCCAATACGGGTCAATCCTTGCGGATTTCCAGGGATTCAAAATCGCGTGGCGAAATCACGTAATGCATGGGCGAAGAGAATTCAGCGAACCCGAAGCATTTCAGGTCCTTGGGCACGTGGGAAGATTTATGATGTCTATATCAGAGTTGCTATGAAAACAGACTCCAAAGGAAATCCGAAGCCGGTGGACACGCCGTTTAGCGCCTTAGTTCGTAAGGTGCTCTCCGTGCCACACGAAGAGATCGTCAAGCGCGAAGCGGAGTACAAACGCCGATCAGATGCGAATCCGAAGAGACGGGGGCCTAAACGAAAAGCCTAGCGCCTCCTGCGAACGCGCTTACGATCAGACCCAGTAGCGATCTGGATTATTTGCATAAACCCAAGGGCAACCGTCATTACTGCCGCTAAATCCTGCCATTGTTGGCTCGTCATTGTTCTTTTCCTTCTCGGCGCTAAAGGCCGTACAGAATCGAACCGTGACGGGTATGGTAGGATGAAGGCTGGAAGGTCTCTTCATCGTGAGCCCATCACGGTGACGATACTGAAGCCCGACGGTCCTATCCGTTGGGCTTCTCCATTTTATCACTCTTTTGTTTTGGCCTTTGGTCCCCGTGGAAGATGTCCCTTAGAAAGGGACTTCCTCCTCACTCGGAAGATCCTCCAATTTGCCGGTCAGTTCTTTGTAGGTCAAACGCTTTCCGGCGACCTTGCGAACGAGATAACTGAAGCGATCCCCGTCCTTCAGAGGCAAACGATTGTTATAGCGAAATGCCTGCTCGTCAATGTAGCGGAACAGATGAAACGGCATCACCGATACGTAGGTGCCATTCAGGGTGCGCTTCAGGAGGCTCCAGAAGTTCTCCAGGCCGTTGATATGCACGTTATCCCGCACGTATGTTTCGCCGTGATTGATGAAGTCGTGAACGTAATCGGCCTGAAGGCTCTTGTAGGAGTTGTTCTCATCGGTGTAAACGGTCGCGCCCTTCTCAACGTTGTGCCAAACGTTCGGGATCAGGGTGGCCCACTTCGTGTCGTTGATGACTTCGGCCTTAACTTTCCCGCCGCGTTCCATGAATCCCTGTACGCCGATTTTGCCGACCGCGCCACCCTGCTTTTCTCCCATGGAACGCTCCTTCCGGTCCTTGTGCATGTTCCGGGCCTTGCCGCCGATCCAAGTCTCGTCTACCTCCACTTCGCCACCCAGCTTGCCGCCGGTCTCCTCATCCTGCATAGCAAGCCGAATCCGATGGAGCATGAACCAAGCGGACTTCTGGGTGACCTTCAAGGCCCGGTGGAGTTCCCAGGACGAAACGCCGTTGCGATTGCTGGCGACGAGCCACATGGCGGTAAGCCACTTATCCAGACCGAGGGGGGAATCCTCCATGATGGTGCCGGTCTTCAAAGTGAACTGGCGACGGTCATGGTGGACGGCACATTGCCAGCGATTGTACTTCGCCTGAAACTTCACTGCCTTGCTTCCACACCGAGGGCACGTCACGCCATCCGCCCAACGGCGAGGGACCATGTACTCCCGGCAGTTGTCTGGATTCGAGAAGTAGACTATCGCTTCTTGAAGGGTGGAGGGCTCGTTTGCCATGACTCAATTATGCCGAATCACGACGGAGTTGTCAAGTATATTCTTACCAATTTCATCTCGTGGACGACTTCCGCCCCGCTCAGTCGTCTAAACCAACTAGCCGCCTTAATCGCGGCCCCCCTATTAAGGAGATCCGCCTTGAACGCCACCCGACCGATCGAAACGCTTTGGCACGACCTGCGCTATGCCACCCGAATGCTGCGCCACAGTCTGGGCCACACCGCCGTCGCGGGCATTTCGCTGGCACTCGGCATCGGAGCGAGCACTGCAATCTTCAGCGTCGTCTATGGAGTTCTGATCTCGCCTTACCCGTACGCGCGGCCGAACGAGATCTGGGCGATGCAGGTCCGCGACCCCAAAAACCCGAACCAGAACTGGACCCCTCATCGCCTGAGCGAAACCGAGGAGATCCGGAAACTGCCGGCCGTCGCAGATCTCATGGCCACCGTTCCGGGCAACCAACTTCTGACCGGCGGGCGGACTCCGGAAAACTTCACGGCCATTCAGGTGACGCTGAACGCGTTTCAGTTTCTCGAGGTTCCTCCCGTGCTGGGACGCACCCTCTTGCCGAGTGACGGAAAGAACGGGCAAGCCGATCCAGTCATCGTTCTCAGTTACCGCGCGTGGCAACGTTTGTTCAATGGCAGCCGCGATGCATTAGGTCAGCCGCTGGTTCTGAACGATCAACGCTACACCGTGATCGGCGTGATGCCGCCCCGCTTTGGTTGGTGGACCAGCGACGGCGGATGGGTGCCGCTGTCCGCCGATCCGCGTCAAGACCGGACGGTGAACGACATCGTGCGGCTGCGCCCCGGGGTCTCCAAACAGGCCGCCGAGCAGCAATTGCAGTCGCTCCATTTGCAATTCGCCCAGCAGCGTCCGAAGGATTATCCGCAAAACGCCTTCTCCACTGCCCTGCTGAATTACATGGATATCACCGTGGCTTCGGGCGAAATGGAATCAAGTCTCAGGCTGCTTTTTGCGGCTGTGGCCTTCCTGCTGCTGATCGCCTGTGCGAACGTCGCGAATCTGCAATTGGCGCGCGGAACCGCGAGGGCCCGGGAGATTGCGGTGCGGATGTCGGTTGGCGCGGTGCGTTCGCGGATCTTGCAGCAACTTCTCACGGAGAGCGTGGTCCTTTCGGCGGCGGGCGGAATCCTGGGAATCCTGTTCGCAGTTGGGATCACCAAGGGCGCCGTGGCGTTGATGCCCGAATTCTACGTGCCCAACGAGGCTCGCATCACTGTGAACGGCTACGTGCTGCTTTTTTCCGCAGTGGTCTCCGTACTGACGGGCATCTTGTTCGGACTGGCTCCAGCGATACAGTGCTCGCGCCCCGACCCGGTTGAGGCTCTCAAGGAAGGTGGCCGATCCTCGGGCATGAACGCCGCTGGCGGACGGACGCGGAACGTGCTCGTCGTCGTGGAACTCGCGCTTTCCGTGATTCTGTTGTCGGGCGCCAGCTTGACGATTCGAGGCTTCTACCAATTGCAACGGATGGATCCGGGATTTCAGACCGACCGCGTGCTGATGCTCGGTCTCCCCCTCCCTCCCAAGCGCTACAGCACATACGAGCAGCGCACTACGTTTTCGGAGAGCGTGCTGGATCGCGTGAAAGCGATCCCGGGGGTGCAGGCGGCCTCGATCGGGAATGGCGGTCTGCCGTTTGGCGGACCCAATTCGGCCTATTCGATCGACGGGCATCCACAAACGACCTCGCGGCAAGTGGTGATCGACCTGATCAGCGCGAACTACACTCGCACCTTGGGCATCGCGATGCGGGCGGGACGAAATCTGGACGATCGAGACGTGGCGCACGCGGAGCCTGTGGCTCTGATTAACGAGACCGCCCGGAAGTTGTGGCCCGCCGGCGAGAATCCGATCGGCAGCCGGTTGCACCTCGACTTTTTGGCGACTCCTCGCGGGAATCTGCTGTCGAAGTCCGGCGGCACGCCTTATGTGACGGTGGTGGGGATCATTGCCGACACTCGGAACGCAGGCCTGCGAAGCGCACCCGATCCCGCAGTGTTCGTCCCCTACACACTGCTTGCGCCTACGGGGCGAACGCTGGCCGTGCGAACGCAAGGCGAACCCATGGCAATCTTGAACGCAGTGCGGCAGCAAGTTCAGTCGATCGATAAAGACCAGCCTTTGAGCCGGCCCCTCACACTTGAAGATGTACTAGGTTTCGAGGCCGTCCAGCCGCGGTTCAATATGGCGTTGTTCAGTTTCTTCGCGGCGGTCGGGCTGGCCTTGGCGGTAGTCGGAATCTACAGCGTCATCTCGTACATGGTGACCCGCCGCACTCACGAGATCGGAATTCGGATGGCGCTCGGAGCGGAGCGTAGCGCGGTGTTGGGGCTGATGCTTCGGATGGGTGGCCGGTTGTTGGCCATCGGCATGGTGACGGGCCTTGGCGCCAGCTTCGTGATCGCGAAATACCTACGAAGTGAAGTATTTCAGGTGCCGGCGACCGATCCTCTGGCAATCGGCGGAGTGGTGATGCTGTTAGGTACATCGGCGCTGCTGGCGTGCCTGGTACCGGCGCGACGGGCGTCGAACCTGGATCCGTCCCACGCGCTGCGGCACGAATAATCGAAAGTCGCGCTCAGCGCACGGACGCGGGGACCTCGATGGGCTTCCCCTGCATCACCGCCCCGGCGTTGTGCTTCTTGAGCAGATCGTTGATTTCCGGAACCTGCTTTTCGACGAAGTTGTTCACGTCCTTCATATCGTTCAGGAACTCCGCTTTGAGTTCATTGAAGTGTTCCACCTGATACGGCGTGGGGGCCGCCAGTACGCGATCGATTCCGTTGAGGAGCGCCCCCAACCGATCGACCAACCGCGGGCCCATACTGTAGCCGGGGATGTCGGACGGACGCGACAGCTTCAGTTCCATACTGCTCAACTGTTGCATCCGCTCGTTCAGCAACGCGACCAGAACACGCGCTGCTTGCGGATCGAGCGACCGCACCGTCTTTTGCTCCGTCTCGATCCCTCCTTTGAAGGCATCAATCGATCTTAGCGCGTCGTTGACCGAAGACTGCATATCGCGAAGCTTCAAATTGAGATCGAGCTGGGTGCGGAGTTCCGGCTCGCCTACTGTGATTGTGGGATCCAGCCTCACTTCCAGTTCGCGCGTCAGCGTCTTGCCGCCGGCCGTCAGACGAACCGTGTACTTGCCAGGAAGCACTTGCGGGCCGCGGGCGGCAAAACGGAATCCGCTGTCGTCGGCCGCCGCGTCGTCACCGCCCCGCGTGTGCGGACCCTGATACCGCAAGTCCCACACCGAGCGGTTGATGCCCGCGTCCTGCGGCAACGGACCGAGGTCGCGAATCACTTTGCCCGCAGCATCCAGAATCTCGATCTTGGCCGTGCCGCGCTCCTTTAGATAATAGGTAATGGCAGCGCCATAGGGCGGGTTGGGTCCGGCGAACGGCTTGTTGCCGCCCATGCCGATGCCGCCTCCGCCGCCACGGCCTCCGCCGCCGTCAAACCGCAGTGCCGGGCGCATCCCAAAGAGGTAGGCGTTCTCGCTCAGCGCTTGTTCGTTCACCTGTTGCAGCGGAGAGACATCGTCAAGAATCCAGAGGCTGCGCCCATGAGTTGCCAGAATCAGATCGTTGTCGCGCGGGTGAATGACGATCTCGCGCACGGCTACAGGTGGCAGATTTTTGAGATGCATCCGCACCCACTGATTGCCGCCCGTGAACGAAACCTGCAGGCCCAACTCACTGCCCACGTAGAGCAATTTGGGATTCTTGGGATCTTCTTTCACGGTCCAAAGGTAGCCTGGGCTCGGCAGGTTGCCGGTGATGTTGGTAAACGTCTTTCCGAAGTCCGTGGTCTTGTACAGATAGGGCCGGAAATCGTCAAACCAGTGGTGCTCAAAGGCAACGTAGGCTGTGCCCGCCGCTGCGCGCGAGGGCTCGATCCAAGCGATCTCGGCGAACTTCGGAACGCCCGATGCGTTGCCCGTCAGATTGGTCCAATGCTGGCCGCCATCCTGGGTGATCTGTAGATTCCCATCGTCGGTTCCCGCCCAGATGACTCCGGCCTGCACCGGGGATTCGGCGATGCGGATCACGGTGCAGTGGTATTCGGCGGTCGTATTCTCGGTCCAGACGGTGCCCACACTTTTCTGTTTTTCGGGATCGTTGGTGGTGAGGTCGGGGCTGATCGCCGCCCATGTCTTGCCAAAATCCGTGGATTTAAAGACGACGTTGCTGCCGAAGTAGACGGTGTTCTTGTCGTGCGGAGAGAGTACGATGGGGGCGTTCCAGTTAAAGCGATACTTGAGTTCACCGACCGGACCACCATCATTGCGCTTGGGTTGCGGACTTACGTCCTGCTGCTCCCGGGTGCGCCAGTCGGTTCGCACGATGCCGCCGCCCTGGCTTTCGGAGAGGTACAGTTCCGGGTGGTCGAGTTGATTGACGACGTGGAACCCATCGCCGCCGCTGATGTTGGCCCAGTCGCTGTTCAGGATTGCGCCCGTGTTGGTTCGGCTGGGGCCGCTCCAGCTTCCGTTGTCCTGCAGCCCGCCCGAGAGGAAATAGAAGGGCGCGCGGTTGTCCGCGAAGATCTGGTAGAACTGGCCGAGCGGGATATTGGAGACCTGTTCCCAGGTCTCGGCGCGATCGTAGGAGACAGCGATCCCGCCGTCCTGTCCTTGCCAGATGCGGTTGGGATTTTTGGGGTCGACCCAGACGGTGTGATAGTCGCCGTGCGTGCCGGCGGAGATTCCGCGCCAGGTCCGGCCGCCATCAATCGACATCGAGAGGCGCATGGCGATCGAGTAGATGCGGTTCTCGTCGGTCGGATCTACGGTCAGGTGGCTGTAGTAGAGGCCGCGGCCCACGACGGCGGGGTTCTTGGTCATCATACGGAAGTGCTCGCCGCGATCGTCGGAGCGGAAGAGTGTGCCCTCGTTGGATTCGCCGATCACATAGACGACATTCGAATTGCTGGGGGCGACACGCACGCCGATGCGGCCCCAGTCCTTCGGCATGCCGGTGGTGAGCTGTTTCCAGGTGCGGCCGGCATCCACGGAGCGGAAGACACCGGTTTTGGGGCTGCCCGAGATGAAGCGCCAGGGCTTGCGGTCAAAGCGCCACATGGTCGCGTAGAGGATGTTGGGATTGGTGACGTCGATGTCCATGTCGGCGCAGCCATGTTCCGCGTCGATGTATAGAGTCTTCTTCCAGGTCTCACCTCCATCGGTAGTCATGAAAACGCCGCGCTCTTCGTTGGGACCGGTGTTGTGACCCAGCGCGCAGACGTAAGCGTTGTTGGTGTCAAGCGGATTGAGCGCGATGCGGGAGATGTGGCGAGTGTCCTTGAGTCCAAGGTTACGCCACGTCTTGCCGCCGTCCAGAGTCTTGTAGATGCCATCGCCAAAGGAGACGCTGTTGCGCGCATTCGCTTCGCCGGAGCCCAGCCACACGACGTCGGAATTGTGCGGGTCCACCGCGATGTTGCCGATGGAGATGGTGGATTCGTGATCGAAGATGGGCGTCCAGGTAGTGCCGCCGTTGGTGGTCTTGAATAATCCGCCCGATGCCGTCGCCACATAGACGAGCGCGGCATTCCCGGCGACGCCTTCCACGTCGGTGATGCGCCCTCCCATGGAGGCGGGTCCGATGCTGCGGAATTCCAGGCGGTCGAAGAGCGAGGAATTCAGATCGGCGGCAAAGAGAGGCAACGCAAGGGCAAGCAGCGGAAACACACTACGCAGCATTCAGAGATTCTCCTATTGGAGTAGTAATGTAGCACACCGACCGTGGATTGGCTCAGATCGTCAACCGATTCGAAGTGTTGCTGCTACGGTTCCTTGCGCGACAGCGCGACAAGCCTATTACGGGACTCGACCTGACGGATCTCGATCCGCCCGGAATACTCGCCTTCCTGGCGCACCTGGAACAGGAGCGCAACAATAGCGCTTCCACACGGAACGTGCGGCTCTCAGCCATTCATGCGTTCCTTCATTTTGTGGCGGCGAGGAATCCAGAGCATCTGGCGTTGGCGCAGCGAATCCTGGGCATTCCTTTCAAACGCACACGACAGCGGGCCATTGACTACCTGGAATACGACGAGATCGACGCGATTCTCAAAGCAATCGATCGAGCAACAGCCCAAGGAACCCGCGACTACGCGATGCTGGCGACGATGTTCAACACCGGCGGCCGTGTGCAGGAGATCGCGGATCTGCGCGCCTGCGATCTTCAACTGACCAAGCCTTTTCAGGTGAGATTGTTTGGGAAAGGAAGGAAAGAGCGCTACTGTCCGCTATGGCCGCAGACTGCCACGGTATTACGGGCATTTTGCCATCAGCGGAATCTGGACCTGCGTTCGGACGCCCGCGTATTTCTGAACCATCGCGGTCACCCGCTGACCCGTTTCGGAATCCGGCACATCCTGGGCAGGTGTCTCGGCCTGGCCTGTGAGCGTGCCCCGAACCTCCGCAAAAAGCGTCTCCATCCCCACAGCGTTCGGCACAGTACGGCCGTGGCGCTGTTGAAGTCGGGCGTGGATCTGTCGACTATCAGCCATCTACTGGGCCATGCCAGCCCGACCACCACGAACCGCTACGCACAAGTCGATCTGGAAACGAAGCGCCAAGCCATCGCCAAGGTCAAACCGGTCCCACGTCGGTCCCGCACGCCGTGGAGCGAAGATCGCACGATCCTTGACTGGCTGGAGTCGCTGTAAACCCAGAAAAATGTGGAGCTGAGAGGTCGTGGAGGACCTATCTTCCGGTCCTTTCGCGCGTCAACTCCACATTTCTGGCAACTTCACATTAGTCAATACACAACAAGCCGACATTGGCGTAGGTACGGAGCTTCGAGCGGCGGCCCTCCGGCGACTGGCGATGCAGGTCTTCCAGCAGTGCGGCGGCCGAACGAAACAAAACGGAGTAGCCTGCCAGAACTGCGGCGTGACAGATGTTTTGAGCGATCATGGTCTTGCCCAAGCCGTTGCGGCCGACCAGAACCAAGTTACAGTTTTCGCCCAGGAAGTCGAGCGTCAGAGCGCGCTCAATCACATCACGTTCGATTTTGGAGGGCCAGGACCATTCGAAGTCGGCCATGGGCTTGAATCGCTTGATGCCGCTCAGACGCAGGCGGCGTTCCAGACTGCGGCGCGAGCGCTCGGCGATCTCCTCGTGGGCCAGTTGCTCCAGGATCTGAAGGGGCGGCCAGCGGGCCTTGGCGGCACGTGCCAGAAAGTCATCCAACTGCGCGGGCAGGGCACGCAACCCGATCTGCTGGAGTTGGGCCGACAGGCTATTGTTCAGGGTCGGGGTCGTCGTCTTGAGAATGGGCGAGCTCATCGTAGGTCTCCAAGTCATGCGGTCGAACGTCGATAGATTGCGCCTCGGGATGGTGGCTGAGATCCAAGGCCACACGTTTCGGGCGGGGCTCACGGCGCAGCAGATAGGCGACCGAGCAAGCGCGTGGCGTGTTGCGTTGCAGGGCTTCGAGGATGGCTCGGCGCAACGCAACGGGGCCGTACTCATCCAGCAGTTTGAGCAACTGAGCGGTCTGACTGCCGGCCGACTCGCCTTGGGCAAAGGCCAAGTCGAGCAGGGTTTTACTCTCGGGCACAGCCTGCTCCAGACGGCCGCCGGGTGTGGAGTGGAAGGCCTTGCGCTTAGCCTGGAGCACGGCATCTTGATGAGCTGGATCCAGCACCAGTTTGTGTCGATCGTAGCTGCGTGGATGATGACCAATCTCCCAGTATGCGAGATAGGAAAATTGAAATTATCCAGACCGCTGGCCGGTTCACGATGCAGCGGCTGGAACACGGAAAGACATACGTGCTGGCCAGCGACAAAGACGGCGCGGCTGTGGGCCACCAGTGGTGGCTGAATCCCGGTCTTCAATCTCCCGGAAGAAATGAAGACGTGGGGTTGCTCCGATGCGCAGATTCGTCAGGCTCTGGAAAGCCTGACATCCGGCAAGGACACGCACCTTGTGCTGGACGTTGCGGAGTAGCGGACCAGGGACATGATAGGGCCGTTCCTCAAGACGGTATGGCGCGACTGGCCCGCACGTATGACCGGGCCGCTTTCGCTGGTCCTGTTGCTCACTCCGATCATTGCGCCCCAGTTCACGGCCCAGCATCTGGGTGGCAACGTCTTGGTGTGGGTGCTGGCCTTCATTTGCCTTGTGGTTGCCGCGTACCGCGCGTGGCTGCTGGAACATCGCGCGCGCATCGCGGAAAAGCTGGACCCGCTGATGGAAGACGCGCGGTTTTGCGGGACTTCTGGGACAAGATCCAATACGACCATAAGGAATCAAAGCTGATTCAGTTCCCGGTGTTCGGGTTCGATGTCAAGGAATGGGAAGAGGTACACAAGCAACTGGCCCGGCTGTTCTTCTGGGCCAACCTTCAAGCGCAAAGCGCGCAATGGCAGTTCAACGAACTGGGCATCACGGAACAACCCCCGCTGGCTGCGGTGATGCGTGACCAGAATTCGCGGACGGTGAACGCATTGCAGTTCACAAAGGCGCTGGAAGAACACGCGGCAATGCTGGCGCAAGTCCGGCAACGCATCGGTGGCTGACGCGGCCAACCCCAATAAATTCGTGTGCTAGATTTTGTGCTAGACGTGAGACAAGCGGGCACCAATCCAGACCAATCCAGCCCATCTAAGTTGTTGATTCTTTTGTCTGGGTTGGTGTAGGTTGGCGGTTTGATCCGATTACGAATCTGCCGCTCTACCAGCTGAGCTAGGGTGGCCCTTTTCCATAAAGTATAACAACACCTCGTGGAATTCTCCAATCTGCGAAGACGAGGAACGTCGCCTCCAGGCCCCATCGCTCTTCAGAAGCGCCGTCTTACCCTTCCCTGCCGAACAGCTTTCGCAGTTCGACTTTGGCGCGCATCAACACCCGCTTCTGCTTCTGCGATAATCCGTGCCCCGCCCGATTGATATAGAACGTCAGCATCGACATGGCGGAAGCAAAGGGGCCGGCTTTTCGCCGCGTGCTCGCCTCCGCGGAATGCTTGAGAGACTCGGCGATCCGTCGGGGATCGGACCAGGTGAAGACGCCGGGGTCCAGATCGAGCGCGTTGCTGTTCTTCGTTACCTGTTGCGACCATCGATTCACGATTGTACCTCCTCTAATTTGTGCCGGACTGCCTTCAAATCCGCGACAAAGGCTTCGTACTCGGTGCGCCGCTGCTCGGAGTCAGGCGACCGCAGAATCGCAGAGGGATGGATGGTGGCGGTCGCGCTACGCGCCATCGGGTGCTCGAAAAAATTGCCGCGCTCTTTGAGGAGACGATGCTCCTTGCCTAATACGGCACGCGCCGCGGTTGCCCCGAGGCATACGATCACTTCCGGGCGCAACTGCACCAGTTCCGCGTCCAGCCATGGGCGACAGGCAACGATCTCCGTTTCCGAAGGCTTCTTGTGGATGCGGCGTTTGCCTCGTTCTTCGAACTTGAAGTGCTTCACGGCATTAGTGACATACACCAGGGAGCGATCGATTCCCGCCTCCTCCAGAGCGCGATTCAGGAGGGCTCCCGCGGGGCCAACGAAAGGCTGTCCGGCGAGGTCCTCCTTGTCACCCGGTTGCTCTCCGACCAGAACCACACGCGCCGTGGATGGACCTTCCCCTAAAACTGCCTGGGTGGCATGGCGGAACAAATCGCATCCTTCGCACTTTTGCACGGCGATGCGGAGTTCGGACAGAGACCCGCCCGAAGGCACGAAGCTCCCGGCGCCCGGCACGTTCTTTGTGGCCATTACTTCTTCTTCGCGGCTTTCGATGCCGTCCGCCCCTTGGAAGCAGCGGCTTTCGCACTGGCTACCTTTTTCGGCTTGGCCGGCGGCTGGTCCCAGTCATGCTCCTCGGGATGATGATGGCCGTGGGCCAAGTCCTTCAAATGTCGCTTGAATTCCAAGTCATTCATACCACTCTGAAGATGCACGCTGCATGCCAAGACTATCGTGCCGCCTCGGCCGCACTATAGCGCGTGTGCAATCAGCACCGCTCCGAGTCCGACCACGGAAGATACGATTTTCATCGCCGTCCACGATTTCAGAGTCTGGGGGACAGTCATGCCGAGATATTGATTGACCAGCCAGAAGCCCGAGTCGTTGACGTGCGAAAAGGCGGTGCCGCCGCAACAGAGCGCCAGGACCAGAATATCGGGACTGTAACCTGGGATACCCTTCACAATCGGAGCGACGATCCCCGCCGCTGTGATGATTGCGACGGTCGCGGATCCTTGGGCCAGGCGCATGGCCGCAGCCACGATGTAAACCACCAGCAACGGCGAAATTGATGAGGTGATCAAGAGCTTGCCCAGATAGGCGCCCACTCCCGAGTCGACGATGATTTGTTTGAAGGCCCCGCCGCCGCCCATGATGCATAGCAGTGCGCCCATTGGGGCCAGCGAATCAGCCGCCATTTTGAGCGCCTGGTCGCGCGTGAGTCCTCGGCGGAAACCGAAGAAGAACAGAGTCAACAGCAAAGTGAGCGCCAAAGCGGTAAAGGGGTGACCGATAAAGACCGCGATGTTGCGTAGTATCGGATGGTGGAAAGTTTCCGGCTTCGGCAGGCTGACCAAAGTGGCGCCGAAAATCAGCAGGACCGGCAGGAGCAGCAGGAGCACCACCAAGGGAAGCGGCGGCGCGGGGAGGCCGTTCTCCTTCTTCGCGACAGCAGCCTCGGCAATTTCCGGAACCGGCACATAGATCCGTTTTGCGATCCATGTCGCGTAGAAGATCCCCGCGGCGATTGCCATCGGAATCGAGACGCCGATGCCGTAGAGGATAGTGCGTCCCAGATCGCCGCCCAGTAGTTGCGAGGCTGCCGCTGGCGCCGGGTGCGGCGGCACCAGCGAATGGGTGATGGTGAGCGCCGCCGCCATGGGGAGTCCGTAGAAGAGTAGCGACCGCTTGGTCTCGCGCGAGAGATTCCACACCAGGGGCACCAGAATGATGAATCCCACTTCGAAGAAGATCGGGAGTCCCACGAGAAATGCCGCGACCAGCATCGCCCAGGCGGCTCGATCTCTTCCGAAGCGTTCGAGCAGCCAGTCCGCGAGGGCCTGTCCGCCGCCAGAGTGTTCCAAGTAGCGGCCGATCATGGCGCCTAAGCCGACCACTACCGCAATGAAGCCCAGCGCCTCGCCGAAGCCGCTCTGAATGGACTTGAGCACTTGCTCCGGGCGCATTCCGGACGCAAGCCCCAGCACCATGCTCGACAGCAAGAGGGCCAGGAACGCGTGAAGTTTGACGACCAGGATCAAGACGAGGAGCAGTGCAATTGCGGCAACCGTAAGGAGGATGAGGTGCATGGCGAGCCTGAACCTGCAAAGATAGCAGATTCTGGCTGTTAATCCAGATGCACGCCGCCGATTTTGGTGCTACTTCTCGCGGACCTTGCGATGGCGCGGCCAGAATTCGCGCGTGACGTTGACGCCTACGTCGGCTGCCAGACCGACACCACCGGTGGCGACGCCCGCCCCCACGCTGGCCGCAGGCATCCAAAGCTGAGAAGCCATTCCCGCCGCCATATTTCCGGAAACACGGCCAAGTGCTACTGTTTTTCCGGCCTTGTTGGTGCGTGGTACTACAAATGTGCTCTTCACCGCATACTTCACACGAGGCCAGGTGCCGTTGAGATGCGACGGTTGATAACGAAGATTTTCATGATGCGCGGCAGCGACTCCAGCTTGCACCGTCTCCTTAATCACATGCTTGCCGAAACTACTCCCGAGGCGCTTCGCGAAACCATCCGGCCCGCGGCCCCACTGATGGGGCGAATTGATCGCGGTCCCGATACCCGCCCGCGCGACCGAACCGCCAACAGCCTGTTTGTTGACGATCCTGTGACGGAGATCTTTGCGGTTCATTTCTGCCACAGCAGTACTGGTCACCAGTATTGCCGCGCACAGCAGCGAGAGTCCTTTCCGCATAAACGCCCACAGTTGAATTAGCAATACGGGGGCCACCGTGCGCTACCGAATAGCGCGGAATAAATTGCTGAAATCGTCCGTCCAGGGCCGCAAGACTCGCTGTGTGGGGGCGTGACTGTATTGCGCGAACTCTGTCAATCCTCCGTCCGAGAGTAGCGCCCAGTCCGCTGCCTCGACGCCGCGAGCCTCGTCCTGTGAATTTGCGATAAAGATCGCCTGTTTGCTGAGGCTGGATGCCTGCGCTTCGAGCACGGGCTCAAGATCGAGGTAGCGATTGGTAATGTGAACCGCCAGAATTCCGCCGTTTCGCAGGTGGCGGAAGTAAGTCTCGATCGCTTCCCGCGTGAGCAGATGAACGGGAATGGTATCGTCAGAGAACGCGTCGAGCACCATGACATCGAAACGGTCAGGCTCACGATTCAGCGAAAGGCGGCCGTCGCCGAGGATGGTCGTAATTTGCGCTTCGGATTGAGCGAGGAATTGAAAGTCGTTCCGGGCGACATCAATTACGGCTGGATTGATCTCATAGAAACGGAACTCGTCGCCGCTTCGGCCGTAGACGGCGAGCGTGCCTGCGCCCAGTCCGATAATCCCCACACGCCGGCTCGCGGTTCCGCGGAGAGCGAGCACTCGCGCCACTCCTGACTCGGGACCATAGTAAACCGTCCCCTGACGGCTCCGCCCGGGTGACAGGAATTCGAGGCCGTGTAACGTTACCCCACTATAGAGAGCGCGTGCTGTGATCTGGCCGGCGGGGCGGTCCCGGACCGCGAGAACTCCGTAGAAGTTGCGAATCCGCCGGATCTCGAAATCGCCGGAGCGATACTGAAGAGCGAACACGAATGCCAGGACTGCGAAAAGCGTCAGGCGCACGAGGCGTTTCGGAGAGAAGCCGAAGAGCAGATGGAGCGCCAACAGCACGGATCCAGTCACAGCGATGGGTAGTTCGAGGTAGCTATTGAAGACGGTGGGAGCGATCAGACCGACGAACGCTGCGCCTACCGCACCTCCCAGCGCCACCATCAGGTAGAAGTAGGAGACGCCTTGGCGAGGGTCGGGTTTCGAGTCCGCCAGTTCGCCGTGGCAGAACATGCAAAAGACGAAGAGCGCTACCGCAAAGGTGGGAATCTCCCATTCCAGGCCGCCTAGCGAGCCCTGCAGCGCGATTCGCAGGCAGACCGCGATCCATGCCGCTGGCAGGAGCCAGCGATAGAGCGATGGGCGATACCAATCGCCGCCCTGGAAACACAGGATGAAACTGAGCAGATAGATTCCCAGCGGCAGAACCCAGAGAAACGGGATGGGCGCGACTTCCTGGCTCAGGTGATTGGCGACCGCAAGCCACAGGGCTGAGGCACACGCAGCGAGAGCCACCCAGAGGATGGGGTGGGGATCCGACCCGACGAAGTCAACAGCAGGCTCCGGCGACACTCGTGTGGCGCGACGCAGTGCGGTGACGGCTAGAAGGATGGCCACTGCGAGATAGGCGCCGGACCATCCGATCAGTTGGTGAAGGCCGGAGAAAAGCGGCTCGACCGCGACCGGATAAGCGAACAGCGCCGCCAGCGACGCGATGTTCGAGACGGCAAAAAGGCGGTAGGGAAAGGTCGCACCGCCCGCGGCGTACCAGGATTGAATCAGCGGGCTGGTAGTAGACAAGAGAAAGTATGGAAGCCCCACCGACGTGGACAACACCACAAGGATTCCCAGCGCGGGATTCACGCTGGTGATGAACGGTTGATACAGAAACGGGCGCAGCGGAAGCGCCAGGAGACTTAGGGCCAGCAGTCCCATGTGAATCGAAATCTGCGCTGCGCGGCTAAGACGCGTGATCCAGTGCGCGTACAGGTATCCGAGCAGCAGCGCTACCTGGAAAAAGAGCATGCAGGTAACCCAGACCCCGGCCGATCCGCCGAAACTCGGCAGGATGGCTTTGCCGATCATGGGCTGTACCAGGAAAAGCAGGGCTGAACTTGCGGTGATGGTCAGGCCGTAAAAGAAGCCTTCAGGCAGGGGTGCCTGTGCCACGGGATCACTGAATCTGGACCAGGCGGCCCGGCTGATCGACTTGCGCAGGCTGGAGATCCTGCGGTCCGCGCCAGAAATCGATGGTCGATACCTGGTGGACGCAGGCAACGGTGCAGCGTGGCGCGCAGCCTTTCACCGTCCGGTATTCCCGGCGAATGTCCTCCGTCGTATACTCCACCAGAGGCTTTCCGGGAAATCCGCGCTGTTGCGAACAGTAGTGCACCAGGCCGTCTTCGCAAATGTAGAGGTAGCGTGAGCCTGCACGGCAGCGCCAGTCATTCTCCTTGCCGTGGGCGATATTGTCCTGAAAATAATTGATGCGCGCGTAGCTGCTCTTCTCCATCGCCCGCATCGCGGAATAGACTTCCCGCTCTTCGTCGCGCAGGGGACGCAACTGCCCGTCGCCATCGTGAATAATTCCCACCGTAGAGCTGAAGCCCAACTCTACTGCCCGTGTGCCGATGACTAGCGCGTCTTTCGGGTTGTGAATGCCCCCGCCGACCACGGAATTGATGTTCACGTGAAATTCGGCGTGCTCGGCAAGAATCTGCAGTTTCTTGTCTAGAACCTTGAGGCTCTTCTTCGAAACGTCGTCGGGCATCACGTTATCGATCGAAATCTGCAGGTGATCGAGGCCAGCGTGGTTCAGCCGCTTCACGCGATCGGCGGTCAGCAGGTATCCGTTGGTAATCAGTCCGGCGATCATCCCTCGGCGCCGGGTCCGCGCGATGATCGCGTCCAACTCGGGGTGAAGCAGGGGCTCGCCGCCGGAGATGGTGATGATCGCGGTTCCCAGCTTCGCAAGGTGATCGAGGCGCTGGAACATGGTTTCGAGAGGGACCGGTTTCGAAGAGTCGTCGTATTCGTTGCAGTAGGCGCAGGCGAGATTACATCGGCGCATGGGGATGATGTGCGCATCAATGGGGTGGCTCGTGGAGAGCAATCCGCCCGCGATCATCCGGAGTTCCCGGGCCCGCAGGTGGCAACTCCGCCACGCTTTTCTGAAACTTTTAGCCGAAACCAGCATACTGGGAAATTGTTCTCATTAAAGCACATTCTTCAGCTTTTACGGAGATTCCGGCACTGACCGGAGCGGACGCGGGGTTGAATGGTCGCGAAGCCCAGTCGCATGGCTCCGGCACCGTGCGGAAACCAACAAAGTGCTATGGTGGAAGCATGTTGAAGTTTACGCCGGGGTATGGGATGCCTACCGGCCGAGCCCTTCTTGCCCTGTTCGCTCTCACAGCCGTGCCGCTCTTGAATGCTGCGCCGCCGACTTTTAATAAAGATGTCGCTCCGATCCTCTACGAGAAGTGCGCCATCTGCCACCGTCCCGGCGAGGTTGCACCTTTCTCGCTGCTGACCTATCAGGACGCGTCGAAACGTGCCGGATTGATCGCCACCGTCACCAAAAGCCGCTATATGCCGGTATGGAAGCCCGAGCCGGGTTACGGCAAGTTCCAGCACGAGCGCCGTCTCACTGACGAGCAGATCGCGATTTTAGGCGAATGGGCGCGGAACGGCGCGCCCGAGGGCAACCCCAAGGACAAGCCTGCTGTCCCGACGTTCGCCGAGGGATGGCAAGCCGGCGAGCCGAACCTGGTCCTGAAAGCCGGCAACGGTTTCGATGTCCCGGCCGACGGCCCAGACCGCTTCCAGTGCTTCGTCCTGCCCCTGAATCTCGAGCAGGACTCTTACATCCGGTCGGCCGAGTTTCGCCCCGGCAATCGGCGCGTGGTACATCACGGTGTGATCTATGTCGATGAGACGGGCACCGCACGAAAGCTGGCGGACGGCAAAGGAAGCTACCCCTGCTTCGGAGGTCCGCGCGTCGCCGCTACTGGACTTCTGGGTGGCTGGGCGCCGGGCACGATTGCCGAGCCGGGCGATCCGGGCCTTTCGATCCCGGTCAAAAAAGGCACCGACCTGGTGCTGCAGATTCACTATCACCCGTCCGGCAAGCCCGAGACCGACACCTCCACTGTCGGTGTGATTTACTCGGGCCCACCGACGAAAGGCCGAACGTCCCTGTTGATGGTAAACACCAATATCGATATTGCACCTGGCGATTCGCAGTACCTCGTGAAGTCATCGATGACCATGCCGCAGGACGTCGATGTGAGCGCCGTCTTCCCGCACGCCCACTGGCTCTGCAAGGACATGAAGATCGATGCACATCTTCCCAACGGCGACGTGACGCATCTGGTGTGGATCAAAGACTGGGACTTCAACTGGCAGGGGGGATACCGCTACGACACGCCAATTCACCTGCCCAAAGGGACCAAAGTCGAGATGGCGTACACCTTCGACAACTCCGAGAAGAATACGCGCAATCCCTCAAATCCTCCTGCGCGCGTGACCTTCGGGGAACAGACAACGGACGAGATGGCGGTGGCTTTCTTGACGGTATTACTGCCGTCTCCCGCTGAGGTGGCATCATTCCAGAAGGAGATGCGTCTTTCGCTCCTTGCGGATTTCCTGGAAGCCGGCGACATCAATCGCCTGCGGGGGCGTATTCCGGGCGTCAGTCCAGAGCGCGCGCAGCAAATGCTGAAGATGTTCGACAAAAATGGCGACGGCAAACTCGACGCCGACGAGCGCACGGCTCTGATCGACTTTCTGCGCACGATGATGAAGTGAGAGACGGCAATCGCCTCTCCGGGAAACCACTCGCTCACAGACCTAGCTCGACAGCGAGCCGCGCGCGTCAGCATGCGATGTCCGGATTTCACGGCTTCTCACGCTCGCAACTCGCAGACTTGCTTGCCACAACGCTGTTTGCGTCGCTCCCTCACGGTCGCGGCTCGTTGCGAGCCGCGCGCGTAAGCAAGCGATGTCCCAGTCGGATTTTCACAGCTTCTCACACTCACGGTCGCGGATCGTAAGCTACCCAAATACGTTCGCGCGATAAGTGCACTTGTGAGCCGCGCGCGTGAGCAAGCGATGTCCCATCGCTACGTGGGACAGTCGGATTTTTCACAGCTTCGTCAGCACGCGATGCATCATGCAATTTCGACGATGAACTTAGTCGTAGTAGCGGCGCCGGCGATGCCACTCACCGCCGCCGATTCCGCCCAGATCGAATACCACAGCGATGATGAGGAGCACCAGATTGACGGGATCATTCAGCGACCGGTGCGAGTTCGCCATCCATGCATAGACGATCGTGGTCAGGGGCAGGAAGATGAATCCAAGTAACGGAATGAGCAGTCCGTGATAGGCGCGTTCCAGGTAGTTACTCAACAGGAACATGAGAGCCAGCACGACGCGCGGGAAAGCCAGAACGATCAGCAGCAACAGGCACGGCATAGCTTCATCGTCTCAGAAATCGTTGGCGGCAACTGTGCGCCCGCTCACGGGCGGGGTAGAATCAAAGCTCGGGCATGAGCGACCGCACACGTACCGTTCTCGTGGTGGATGACGATCCGCAGATCCTGCGCCTCGTCGAAAAGATGCTGCGCGCGCGCAATGTGACGGTTCTGTCCGCGCCGCGGCCTGCCGAGGCCTTGCAGATCTGCGCAAGCCAACCCGTACATCTGCTGATTTCGGATGTCCTGATGCCGGAGATGGACGGCAACCGGCTCGCCGAACGGGTGCTGAAGCTACAGCCCCAAGCTGCCATTTTGCTGATTTCGGGTTACGACAAGGAGCCGGCCGCTGCGAAATCCGGCCACGTGAAGTTTCTCAAGAAGCCGTTCTTTCCTTCGCAACTCATCCACTATCTTCGCGAATTACTTCCGGAGGAATGATTCTACTGTCGCCTGGTCAATGCGACCGTGGCTTCGACAGGCTTTCCATCACGCAACACTTTGACCCTCACTTCGTCGCCGGGCTTCTTCGCCTGTAGGGCGTAAGTAAAGTCGTAGAGATTCTGGATGGCTTTGCCATCGAACTCCACCATAATGTCGCCAGCTTTGAAGCCAGCCTTGCCCGCCGGAGAGCCGTCGCGGACATCCGCGAACTTCACGCCCTTCACTCCTTCGCCGAAATCGGGGACCGACCCGAAATAGGGGCCGTAGCCGGAACCTGACGATGAACTTACGGGGCCCGCTGTTCCGTCACCATGTCCGGCAGGCGGCGCGACACGAATGAATTGCGGACGCTCCGGCGTTTCGCGGAGCGAATCCGCAATACCAGCGACCAGTTGCAGCACTTTCGCGGCGTCCGGTGCGTCGATCTTGTCCCACGTATCGCTCGGCTTGTGATAATCGCTGTGCAGGCCCGAGAAGAAGAACAGCGCTGGGACACGCCCGATCAGAAACGAGGTGTGATCGCTGCCGCCTGCCTCCCCCATATCGGAATAATCGATCTTCAGCCCGTACTGCGGACTGAGGCGATCGAGCATCGCCCGGAAACTCGACCCTGTGCGCGTGCCGCCGATGTACAATTTCCCGTCGTGTGCGCGGCCGATCATGTCCATGTTCAGCATGGCCACAGCTTTTTCCAGCGGCAGCTCGGGGTGAGCCACATAGTAATTCGAGCCCAGCAGGCCAAGTTCTTCGCCGGCAAACGTCATCAAGAGGATTCCGCGCTTCTGTTTCGGCTGACGTCCAAACCAGCGCGCCAGTTCGATGACTCCCGCGGTGCCCGACGCGTTGTCATCGGCACCCGGGTGAATGGTTCCCGTCAGATTGGGCGCCAAAGAAAACTGTCCGCCTAATCCGAGGTGATCGTAATGGGCTCCTATGATCACGTACTCGTCGGTCTCCCCGCGAATGTATCCGACCACGTTGTGAACGGTCTTGACCTCGCGCTGCAGGTCCAGTTCCGCGGTTACGCTGAGCGACTCGGGAAAGGCAAACGACTCCGGCTTGAGGTCCTTATCGATCCCGGCCTCCACCGTCTCCAACTTCTTGCCAGCATCGGCGAACCAGCCTGACACGCGCGCTTCCTTCAGTTGCAGAAAGGGGATCCCCACATCCTCCGGACCTTCCTCGCTGCCGAACTTCTCGAGTTGGTCCGGCTCACCAGGATGGTTCCCAACGTCATTCACCAGGATCACTCCGGCAGCGCCATGAATCTTGGCATTGCTGGCCTTGCTGGTGAATTTGGAGTGACTGGTGTAGTCCTTGCCGGCAAAAACGCTGTGCTCGTCGAACTCCTGCGGCTCATGTCGCAGAACCAGCACCAATTTGCCCTTCACATCCATGCCGGCGTAGTCGTCGTAATGATACTCCGGCGCGGTGATGCCGTACCCCACAAACACCACGCTGCCCGACAGCCTGGCGGAGGGAGAAAAATGGAACGGCAGAAAATCGTCGGGACAGGAGAGGCTTGTGGGGCGCCCGTTCTCCGTGAAGCGAAATTCGTTCGACTTGCCCAGCCTGGCGCTGGTAGTTACAGGAAATGCCTGGAAATAGCTCTTGCCATCCGCGGGCTTGAGTCCGAATTCCTTGAATTTCTTGGCGATGAAGCCGGCCGCTTTTTCCAGTTCAGGCGAGCCGGTGGCACGGCCGCGCAATTCCGGAGACGCCAGAAACTTGACGTCGTCCAGATAAAGCTTGGGATCGATGGTAGCGGTAGCGCCGAGAACTACCAACGTCGTGACGCAAAAAGCAGGCAGCAGTCTCATAAAAGTCGGGGCAGATGCCCCGCGTCAGTTCTTCTTGGGCGGAGTCATGGGCAAAGTCTGCTGCTGCGGCACGCCCGGAAGCTTTAGTTCCAGGGTGCAGCCGCAATCCTCGCCCGCATTCTTGGCGGTCTTTTGATATTCGATCTCGTAATCGATGATAGTGCGCAGATTGGTCCAGTCAATCGTCTGCGGGATGCGGCGGCCATTGATAAACAATGTGGGAGTGCCGTTGATCTCCAGGGCGCGCCCCTCGGCGATATTCTTCTCCACCTCGCCGATGGTTGCCGACGAATCCATGCACGACGTGAGTTGCAGCGCGTCGAGGGCCTTCTGGCCCTTTGCCCACTCCAGCACCTTGTCTTTCAGATTCTCGGGAGTGATCTCGCCTTGATGGGCAAATACCCAATCGTGGTACTCCCAGAAGAGGTCGGACTTCTGCCGATTGACGCAGAGGCTGGCGACCGCCGCGGGTTTCGCCCAGGGATGCATGTCGAGCGGAAAAGTCTTGAAGTAGAGGCGCACCTGCTTGGGATACGCCGAGAGCAGATTCTGGCGCAGCATGGTGGCCTCTTCCTTGCAGTAAGGGCACTGGAAATCGCTAAACTCTACCAACACCACGGGGGCACCGGGTGTTCCAATATTGGGAGCCAGGTCGGTCTTCAATTTGTCGAGATCGCGCTTGAATGGGTTATTGGCGATGTCGTAGATGTTCCCCTGCAAGATCTTCTGTCCGTCCTTCGAGACCAGAAACTTGAATTCCTGCGAATTCGGCCCGAGAGAAGCACGCACCGCAACTTCCTGAAACCCGGGTAAGTCGGTGGAAGGCTTGGGATCGCTGACTTGCAGCGTAATCCGCGAATCCAGGACGAACAGATGGCGGACGTAAGCCTCCAAGGTTGCCTTATCGAGGGCCGACTTCTTAGGAGGATTTTGGGAAGGGCTGGTCGCGGCAAAAAAGAGCGCCGCCGCGAGGGCGAGAGACAGCGATCTGAACATGCACTTCCTATTGTAATTGATGGAAGTCGACACTTCCGGCACCGTGGCGTAAGGACTCCGCCTTGTCGTACCGACATTTTGCCGCGCTTTTCGGCTGAGCCAGGTCTGCCGCTGCGCACCCTTACGCTGCGCTGGCAGCACCCTGATCGAGCGACGGCATCTCCTCAATCTCGGACCCGGACATCTGTCGCCGTAGCAGAGCATTCGCCAGGCGCAGTTCTCGTCTTACGATGTGCACGGGCATGGCAAGGGCTCTCGCCGTCTCCTCCGCATTCATGCCTGCAAAAAAGCGCATCTCTACCAGCTTTCCCTTGAGTGGGTCTGTCTTTTCCAGCCACTGCAAAGCATCCTCCAGGGCCAGCAGCGACTTGTCAGGACGCACGCCCCAGTCGGGAACTTCCGCCAGCGGTACTTCCTGTGCCGCACTGCGCTTCTCGGCAGCCTTGGCACGTGCCGTATCGACCAACACTTGCCGCATGAGTCTCGACGCGATCCCGTAAAAGTGCGACCGATTCTCATACGAGGGATGGTGGCTGCCTGCCAGGCGGAGGAACGCCTCGTGGACCAAGGCAGTGGTTTGCAGCGGGACGGCTCGCAGCTCGCGTCGCAGGTGGGCACGGGCCAGTTTCTTCAGTTCGTCGTAAACCAGCGGAATGACTGCGTCCAAAGCGCCCCGGCTTCCGGTATTCAAATTCTGTAACAGTTGCGTTATGCACATAACGTGGTGCTCATTCACTTTCTTGAAATTTCCCGAAGCGCCTTAAGTGCGGCCCATTGCCGCATCTAACTGGCGCCGTACAAACTCGTTATTAGGTAGCCGGGTGTCCCAGTGCTGCCACAGCGCTAAACGCTGCGCGCCGACCTCCGACGCGCGATCGGCGTGGCCTGCCCGGCGGTTGACATCGGCGAGAGCTGCGTAGACGCTGGAGATCCTCGCAGCGTCCTGCAGATTGCTCTCCGGTTCGGGCTGTGATGCCAGAATCTTTGCGTAAAAATCTTCGTAGAACTCGCGGGCGCGATCGATGTTGCCGGCCTCCGCCTCGTGATCGGCAAGTGCGCGCATCACCGAGTAGATCGGATTGCCCAGGGGCACGCTCTTCGCGGGGTAGTCTTTGAGCGCCGTGAGCATCGCCACGGCGGTATCGAGACGCTTCCTGGCTTCGGCGGTGCGATGCAGACGTCGCAGCGGATACGCCGATTTCGCAATCAACTCGGCGCGTTCCCGACGCGTGTGGGGATTGTCGCGCATTTCGCTTTGCCGTTGAATGCCGAGATCGAAGATGGCGAGGGCACGTCGCGGGTCGCTGTCGCGTAGAATGTCGCCTAGCTCGCGCGCGGTAGATCCTATGCGGGTGCGGCTCGCGGCATCAGTCGAATCTCTGCGAGCGATTTCCTCGCCGATATCGATGGCACGCTGGAGAAGTTCCGCGGCTTCGGCCGGACGATTGAGATTGACGGCATCCCGCTCGCCCAGAAGCCGGCCTTCCCGCAAAATCGGGCCGTACTGGTTGAATTCGCGCGCCGCTTCGTTCGGGAACGTAGCGTGCTCCATGAGCGTTCGAGCACGCCGGATCGTCGCCAGAGCCCCGTTCAAATCGCCTTGATACCGCAAGGCATTCGCCAGGACACTGAGAGCGCCCGCGGCAATATCCTGCGCGGCGGCGATGGGCTCCGAGAGTTCCACGGAGCGGCGCGCATAATCCGCGCCATCCTCAAAATGGTGCGCGTTCACAAATGCCAGCCCGATGTTTGAGAAAATCGTGGCTGCCCCCCGATGCTCGGCGTCGCGAGGATCACCGGCCCCGAGAAAGCCCTCCAGGCGCACCGGTTTTCCTACCCCGTCACGCCTCAGGAACGTCTCCAGCCGGTCAGCCGACTTTTTCGCGAGGGCAAGCGTATCTTCACGCCGGTCATCGGAGGAGAGGATCATCCGGTCGTGATTGATGAGCGCGGAGCGAAACAGCGCGTTACGGTCGTTGGGGCGGGCCGCCAGCACTACGTCGATCAGTGCCTCGGCTTTCTTCAAGCTTTGCAGGGCTTTGGGGGTGTCGCCCAGATTGTACTCGGCGTTCACGCCCTGGATCCGGGCCATGCGCCAGTACCCGTCACTGACATCCTGCGCCAGATCGAGATTACCGCGCGCCTCCCCGGCAAGTCCTTCGAGATATTCCAGGGACGCCGAGACCAGCCGTCGTCTCGCTTCCACGGAACCGGGCAAAGTACGAATGGCGGAATCGAGATCGATGACCCGGTTGGAGAGCTGGCGCAGTTGCGAGAAGCGATGCTCGGCTTGCAGGCGCTGCCGATTGGCGACATAGAGGCCGGTGGAAAGGCCGCCGACGACGCACGCCACGGCCGTGGCCTGCAGCCAGTAGGTGCGAAGCCAACGGCGGGTTCGATACCACACGTCTCCGGCGCGCGCCTGCACCGGGCGACGTTCCAGGCAAGCACTAAGGTCGTCTGCCAGCGCATCGACTGAGGAGTAGCGCTCCTGCGGCTCATGGCGCAACGCCTTCATGAGAACGATGTCCAGATCGCCCTTCAGATTCGGCGCGAGCTTCGAAGGCGGGATGATCTTTCCGTGCAGAATCGTCAGGGCGATGGCGCCGGGCGAATCGCTATCGAACTGGTGGGGAGGGTCGCCGGTCAGGATCCGGTAGAGGACGGCGCCTAACGAATAGATATCGGTGGCGGTAGTGATCTGGCCTCCGGTCACCTGCTCCGGGCTGGCGTAGTCGGGCGTGAGCATGCGGAGGTTGGTGGCGGTGAAATCGGTGGTCAGGTCCAGGAGCTTGGCAATTCCGAAATCCAGCAGTTTCGGCTCGCCTTCCGCGGTGATCAGAATGTTGGCTGGCTTGAGGTCGCGATGGACCACCAGGTTCCGGTGCAGGTAGCTGGCTGCGGAACAGACCTTCAGGAAGAGGAGGATTTTCTGGCGGACGCTGAGATTTGCAGCGAAGACATCGATGCTCTTGCCTTCGATGTGTTCCATTACCAGGTATGGCTGGCCGTCCTCACGATGGCCGGCGTCTAGCATGGTGGCGATATTCGGATGCGAAAGGTTCGCCAGAATCTGCCGCTCCGCGAGAAAGCGCTGGCGCACATGAGCGCTCTCGGCGCCGGGACGCAGAAGCTTCACGGCCACCCGCTGCGCGAGTTCGCCGTCTACGCGTTCCGCCAAATAGACGCTGCCCATGCCGCCGCTGCCCAGCAGGCTTTGCAGGCGGTATGGTCCGCACGGCAGATCTTGTGATTCGACGCGGGTGAGGGCGGTCTGTGCCACCTGCGCGATCTTGAGCTCCAGCGTCTGAAAACGTACATCGAAGCCCAGCAATTCCTCGACTTCTGTGCGGGTTTGCGGGTCGATTGCGTGCTCAGCGAAGTAGCGGCCACGGGCCTCCGCGGACAAGTCCGCGACTTCATGAAACAGTTCCTCCGCGCGAGTCTTCATGGTATTGACGGCTCTTCCTCGTTTTTGTGAGCAACCCGTAGGAGCGGCGACAGTGCGGTTGCCGCGACTCCTTTTACAGGAAAGTCTCGGCCAGGGGAATTGCGCCCGCTCCATTCTCTCGGGCTCTATGGTGCAGCCGGAGTCCGAGATCCTCTATGGATGCCAAGCGCGCGCAGCAGGATGCGCGGATTCGCAAACTTATCCCCATTTTGTTCAATTTCACTTGTGAATTTCGCAGTTATGAATTGGATACACATCTTCACTCGGGAAAACTGCCGGTGTATGTCTGATTGTTACCGAAACCTAACGTTGTCTTTAGTTTCACGAGTGATACACGGGAGAGGCAGTTCGGCAAAGGACCCCCGTGGTGCCAGCTCGTTTCGTAGGGAGTTATCGGACCGGGGTCCGGCTGCTTCATGAAGGCGATGGTGCAGTCGATTCGCGACATTATCCGCTCCCGATTGACTACCGTTCCCGAGCCTCCAACCGCGCCCGAACCGAGGTTCGAGCAGTCTCCGCACCGACAAATCTCGACGCCAGCCGTGTCGCTCTGCGCCATCACGGAGGTCGGCCAGTTCCGCACTCATAACGAGGACGCATACGCTCTATCGAACGACGGCCTCCTGTGGGCACTGGCAGACGGCATGGGCGGACACACACTCGGAGAGATGGCAAGCACCCTCGCGGTGAGTGCCATTATGGAAGTGCTGCAACCGGCGAGGCGGGAGATTCCAGTGCGGGATCGGCTGACGCTGGCCTTCGCGAAGGCCCAAAGCGCCGTGGCGATTCACAGCCTGGAAAGAGCCGGATGGCGCGGGATGGGAAGCACCGCGGTTGCGGGAGTGGTCGAAGGCGACATTGTGCACATCTGCCACGTAGGGGACTCGCGTGCGTACCACTGGTCAGGAGGCAGGCTGCGGCGTCTGACGAACGATCATTCGTGGGCGGGAGAGTTGATCGCGGCCGGCTTGCTTACGCCCGAGCAGGCCCGATCTCATCCTCTGCGCGGAAGCCTGACACGAGCGATCGGCGCCAAGGATTGCGCGGTTCCCGAGTTTACGAGTGTCAAGGTGAAGGACGGAGATCGTGTCCTGCTCTGCTCGGATGGCTTGTGGGAGGCGTTGGGCGACGGCGAGCTTCGAGCGGAACTTGGTTCACGCGGGTCGATGCGGCAGGTTGCCACGGCGCTGGTCGATCGGGCGAACTCGGCCAGCGGGAGAGATAACATCACAGCGATCCTCTACCGGCACAGTGGCAATCATTAGAGATTACGATGTGGCGCAAAGACTCGTCTTTGCCGCGTCGAGACTCTTCTCGACGATCTTCGGGTCGTCCACGAATTCCGCCCATTAGAACGCTCCTCTGCATCCAGACAAGAACGTCAAAAAGCTGGAAATTGGCGGACAGTCGAAAAGTCTCGACAAGAGTGTCGAGACGGCAAAGATGAGTCTTTGCGCCACCCCAAAAAAATGCCCGCCGGCGATACCTCGCCGGCGGGCAAACGCAACGCGGGATTGGACTCGCGTCGCTTAGAAGCTGTAACCGAGGCCCACCATGGGCACGGCGCGCGCCACCAGGCCGTTGTTGTCGAGGCGCAGCACCACGTTGAAGTTCGCTACCAGGTTCTGATTAATGCGTGCCTTGTAACCCAGTGAAGCGCTGTACTGTCCGAAGGAGACGCGTCCCGCGCTCACCAGCCCGGACGCGGAGCCCTTCACCGGAACGGCTGCGCCGCTGCCGTCGCCGTTGGGCCCCGTGGGCAACAACACATTCGAGATGGTCTGCATGGTTGCATTGGGAATCCCGTGGATCCAGCCCACCTGGTTACCCAGAATGTCGGCGATGAAGGTGTTGTGCCGGCCGAATGCCAGTTCCGTTCCCGCCGCCCAGGAAAACACATCTGGCAGGTAACCCTTGGTGGAGAAGAACGGCGCGGCGACGTAGTTGATGTTGCCGGTAGCCGTACTCTGGGTCATTGGCGTACCTTGCAGTTCGCCTCCCAGGGTGCTCTTGCCGCTGAATTGCCAGCCCACATCGAAATGCGGAGAGAGCACGATGTTGTTGCGCAGCGGCTTGGTGTAGAACGAGACCGCGGTGAACGGCTTGACCGTGGTGGTGCCGACACCCAGGTAATTGGCCTCGTCGCCGGTGGGCAGGCGCAGATCGCCGCCAACGGCAACTACGGCCGTCGAACTGCGGTACACCGTGGCCTTCACGCGCACCAGGACGTCTCCCAGTCCCGTCTTGCCCTGCGACGCGCTACCGATCTGCGGTTGGATCAAGGTCGGGAAGCCCGGAGTAAACGTGTTGGCGCACCAGCACGTGGACCCGTTGGTGCCGACGCCGTTGCCGGCATAGATCATGCCGTTGTACATGCGCCCGCTGACCGCGGCGTGAATCACAGGGAGACCAAGTGAAACATCCACGCGGTCCGTGACGCCGTACGTGAAGAAAGCGATGTCCTGCGAGAGGCGCACATCCAGCCCGAGTCCGAATGTCGCGGGAACCGTGGAGAGCGGGCTTCCCAGGACGACCTTGGACGGATCGCCGCCCGTGTACAGAATGCTGAGCGAATTGAGCGAAGTGCCGTTGAACTTGGTGAAGTGGAAGTCCTGGTTCGAGAACCCTACGTAGAAGTTGCCTTTGCCGATAGTCTCCGCACGCTCGGTAAAAATGGGACCGAGTGTGCTGCTGACGGGCAGTTCCGCGCCGGTGGCCGGATCTTTGCGAACGATCACGCCAGAGGCGGGAGAGGAGAGTGGAATAATCGAGAGCGCCGTCGCGATACTCGCGTTGAGCGCGTTGTTGAGTTGTACGATGTTGCGGGAGATGCTGTAATTGGCGGCGTTGTTGATGGCGCTCGCCGTGGCATCGCCCAGATTCGCGGTGGTGGCCGTCTCGGTGAAGATGCTGGCCACGGATCTGGGCAGTGTGGTTCCGCCTACGCCCGTCGAAGTGGGCACGGTCAGGTTGGGCATGGTGGCTGAATACATCAGCACCTGCGAAACACTCGGAGCGTTTTGCGACTGGCCCTGAGCAAACCCCACGCAAAGTGCTGCAGTGACAATCAGATTGAATTTGTGAGACATGATCCTCCTAAACGGAACCGGCTGTTAACGCCTGCCGGTCCTCCACTAACACCTGCGGAATTTCACGGTTAATCTGAAGCGCCACGCCGCGAACAAATTCTCCTTTTTACGTTTGCGCGTACGGCATCACTCAAAACGCGCGGTTTCGATGGTCCACACGCCGTCCTTGATGTGAAGCGCGAAGGTGGCTGACTGGTGCTGGGACGACGAGCCGGTCAGGGTGATCAGGTCGCACTGCACCGAGACGCGATCGACGCTGTCGGTGAAACGTACGCCTTCCGCCTTGGATGCCAACGACATTTTGACGCGCGAGCTCCCCAATGAATCGAGGAACAATTGGGGTGCGGTGGGCCAAATGGCCTTCACGTCGCGGATTCGCTTCCGTTGGACCGCGGCGTCCAACTGCTTCAAAGTGTCGAGCACCTGTTGCTTCACCTGCGATTGGCGCTCCTGCTCGCCTTTGGCCTTGGCTGCCAGTTCCTGGCGGATTCGCTCCTGGTTGAGCTGCTCTTGACGGGCGCGTTCCTGTGCCAGGCGCTGCTCGGTGTCATACTGGTCCAAAATCTTCTGCGCTTCCGGCAGGTGCGGATTCCCCGGGTTGTCTTTAGCGAATTGGCGGACCGCCTCGGTGTTTGCGCGGTCCACCCGGCTCCAGAGCAGATCGGCAACGCGCTGCTCCGCTTCGCGTGCGTGGAGGCTGTTGGGATGAAGCCGTATGAATTCCCGAAACTGCGCGGCATCCGTAGCGTTGCGAACGCGATCCCAATCCTGCTTTTCGATCACCTCGGCGTTAGAGGTTGGCGGCAGGGGCGCGATCTCTTTCCAGTCGAGTCGAACGGTCTGGCCGGGCTCGAAGCGCCGCTGCGCTGAGAGCTTGGCGGCCGCCGAGGTGAACTGGATGGCCTGGTCGCCGACAGTTACCGGAGTGGGAAAAAGGAAGACTTGCGACCCATCGGTTCTTCCGAGCAGCTTACCGCCGGCCGAGACCGCCACGCCAGCGGGCGCGTTGCGCAGTTCCAGTCGCGCAGCCTCGGGGATCAGAGTGAAGGCGACTGTCCGATTGGAGCCTTCCGCCAGCTCGACCCGCTGCCCCGCAGCCTTGCGGTAGCCGCTCCTCTCGACGCGGACTTCGTGTGTCTTCGGGTCTAGCGGCAAGCTCAACGCACCCTTGGAATCGGTCCGTCCGCGCGGAGTGCCATCAATATAGACTGTGGCATCCGCCACCCCCGTCTGCACGATCAGGGTGCCTGTGCCGATCGCCCTCTGCCCGTCGTCGTCATTTTTAGGAGGGGGAGCGGGTATCGGTTGCAGCGTGAGATCTACGATATTCGGAGTTTTGCCGGGTGCCAGGCTCAACTGCTGCAGCAGCGGCTCGTACCCGTCGAGGCGCGCTTCGAGCTGATACTGTCCGGGTGGCAGGCTGAGGCGGCATGCCGGCACCACGCACGACTGGTTTCCGATGCGGACCGACGTTCCTTCCGGTGAAGTTCTGATCTCCACCTGTACCGGCGGAATCGGACGGTGAGACACCAGCTTCGGCACTACGACGATCGCAGCGATCCCGACCGCGCCGCAGAGGGCCGCCGCCACGAGTTTCAACGGAGGCCGTTTCCTGGTGCCAGGGGTCAGAACGGCCGCGACTACGTCCTGTTGCGGTCCGAGTGTGAGGGCCTGCGCCTGTGCCCGCATGCGCAGAGTGTGCTGCGCCACCTTCAGTAAGCTCTCGAGATCCTTCTCGCCCGCATACTGCTTGATTGCAGGTTTGAGTACGGCAATCGCCGCTTCCGGATCACCAGAGTCCAGCAGTTGCTGGGCTTCGAGAAGTGCGCTATGAATCGCGGTCGCACGCCGCTGGCGTTCGCGCCCTTCTTCTGCCTGTTGCGTCCGGACACTCTGCAACAGCTCCGTGGCCTGCGAAAGTTGCGCGCGGAGTTCCGGCGCGTCCGGAAATTTCACCAGCAGTTGCGTGAGATGTTGCTCGGCCTCGGAGAGGTGTTTGTTGCGGACCAACTTCTTTGCTGAATCGATGCCCGCTAGCAATTGCTGGAGCCGCTCTTTCGCCTGTGAAGCCTTCTCCAGGAGCTTTTCGGCTTCGGACGATTGCGGAAATGCCCTGTGGAGCTGCGTCGCGCCCTGGAACGCCTCCGTGCAGTTGCCCGAGAGCATCAGAGTCTTCACGTTGGCGAGCGCGTCCAGGAGACGTTGCTGTTCTTGCCGTGCGTCGAGCTGCTGTCGGACGTTCTCGAGCAGCGGGGTAGCTTCCGGATTGCGCGGGTCGGTAGACAGCGCTTCTTGAAGATGCGCGTGGGCCGCCGTCAAATCGCCGAGTCGGAGCTCCTGGCGCGCCTGGTCGACCAATGTGCCGGCACGTTTCGCTGCTCCCCACTCGGCTCTGGCCTGCTCGAGGAGCGCACTCAGCTCCGGGTTGGATTTGTCGAGCCGCAGTGCGGACTCGAACTTCTGGATCGCCTGGTCATACTGCCGCGCACTGAGTTCCTGGCGTCCGGAGCCGACCAGAGAGGTCACGCGTGGCCGGATTTCCCGTTCCTTGATCTGCTTCTGTAACTGATCGCGCAGCTCTCTCGCCGTGCGATTGCCGGGATCCATCTCGAACACCTGCCGGACCACGCTTTGTGCCGTGTCCAGCCGGTCGAGCGCCAAAAGATTGCGTGCCTCCACCAGCAGTGCGCCCACATTCTCCTTGCGGAGCGTGAGGACAATCGACTCGAGATCGAAATGTACGTCCTCCAGGGTTTGATAGCGCGAGTCGCGGTCCTTTTCAAGGATCTTGGCCATCAACACTTCCAAATCCTGGGGAGCGTCCGGATAGAAGTTGCGGACCGAGGCTGGCGCCTTGTGGATGATGTTGTACATCAGTCCGGCCGCTTCAGGCGCGTCGAACGGGTGCACGCCGGTCACCAGCCGGTAGAACGTCACGCCGTAGGCGAAGATATCGCTGAGCGCGTCCGAGACTGAGCCGCGTAACTGTTCCGGCGCCATATAGGGCAGAGTCCCCAGCACCGATCCTTGGGGCGTGAGACGGCCGGAAGCCTCGGACAGAAGAGCGATGCCGAAGTCGAGAATCTTGACGTTCCCGTCGGCGAGCAGCATGATGTTGGCCGGCTTGATGTCGCGATGCACGATGCCCTGCGAGTGGGCGTGGTGCAAGCCGGCGGCAGCCTTCATCATCACCTCGAGCTTCTTCAATAGCGTCAACTCGCGGCGTTTGACGATGATGCGTTCCAGGTCCTCGCCGTCCAGCAGTTCCATCACGAGAAAAGGCGAACCTTCGTGCTCGCCAAAGTCATGGATGAGGATGATGTTGGGGTGGCGCAATTTGCCGGCGGCGGCAGCCTCGTTGCGAAACCGCTTGAGCATCTCCGGCTCGTCGGAGGCGGTCAGGGTTTTGATCGCGACGTGCCGGTCGACAGTGGGGTCATAAGCGCGATAGACCCGGCCAAACCCGCCGCGGCCCAACTCCGCCTGAACCTGATATCTGCCGATTTGCGTGATCATGACGCGAGAATTCCGCGGCCCGGCTGGACGCAAGGCCCCTGTTATACCTGCGGATTCCGCCGTAAGAATTGAAAATGCTATGGGCGGGCATCGCCGCGCCCGGTCTTCCGGTAGGCGACGGCAAACAGAATCCCCAACAAACCATCGGGGATCACCGGCAGAGTTTGGGCAGGAGTAATCTGGTTTCGCAGGCAGAGCACCACGAGCATCAGCACGTATCCCAACTTTTCGAATACAGCCGGAATCATCATGGGACGGAGACGATCGGGCGCGTACCCAATCACGAAAAACGCTATTTGCCATACCAGCGCCACACCGGCGAAGCCGTAGAAAAACTCCGGATGGGTGACCGTTGGCGGGTTCATGCGGCCGATCGTGTCATACAGAAAGTACAGCGGGACGATGGCGGCCAGCCCCCACCCGCCGGCGATCCAAAACACCAGCTTTGCGAATCTCATTTGGGACTCCTCATGGCATCAGGATACGGAGTCCACGGCATCCGACGCGTGACGTTTCCGGCGCCGTTTAGTCGGATATTCGTGACGGCTCTGAGCAACGTCTGGAACGGGGCCGTTGTTACAATTGGGAAGCACTCAGGCGTACCGGGGATGAAAACATTTGGACTATTTCGGCTGGATACAGTAAATCACTGTCTGCTGCGTGGCGATGAGCGCGTGCCGGTGACGCCCAAGGCGTTCGATGTGCTGCGATATCTGGTGGAGCACGGGGGCCGCCTGGTAAGCCCGGACGAGTTGCTCGACGCGTTGTGGCCGGGAACCCACATCAATCCTGAGGGGATTCGGAAGTACATCCTGGAGCTTCGGAAGACTTTGGGTGATCGCGCCGGAGAATCCGAGTTCATCGAGACGCTGCCGAAGCGTGGCTATCAGTTCGTCGCGGCGATATCGGACGAGTACAGCGGCTCGCGTGCCGGCGCACCCCCGCACGCCCCCTGGCGGATTGTGGGGCGGGAAGCGGGGCTGCGGGAGTTGAACGGCTGCCTCGATAAGGCGATCTCCGGCCAGCGCCAGGTGGTGTTCGTCACGGGCGAAGCTGGTATCGGCAAGACCACGTTGGTCGACGTTTTCCAACAGCAGGTGGACGACCGGGCCGACATTCGCATTGCGCGCGGCCAATGTATTGAAGGTTTCGGGGGGATCGAAGCCTACTACCCGATGCTCGAGGCGATGGGCAATCTGTTGCAGACCATTGGTGACAGTTCGCTGGTCCAAATGCTGGTCAAGCGAGCTCCCAGTTGGATGGTGCAGTTTCCCGCGCTGGTGAAGCCCGAACAGAGAGAGTCGCTGCAGCGGGAGATCCTGGGCGCGACGCGCGACCGGATGGTGCGCGAGATCAGTGAGGCACTGGCCGTCATTACGGCGCAAACGCCGCTGATCATTATTCTCGAGGACCTGCACTGGGTGGATCCCTCGACTTTAGACGTGATCTCGGCGATCGCCCGCTCGCGCGAACCTGCGCGCCTGCTGCTCCTCGGAACCTACCGACCTGTGGACGTGGTTCTTTCGCAGAGTCCGCTGAAGGGCCTGAAACAGGACTTGCGCGTGCGCCGACTGTGTCATGAGATTGCGATCGAGCGACTGGAAGAGTCCGACGTTGCCGAGTATCTCGTTGCCCTCTTCGAGGCGGAGAGCCTGCCTACCGGCCTCGCGAGCCTGATCCATCGCAACTCGGGTGGAAATCCGCTCTTCATGGCGGCGATAGTTCAGGACATGGTGGACAAGGGCCTGATCGCCCGAGAACGGGACGCGGTGAGCCTCTCCGCGCCGGTGGAGGAGATTTACCCTGGCATCCCGGAATCGCTGCAACAGATGCTCGAGATTCAATTTGAACTCTTGCAACCGGAGGACCAACGCATTCTACAGAGCGCGAGCATCGCGGGAGAGCGCTTCTCCACTTGGGTGGTGTCCGCGATGTTGGATGCGCCTCCTGCCACCGTTGAGGAGACGTGCGACCGGCTCGCGGGCCGGCACCAGTTCATCCTGTCGGCGGGAATGCACGCGGCGCCGGACGGAACCAGGTCGGCGCACTATGACTTCCGGCACGCCCTGTACCGCCAGGCGTTGTATCGCAGCCTCTCCAGCTCCCATCGGGCCAAACTGCACCGCGGGTTAGGCGAACGCCTGCTGCCGATCTGCATTGCGGGCAAATCGGAAATGGCCTCAGAAGTCGCGCTGCATTTCGAACAGGGGCTCGAATATGAGAGTGCCACACGCTGTTTGATCCGCGCCTCCGAGAACGCGGTCAAGCGGTTAGCGCATCGCGATGCCATCCAGGTTCTCAGGCGCGCTCTCGACCTTCTTCCCAATGTGTCTCGCGCCGCGGCAATCCAATTAGAGATCGACATCTTGCAGCGCATTGGCGATCTGCGGTACGTGCTCGGGGAAATGTCGGAGGCTGCCGAATCGTTTGCGGCCGCCGTAGATCAGGCTGCGAAAGCGGACCTCGCGCTGGACCACGTAGTATCGCTGCTGCGGTTGGCAGTGCCCGCCTGGTACCTCGATACCACGCGCGGCAACGAGGTCAGCCGCCAGGCCCTTGAGGTCAGCGAGAAGCTGAATATCCCCATGCTCACTGCACAGGCCAAATTGGGGCGCTCCAGTTTTCGACTTCTTTATGACGCGTGGCGGCAGGAAGATGTGGAAGCTTGGACGTCTGCCGTGGACGAGATCGCGAGCTCGAACGACCCGAGTCAGAGTCCCGACGTGCCTTCGATCTACGTGCGGGCGCTACTAGGCGATTTTCAGGAAGCTTGCCGGCAGGCGGACGTATTGATCGGAATCACCACCAATCCGATGGCTTATGTTCACGGAAATGCAGCCAAAGGGGTAGTGCTGTTGCTGTGGGGACGATTCGGGGAAGTCCTCGACCGGGTGCGGGCAGCACGAACTGCGGCCGAAAAGAACGGCGAAGATCCGTGGATGTACCTGTTTGGGGAGTCATGGCTGCGATTGAGCTGCTTCGATTTCGACGGTGTGCGGCAAATGGCCGACGCCAGCCTGCGAGATAGCCTGCTGCATCATACCCCTTGGATGAGCACGCTTTCCAGGCTGGCGGACGGGTATTCGGAACTCCATAAACGGAACTTCGATGCAGCTTTGGCCAGCTTTGCGGCGGTTCGCGACTTCGGCATCACGCCGACGTTCGTCCTGCACTGGTTCTGGCGCTTGCACGCCGCTCTTGGCACCACGAAAGTCCTGTTGTATTCCGGTAATGTGGCTTCCGCGAAGTGTGAGGCGGAGTTGCTTCTGGAAGCTGCCCTCACCACGGGGGAGCCGAATGTCCGAGCCCTTGCCTGGGAAATGCGAGCGCAAGTCGCCATCGCTCAAAGAAATCACGCGGACGCTTCGAATGCGATTGAAAGCGCGCTCGCGATCGTGGGCCAGTTCGATATTCCGGGGGCCGCCTGGCAGGTCCATCGGACGGCGGCGGACGTGTACTCGTTAGAAGGAAACGCATTGCAGGCGACTGCCCAGATGGCCCGCGCTCAAGTTCTGCTGCACGATCTTGCCGGTTCTTTCGACCCCGACGAGCCACTCAGGCGATCGCTGCTAACCGCTTTTCCGGCGCGGCAGAAATCGGCGTAGTGCAATCGCTCGCGTACGCCGCAAGAGGCAGGGACAAGGCAAAGCAGGCTCCCCGAGCGACCGGCTCTACCCAGATGTCCCCGCCGTGGTCGATTACAGCCTGTCGCGAGATCGCAAGACCCAGTCCGAGCCCAGCCGCTTTTCTCGCAGTTGCGAAGGACTGGAAAAGGCGGTGACGAATCTCGGGAGGGATGCCAGGGCCGCTATCCCGAACCCGAATTACCACGTAATCACCGTCAACGGCAGCCGACAGGTCGATGCTTCCCCCGTCCGGCATCACGTCGAGCGCATTTACCATAAGGTTGACGAGGACCCGTTCGATGCGGCGGCGGTCCAACACCATCATCAGATTTTCCTGCACGGCGCGCGAGATCTGCACGCGCTGAGACTCGGCCAGCAGCGCAATCTTGGCTATGGCGGAGTCGATCATATCGTGCAGATCGCACGCATCCATGCCCCGATCCCGGCCCCGGTCCGCGTCCCGATATCGGGTGAAGAATTCGTCGAGCAGTTCCTGCATACGCATGGAAGCGCCGTATACGTTGCGGGCAATTCGGTGGATCTGGGCCGGAGACAGGCTCCTGCCAATCAGCATCTCAGCGCTGCCGTGAATCGCCGCCAGTGGATTGCGGAGATCGTGAACAATCGACGTGATTTCGGGTAGCGAATCCGCGGCTTGCTCGACAATCGGCGGTAAAGTCATTGGCTCTCCATTTAATACTTGCGAAATTTCTGGCGAGAAGTGAAAACTTTCGGCGTGATCAACCGCTTTTCCCTTCCGCATTCCTTACTGTGTGAGTGAAGCGGTCCCGCAGAAACGCAATCAGTTCGTTTTCAGACACAAATCTCGCCTGCTTGCCGGAATCCACTTCTTCTACCGAACCCTGTAACTGTTCCCCCGTGATCTTTGAAAGCTGAACTACGAATGCACCTCGCATGTCATCAGCTTAGGAGGCCGGACCGCTCCCATGCGTGGAGATTTCGTGGAGGAAATGTGAAGTCTGTGTCGGAACAGGTACCATAAGGCAAGAGCCATCCCATGCTTCTGGACATAGCCAAGCTGCCAACTGCCGAGAATTCGGCTATTCACCTGCATCCATCCGACGATATTGCGGTCGCCCGGGTACCCGTTCCCGCGGGTGCGGAACTGCGCGTCGACGGCGTGCGGCTGGTGACGCGAGATGCCATTCCAGCGGGCCATAAAGTGGCGCTACGCTCGATTCGCGCCGGCGAATTCGTCTTGCGATACGGCCAGACCATCGGTCGCGCGCGCACTCCGATCGAGGCTGGCGAGCATGTCCACACGCACAACCTTTCGTTCGAGGAATTGCACCTGAATTATGAATTTCCGGTGACAGAAACGCCGCTGCCCGAGCCGCTGCCAAACAGTCCCACCTTTCTCGGATACCGGCGCGAAGATGGGCGCGTGGGAACTCGCAATTACATTGCGGTGGTGGCCGCCAGCAACTGTGCCGCCCACACCGCCGAGAGCATCGCGCGAAGCTACGAGGACGAAACGCTGCCGCCCGGAGTGGATGGTGTAGTGGCGTTTCCGCATGGCGAGGGCTGCGCGCATTCCATGGGGCCCGATCTCGACCAGCTTCGCCGCACACTGGGAGGCGTTCTGGTGCATCCGAATGTCTCCGCCGCTGTCATTCTGGGACTGGGCTGCGAGACCAACCAGATCGACCACTACCTGGGGCCAGGTGCGCCTTCGAGCGACCGGCTGGCCGGACTCACGCTCCAATCCAGCGGCGGGACGCGCGGCACGGTGGAGGCGGCGCGGAGGCAGATTGCGCGCTTCATCGAACAGGCGGCCGCCGAGCAGCGCGTGGAGATGCCCGCCTCGAAAATCGTGCTGGGGCTGAATTGCGGCGGCTCGGATTCGTTTTCTGGCATCACGGCAAACCCGGCACTGGGTTACTGCTCAGACATGCTCGCAGAGATGGGCGCCACGGCGGTGCTCGCTGAGACCACCGAGATTTTCGGTGCGGAACATCTGCTCGTGAAACGGGCGCGGAATCGGCAGGTGGCCGAGAAGCTGCTGGCCTGCATCCGGGAGTACAAGCGCTACATCACGCGCTTCGATGGCAGCAGCTTTGACGACAATCCGAGTCCCGGGAACAAAGCCGGGGGACTGACGAACATCATCGAAAAGTCACTGGGGGCGGTCGCGAAGGGCGGCACTTCGTCCCTGATCGATGTCTACGACTATGCCGAGCGGGTGACGGCGCCGGGCTTTGTGTTCATGAACACGCCAGGCTACGACCCGGTCTCGCTGACGGGATTAGCGGCCGGAGGATGCAATCTGATCGCGTTCACCACCGGACGGGGAAGTGCCATCGGCTTCCCCACCATCCCCGTGATCAAGATCGCGACCAACAGCAACACCTATCGGCGCATGACCGACAACATGGACATCAATGCGGGCACGATTGCGGATGGCGAGAAATCGGTGCAACAAGTGGGGCGCGAGATTCTGAATCTGGTGTTGGAAGCGGCGTCCGGCCGCCGCACCTGCGCCGAGCGCCTGGGGCACAAGGAGTTTGTGCCTTGGCGCATCGGGCCGGTAATGTAGCTTGAGTTGAGGCGCTTTGCCGCGCCGAGACTGACTCCTCTGGGAGGCACCAATTCCGTCCTCACGAAGGAGGTTTTGGTGGTCGCGTCCTCTGGTTCGCAAAGTCATTGCAAAGCGCAGGGGAATAGTGCGAGCGCGCGTGAGAAAGCGGTTTTCGGCGTTTTTTCGTAATCTTGGATGAAGGGGGGCACCCGTTCGCTCCCTTACGGTCGCGGCTCGTAAGCTACCCAAATACCTTCGTGCGCGATACGTGCGCTTGCGAGCCGCGCGCGTGAGCAAGCGATGTCCGGATCTTTCACAGCTTCTTACAAAGCTTACGGTCGCGGCTCGCCAAACCGTTGCGATGGGAATGATTGCGAGGCGCTTGATCGTTACCAATCAAGAACGCCGGCCGGAATCATCCGGCCGGCGAAGATCATTACTCCTCTACTTTGACAGCGGTTGGAAGGAAAGGAAGATCAGTTCTGAATGCTCCGCAGCGGACCCTGATCATCCGCGAAATTGCTGGTGTTCAGCACCTGGATGCCGGCATTGTGCTCGCCGTTGAACGGCGTGACCGTGGCGGGGCAGCCTGCAGCGCTGGCAGCCTGCGGGGAACCAAACCAGAGGCCCAGGTGGTACATCTGAATCGGATTGAATGGCGGGTTCAGAGAGGCGTCCGGTAACGCGCCGTTGTTGAATACCACCGGCGCCGGAGCGGTGCTTTGCGCCACGGAAAAGGTCTCGATGTTGAAACGACCCACGAACTCCTGATGGCCGCGTCCATTCCGATCGGTCATGATATCGCCCTGGTACCAGGCGACCCCAAATGGTGTCTTCGGAACCTGCAGCACGAAGAAATCGAACTCGGTATTAGCAGGCAGGCCCTCTACCGTGACGTCCATGATGTCAATAGGCCCTGCCGGTCTGACCCTCACCGTGGCCGTGGCTTTCGGCAGGCACGTCTTGGCACCCGCCGAGACGACCATCGTAAACGTGTTCGAGTCATAATCTGAGGCGGAAGCGCTGGGTGCGGCGATTCCCACAATACCCAAAATCCCCATTACCGCCACATACTGCAACTGTCTTTGCATATTGTAAATCTTCTCCTGTTAGAAGTTAGTTGGAGGGACTCACCCTCTGAATCTATGTTGGGCGTAACAGGCGCGTGAACTGTGGAACCATTGTCAAAGAATTGTCAAAGCAATGGCAGTTTACGATAAGCGCTACCGAACCAGCAGACCGGTATGCTGCGTGTCCGGCGTACGGCCATGCACCACATCCGACGCAAATCTCGCAACCACGCGATACGGTGTCACGTTGACGCCATGGCGTGCATTTTCAAGAATCGGAGAGTGGCGCCAATCCCAGAGCGGCTCCGGAGACTGGAATCCTCGCGGAAAACAGAACGCGCCGACCAACTGAGAGGTCACCGACAGCGCCAGCGCCAGTGCAAACGCCACCCTCAGAGCCTGATACCGCGCCACCAGATCGAGTGAGGCGGCGAGCAGCAGGACCATGCAGGACAGCGTGTCGGTGAGCATACGGGGTCCGTAGCAATCGCCTCCCCACCAGTAAGGCCAGAGCGAGTAGAGCATCAGTTGCGAGGCGACGAACAGACACGCGATCGGCAGAAGCGTGTCGGCGGGACCATCTCCCTTCGGAAGCCGGCGAATTCCCGCGAGGGCGAACAGTAGCACGGGCGTAAAGATGAACAAGCCATGCGAGGGACTGAAGGTCAGTCCCGCCAGACCAGACCAGAAGCTCCCGTTGAACGCTGCCGTGTATCCTCCGCGAACAGAGCCAAACACCTGCAAGTTGTACAGGCAGAGCGGACCGCCGATCAGCACTCCGCTGACCGCGTATGCCGCCAGAAGCACGGGGCGGCGGGTCCTCCACACCGCCACCAGCAGCGACGCCCCGAAGAAGAAAATATCAGTCGGCCTCATGGCGAAGCTCAAGGCTGCAAAGAATCCAGCGCCGATTGCCGCCGCGCGATTATCGCGGTCCCCCAGAAATCGCGCCAGGCACAGCAGGCTCGCGACGATACTCAACTGGCTCGCTCCGTGCTGCCAAAGCGCCTGGCTCGAGGTGCTCCAGGTATTCGTCGCAAATCCGTACACCGCCGCGAGGAGAAGTGCACGCCGCCCGTCCACCATTCGGCGCAGCAGAAGAAACAGCAAAGCCACTGACAGGGCCGCCATCGCGGACGCCATCAACTTCTCCAGGATTCGCGCCACCATGATCTCGGTGGAAGCGGGCCACTGCCGCGCTCCAGGCACCAGCGCGAGCGGCTCGTACAGAGGCGTCAACAAGAGCGGCTGGCCGATCGGATAGAGCGAATGATAATGCCCCTGCCTGGCATAGAGAAAGTAGGCATTTCCGCCGTAGGATTGCTCGAGCAGTGGCTGCTCTGCGTCGAATGTCGTGCGATGGTGAAGCACCAGTTCGACAGGCAGCAGGGCCGTGGGCAGAGTGTCGCCCGAGGGAATCGGCCGCAGGTTCAGATTGTAGACCAGCAGGCTGCCTGCAAAGAGCAACAGCGCCGGACGTGAGGTCAACAGGCCTGGCTACTCCTTGGCCGGCTTGTCCGGCACCGCATCTCCGAAGCTGATCGACGACTCCGCTCCGAACTTCCTGTACGAATGGAACTCTACTTCATTGCGGGTTTGCAGTGAAGCGGTTCCCATCCGCACCACGGCGCGCAACGGCAACAGAAACTGCTTCCCGCCGACATCCGCAAATCCGTAATCGAGGGATGTGCTCGAATTCCGCACCGGGAACTTGTCCGGAATCGATTCCGCCTCTGAGAAGATATGTACGATCTGCGAGGTTTCGCGGTCAACGTACACATATCCATGTTGCCCGGCGGTGATGGTTTGGCGTTCTCCGCGATTGCCAACCACCATCTGGTATCGGGAGTTGTCTACGTGGACACGAAAGAAGAAAACATTCGCCGGCCGCCCGCGCAGATTAGTCCAGTGGTCCCAGTGCAGATCGGCCTTCGACCTTGGCTCGAACACCTCGCGCAGCAAGCTGCCGAATTCGCCCTGTGTGATCGTCCCGCCCACCGCCTCGTACGACAGCATGGACGGGTGCCCGTTCACGGTCAGGACCTTGTAGTCTTCGGACTTTTCGAAATAGCTGAGCTTGATGGTGAGCGTGTCTTTGAGGCGCCAGGGACCGTGCTCGTCGGAGTAGCGGCGGATGGATTCCACCGCGATGAAGTCGGGAAGAGAATCCGTGTAGTTTAGAGCGATCGCGCGCGCCTGCGCTACTACGCGCGCCTGCTCTTCCGCACTTGGCACCGGCGGCGAATCGAATTTAGGAACGACTTTCGGCGCTGGGTAGTCCACCGATTCCATCCGCAGTCGCTCTAGTTCCTCAGTGGTCTTGGGTCCGGCGCCCAGGCTTTGAAGTTCCTCAACAGTATGCTCGTCGAGGCTCTCGCAAAGCTTCCATTTGTGTAAGGAACTGGCGATCTGGCCGTCTTTCTTGTGTTCGCCAAGCTGTCCCCGGACCAGGTCCACAGTGGCAACGACGGTGTGTACGCTCTCGGCGCCCGTGAGCATCGCCGCCCCCAGGATCCAGACTCCGCACAACCATCGCATACATACACTATATATTCGGACCACCGCACACCGCGCGGGCAGGCTATCCTCTACCTTATATGCGTAACCTGCGAGTGGTTCGGACCCTGGGCATGCTTGTTCTGGCAGCTGGGGCGATGCGCGCCGATGACAAAAGCGCGCTCCTGCAGAAGATGGAAACGCGTGCGGCGCACTACGGCGACGTTTCGCGCAAGATCTGGGAGTACGCCGAGGTCGGCTACAAGGAAAAGAAGAGCGCCGACCTGCTGAAGTCTGAGCTCCGCGCCGCGGGCTTCCGGCTCGAAGAGAATATCGCGGGCATCCCGACGGCATTCACTGCTACGTGGGGCCAGGGCAAGCCGGTAATCGGCATTATGGGCGAATACGATGCCCTGCCCGGCCTGTCACAGGAAGATGTCCCGGAGCGGAAGCCGATTGTGACTGGCGGACCCGGCCATGGATGCGGCCACAACCTGCTGGGCGCCGCGTCGCTGTTTGCGGCAGTGACCATCAAAGAGTGGATGGACGAGAAGAAGATTCCCGGGACCATCCGCTTCTACGGCACACCGGCCGAAGAAGGAGGCGGCGGCAAGCTCTACATGATTCGCGCCGGAGCGTTCAAAGACGTGGACACGGTGCTGAGCTGGCATCCCTCCGACCAAAACGGCGGATCGCTGAAGAGTTCGCTCGCCATCATCTCCGCGAAGTTCCGTTTCTATGGCAAGCCCGCCCACGCCGCCGCCGCGCCGGATGCGGGCCGCTCGGCGCTCGACGGATTGATGATCATGGGCAACTCCATCGAGTTCCTGCGCGAGCACGTGCCGGAAACCACCCGAATCCACTACATCATCACGAATGGCGGATCGGCGCCGAACATCGTGCCGGACTATTCGGAGATGTTTCTGTATGCCCGGCATCCCAGCATGCCGACGCTGGACGGCATTTGGGAGCGCATCCTCAAATGCGCGCAAGCCGGCGCATTGGCGAGCGAGACGCGCATGGAAATGGAATTCATCGACAGTGCCTACAACACGCTTCCCAATGACGCTCTCGCCGCGCTGGTGGACAAGAACATGCGCCTCGTGGGAGGCGTGACCTACACCAAAGAGGAACAGGCATTCGCGGAGACGATCCGCAAGACCCTCCCCGACCGCAGTCACCAACTCGGCAGTCAGGAGAAGGTCGAGGCGCCAAGCGAAGGCACGGGCTCGGCGTCGACCGATGCGGGCGATGTCAGTTGGACGGTGCCGATGGCGGCGATCGGCGCGGCGACCTTCGTGCCGGGAGTTCCCGCGCACAGTTGGCAATCGGCCGCGTGCGCCGGGATGAGCATTGGCCGCAAAGGCATGGTGGTGGCGGCGAAATCGCTGGTTTTGACGGCCGTCGATCTGTTTACCGATCCCAAACAGGTGGAGGCGGCCAGGGCCAGTTTCGAAAAGCGGCGTGCTGGATTTGAGTATCGCTCTCGAGTTCCGGCCGATCACAAGCCTCCGCTCACGTACCGGGACAGCCAGTGAGCAGTGCATTGAAGTAGATACTTCGGCAGCTAATCTGGGACATGGTCCGGTTAGCGCAGCCGGGTACCTTCGCGAATCTCGTCGCTGGCTCGCTTCACGATCATATCGCCCGATTGCAGCGGGCCGATCACTTCGATGGTGTCCGGGCCTGCGGCCGCACCCCTGGTGACGTTCACCCACTCCGCGGTTCCATTATTCGCGCGAATCACGAATGTGCGCTCCGTAGTGGTGACCACACTCGACGCGGGGACAATCAGCGACGGCTTCGACCGGTGTACGGGCCACGCCAGAGTCGGATACATGCCGGGCGCCAACTCGCCGCGGGGATTGGCAACATCCATCTCGACCGCCATGGCGCGTGTCTTGGGGTCCATCGAATGGGAAACGCGCGAGACCACGCCACTGAACGTCTGCCCCGGATATGCCGGCACCGTAAACGAGACCCTCGCCCCCGTCGAAATCCCCGAGACATCGACCTCGGGAACCGCCACTACCAACCGCAACCGTGAGTTCTGTTCCAGCCGGAACAACGCACCCTGATCCTTGTCGCCGCCCGGGCCTACCAAAGCTCCGGGATGCACGTTGCGCTGCGTGATCACACCATCGAAGGGCGCCGTGACCGTCAGGTACTTCTGCATCTCTTCGATGGCTTGTACCGCGGCCTGAGCGGCCTTGATCGACGACTCCGCGGCACCCACCTGCGCTCGTGCCGCGTCCACCGATTTCTCTGCCTGGATCAACTCATTTCCGGAAATGGCGCCGGGTGTGGCGGACGCGCCTTTCAGGCGGTCGTAGGTACTCTCCTCGGAAATCAATTTAGCTTGCGCCTCGCTGCGGCGCGCTTCCAGCGACTGCACATGCGCCTGGGCGCCGGCGAGCTGCGACTTGATTTCAGGTGCGTCGAGCGTGGCCAGCAGATCGTCCTTCTTCACCATCGAGCCAAGATCCACCAACACGCGATCCACGAAGCCCGTGACCTTGGCGTGAATGGCCACTTCCTGATAAGGACTGAATTCTCCCGGCAGCGAGAGCTTGCGGTCGAGTGGTTTCGAGACTACCTGCACGAGCTCGACAGGCTGTTGCGCAGACAGCGTGAAAATCGGAATGAGAAACGCCGGAACCAGCCTATGCATGATCGTAGTACCTGCTCGTGGGATCATCCGGATCCAATGACGGCGACGACGTGCGAGCGCGCCGCTCCAGCAGCGAATAAATCGACGGCAGCACAAACAACGTGGAGAGCGTCGCGGCGGCCAATCCTCCAATTACGGCCCGGCCGAGAGGCGCGGTCTGGTGTCCGCTCTCCCCCAGACCCAAGGCCATTGGCGTCATACCTGCGATCATCGCCGCCGCTGTCATCACGATGGCGCGGACACGGCTCTCGCCTCCGTGCAGCGCAGACTCGATCGGATTTCCGCCTTCGTGCCGGCGCATCTCGGCGAACGTCACGAACAAGATCGCGTTCGCCACGGCTACACCGATTGCCATGATCGCACCCATGAATGACTGCACATTCAACGTAGTGCCGGTGAGCCGGAGCATCACCGCCACACCACACACCACCGCCGGCACCGTGCATAACACCGCCAGCGCCAGGCGGATCGATTGAAAGTTGGCCGCGAGCAGAAGAAAGATCACGGCGACCGAAAGCAACAACCCGATCCGGAGGCCCGAGACCGTATCTTCGAGGGGAGGCAACTGACCGCGCACCGTCACGGTCACCCCGCGCGGTGGAGCACCCGCGCGAGCCAGCGCCGCACGAACCTGGGTCGCCGCATCGCCCAAGACAATGCCGTGGATGTTCGCCGTCAGGCTCACCATCCGCTGCATGTTGTATCGATCGACTTCGCCCATCGTGGTGCCATATCCAACCGTTGCGAGGTCCCCCAGCAGCGGCCGCGGCTCGCCATCCTCCATTACCGGGATATTGCGAACATCCTCGAGTGATGCCATCTTCGATTGCGGGATCTCCACCTGGATCTGAAATCCGTTGCCGCTCACCGGGTCGCGCCAATAGTTCGGATCGATGAACCGGCTCGACGATGTTGCCGCGATCAGCGATTTCGCCACGTTCGACATCGAGAGTCCGAACTGCCCGGCGCGATCTCGATTAATGGCCACCTGCACGGTGGGATAGTCGAGCGGCTGCCCGTATTGCAGGTCGCGAAGGGACGGAATTTTGCACAACTCGGCGCGCAGCTTTTCGGCGAAGGCGCGGTCGGTGTCGAGATTGGAGCCTTGAACCGCGACCTCGATCGGTGTCGGCGACCCGAAGGACATTACCTGGCTGACGATATCGCCGGCCTCGAAGGAGACGGCGACTCCCGGCAAGACTTCGGGCAGCCGGGTACGCAGTCGCTCCTGGAGGTCCTCACCGCGCAGCTTGGCGCCCGGCTGCAGCGCGACTTTCAAAACGGCCTCCTGGGGCCCGCTCGTGAAGAGGTAGATGGTGTTCACGGGGTAGCTGGCCGGTTGAACTCCCACAAAATCGGTGGAGATGCGAACGTTGCCGGGGCCGACTTCCTGCTGGATGAGGTCGAGGGCTTTGAGCGCGATGAGTTCGGTTCGTTCGATGCGAGTTCCCGTCGGAGCCCGCAGTCGCAGTTGAAATTCGCCGCTATCGACGGAGGGGAAGATTTCGAGCGCAAGATGCGGGACCAGCAGGAAGAGCAGGATTCCCGCACCGGCAAAGTACAGGCCCGCGACCAGCCAGCGTACCGCCAGCAATCTTCTCAGGAAAGATGTGTAGAGAGCGCGCGTGCGGCTCAAACGATGACCGGATTGGCCATCTGAGCCACCCTCCACTCGGGGTTTCATCAGCCATGTGGATAGGACTGGCACCAACGTGGTGGAGAGCAGGTACGAGGAAACCATCGCGAACCCCACCGCCAGCGATAGCGGAACGAACAACTGCCGTCCGACCCCAACCATAAAAAATGACGGAACGAACACTGAAAGAACGCAAAGCATCGAGAGCAAGCGCGGTACGGCGGTCTTGCGGCACCCATCCAATACGGCACGCGCTCGCGGCAGACCGGCATCCATGTGAGTGTGGATGTTCTCAATCTCCACGGTGGCTTCGTCAACGAGCACGCCCACGGCGAGCGTCAGGCCGCCCAGAGTCATGATGTTGATGCTCTGTCCGCTCGCCCAGAGCCACACCACTGCGGCCAGCAGCGCAAACGGAATCGTCGTGATCACAATGAGGGCGCTCCGCCAATCCCGCAGGAAGAGCAAGACCATCAGTCCGGTGAGCAGCGCTCCCAGAGTGCCCTCGTTGAGCAGGCCCTTGAGCGAATTGACCACGAACCCCGACTGGTCGAACTCCAGGCGAATGTCGACATCCTCCGGAACCGCGTTCTTGAAGGTCGGAATCGCGGCGCGGACGCGGCGGATGACATCCAGCGTCGACGCATCGGCGCGCTTGGTCACGGGAATGTAGACGGTCCGCCGGCCGTTCACATGCGCATATCCGGTGACGATGTCCGTGCCATTCTCGACAACGCCAATGTCGCGCAGATACACGGTGGGGCCGCTGCCGATGCGGACAGGCGCCGCTCCCAGTTCCTGCAAATTGCCGCCGAGCGATGCGTTCGACGACGCGATGCGTGTGAGGTCGTCAATCCGGACGTTGCCTGAAGGCATCACCAGCGTGGCGCGGTTCACTGCCGAAATGGCTTCCTCCGGCGAGATGCGATAGGCGCTGAGGCGCTCCGGATCGAGCCGCACCACGATGGTCCGCTGGTTGCCGCCGAAAGGAGGCGGCGCCGAAACACCGGGCAGCACCGCAAACAGCGGCCGTACCTGGTTGAGCGCGATATTCTGCATTTCGCTGGGACTGCGGATCGGACTCGAAAAGACCAATTGCCCGACCGGAACGCTGCCTGCGTCGTAGCGCACGATGAAGGGCGGCACCGCTCCCGGCGGCATGAACGAGCGCGCGCGGTTCACGTATCCGACCACCTGGGCCATCGCCTGGCTCATATCAGTGCCCGGATGAAACACCAGCTTCATCAGCGCGGCGCCCTGGATGCTGCGCGACTCCACGTGCTCGATCCCGGTGATGTAGAGGAAATGGTACTCGTAATAATAGGTGAGGAACCCCTCCATCTGCGCCGGATCCATGCCGCTATAGGGCTGGGCGACGTAGACGGCAGGGGCGCCGAGGTTCGGGAAGATGTCGACTGGCATGCGCTCGAGCGCCAGAATGGAACAGAGCGCAATGGCGATCACCGCCACGATGATGGTGACCGGCCGCCGCATGGCGGCAATTACGAGCCACATAGTAGATGTCCCATTTTACCTGTTGCCCGGTCGCGGAAAGTGTCGCTTTTGCTGGGACCGTCTCGCTTTACTCTGGGACTACATGGCAGTGTTTGGGGACAGGCGTGGCGCAAACACTTCTGTTTGCCGCGTCGAGACTCTTCTCGACGCTTTTCGTATGTCTACTATTCTGACGCTTGTTTTGAAGAATTGAAAACAATTTCGCCTCAACTAACTGAGCGCGTTGCAACCCCTCGCCTGACCTGGCCGCCCCCGGCTAAAGAGCCGCGATACCAAGGATCAACAGGCGCGTCTAATGGTCTCAAGCATGAAATATCTACTCATTCTGCTGGCAGCGCCCCTATGGTCGCAAACTTTGGATCAACTGGAAGCGCACGCCGCGGGTGTATCGAGCGTCCAATACGAAGGAAAGCACGCGATTCGACTCGACGCGGCGCCAGACGCGCAGAATGGTAATTCGTTCGCCGTTCTTAAGGGAAAACGTTTTCACAACGGCACCATTGAGGTGTCCCTCGCGGGGAAGCCTGCCGCCAATGCGGGGCCCGCGGCCCGCGGATTCATCGGTATCGCGTTCCGGATGCAAGGCGATCGATACGAATACATCTATCTGCGCCCGACCAACGGACGGGCAGACGACCAGGTACGCCGCAACCACTCGGTTCAATACGGCTCACAGCCGGGCTACGATTTCGACCGCCTGCGACGGGACTCGCCTGAGAAATACGAATCCTACGTCGACCTGCAGCCGGGCGTATGGACCAAGTACAAAATCGTCATCGAGGGAACCAAGGCTCGTCTCTATGTTCACGGCGCGGAGCAACCGTGCCTCATCGTCAATGATATGAAACTGGGCGATTCGGAAGGGGGCGTGGCGCTGTGGGTCGGACCCGGCACTGAGGGCTATTTCGCGGATTTGACGATCACGCCATAGGAAGAGGACGGCGACTCCTCACGCTCAAACAGATGCGCCGCGGAGGGCGCATGCGGTGATCAATCATTTAGAGGGCGTGGGTGTTCTGGCGTATAACATACGGTGTTGCCTCTGGTACGTACCAGTGAGCCAGGTGCTGCGCTTGCAAGACGCGTCCATCGACACTCCTGCTCAACCGATCGAGCACCTCATCGTAAGAATTTAAGGCGAATTCGGGTGCTGAAACGGTGCGCCGGAAGCCCATACTCCCAATTCGGATCCCACCACGTCAGCGTGGTGCCTATTCAGTTCATCGCCCTACACTTCGTTAGGTCCGTTTCTCCCGCGTTTGCAGTAACATTAAGACATTGCGGTTCGCTTATAACAGTATGAGGAGGGGTATGCGCGCCGACCTTCGCGGTCTGATTCTCGTGGCATCGACAGCCGTAATTCTGGTTGCAGCGAACCCTCCAGCAGCGAACACGCCCCCTCCTAACGCTGGTGCGCCGCAGCCTCCTAGCGCCGCAGCTTTCGGAAAGGCCGTCAATCCAGTACTGAGCAACACCTGTACGCAGTGTCACAACAGCCAGTTCGCGTCGGGTGGTTTCGATGCGGCGGCGTTTCTCGCACCCTCTTCCGTAATCGACCAGCGCGACGGGTGGGACCACATCTTGCGGCGTCTGCGCAGCGGCGAGATGCCGCCCAAAGGTGTTCCGCGATCGGAAGCTGAGATCGATACGTTGGTGAAGTACATCCAGGGCGAACTCGATCGCATCGATCGCAGCACCAAACCGGACCCGGGCCGTGTAGTGGCGCATCGCCTGAATCGCAACGAATACGCCAACACCATCCGCGACCTTCTGGGCGTGGAGTTTCGCGCGCAGAAGGATTTCCCCACCGACGACTCCGGAGAGGGCTTCGATAACATCGGCGAAATTCTGACCATTTCGCCGGTCCTGATGGAGAAATACGTCGCCGCCGCCGAACGCATCGCTTCGCGCGCGGTCGCCGCCGATCCGCTGCCGAAGCCGATCGAAGTGATGTATCACAACCGCGATAAGCGCATCCGCCGCGTCGACTCCAGCACCATCGAAGCCACCCACCGCATCGATTTCGACGGCGAGTACACCATCCGCTTCGCGCTTCCCGGTGAGCGTCCGGCCGACGCCAAGCCGGTGAAACTCGGATTCTGGATGGATGGCAAGCTTCTCACCACGAAAATGGTGGAGACGAAGCCGTCCGGGCTGGTGTATTTCGACCCGTACTCGGAAGAGGATATCCGGCTGCTGCTTCCGGAAGGCGATCATGTCTTTCGGGTGGGCTTCATTGACGATCCCTTCGTCAAGACCGTCCCGCAAAAGGATCTCTACAATCGCAAGGCCAACAAGTTTTTGGATGCGATGACCTTCATCGGCCCGTTCAAGCCGAAGGATGAACCCGCCAGCCGCGCCAAGATCCTGATTTGCGATCCGAATTCCGGCCCTGCCTGCGTCGACAAGATCATCACGAACCTCGCGCATCACGCCTATCGCCGCCCTGTGACGCGAGCCGAAGTAGCTTCGCTCACGAAATTCGTAGGAATTGCGAAGGCACATGGGCAATCCACCGAGCAGGGGATTCAGTTGGCGCTGCAAGCGATGCTGGTCTCGCCGAACTTCCTCTTCCGCATTGAGCACGACCCGAATCCCATCGATCCCACGGCCGTGCATCCCGTCTCCGACGTGGAATTGGCGTCACGCCTCAGCTACTTCCTGTGGAGTTCGATGCCGGATGACGAACTGGTAGGTTTGGCGGAGGCCAACAAACTGCGCAATCCCGGCGTGCTCGACGCGCAGGTGAAGCGCATGCTCGGCGATCCCCGATCGTCCGCCCTGGCCGACAACTTCGCGGCCCAGTGGCTCGAGATTCGAAATTTGGACGTCGTGAAGCCCGATCCGCAGAAGTTCCCAGACTGGGGTCCCGAGTTGCGCGAAGCGATGCGCACCGAGACGCGCATGTTCTTCGACTACATCCTGCGCGAAAATCGCCCGATGACGGACTTTCTGAATGCCAAGTACTCGTTCCTCAACGAACGAATGGCCAAGTACTACGGCATCGAAGGTGTGACGGGGCCAGACTTCCGAAGAGTCGATCTGACCACCGATCAGCGTGGCGGCATCCTAAGCCAGGCCAGTGTGCTGACGGTTTCCAGCTATCCCACGCGCACCTCGGTGGTGATTCGCGGCAAGTATATTCTGCAGGAGATTCTGGGGGCGCCGCCTCCTCCGCCACCAGCCGATGTGCCACTGCTCGATGAGGCCGCGGTGGGCACCACGCTGTCTCTGCGGCAGCAGATGGAGAAGCACCGTTCGAACGCAGTCTGCGCATCGTGCCATTCGAAGATGGACCCGCTCGGGTTCGGGCTCGAGAATTACGACGGCATCGGACGTTGGCGGACTCTGGATGGCAAGTTCCCGGTTGATTCGAGCGGCACGCTGCCCAACGGCAAGACGTTCACGACTCCGGCAGAGATGCGAGATGTGCTCACGTCGCAGCTTCCGCAATTCGCACACTGCGTGATCGAGAAGCTGATGATTTACAGCTTGGGCCGGGGGTTGGAGCCTTACGACCGGCGATCCATCGACGAAATCGGCAAGAAACTGGCGGCGGATGGGTATCCGTTCCAGACGGCCATCTACGAGATCGTGAAGAGTGCGCCGTTCCAGATGCGGCGCGGCGAATCCATCACCACGCAAAGCAAGGCAAAACCTAAGGAGGTAGCTCAGAAATGATGATCACCCGAAAGACCCTTCCTCGAAGGACCTTTCTGCGAGGTATGGGAGCGGCGGTTGGACTGCCCTTCCTCGACGCGATGGTGCCGGCTCTGGCCTTCAGCCAGGCAAGGGCAGTGAAAGCGCCCGTCCGGATGGCGTTCGCCTACGTGCCCAACGGGATCATCATGAATGATTGGAATCCCGACTACGAAGGCAAGCTCACCCAGTTGCCGCGGATTCTGAAGCCACTCGAACCTTACAAGGACGACCTCCTCCTGCTGGGTAACTTGACCCACAACACGGGCCGCGCTCTGCTGGATGGCGCGGGCGATCACGGGCGCTGCTCGGGCTCCTACCTCACCGGCATCCAGGTCAAGAAGACCATGGTGGACATCAAGGCGGGTGTCTCGTGCGACCAGATCGTCGCCAGGCACATGGGCGATCAAACGCGCTTCCCGTCGCTCGAAGTGGGCATGGAAGACGCGCGCCAGGCCGGCGACTGCGACTCCGGCTACTCCTGCGCCTACACCAACAATCTGGCATGGAAGAGCGACACGCAGCCCCTGCCGCCGATTCTCGATCCGCGCGCTCTGTTTGAACGCCTGTTTGGCAATGGCCGCGTGCTGAACGCACAAGCGCGCGCGCGTCAGGCCGATTACCGCCGCAGCATTCTGGATTTCGTGAATGAGGACACGCGGCGGCTCGAAGCCAATCTCGGGCCCACGGACAAACGGAAGCTCGACGAGTACCTGTCGTCCATCCGTGAAGTGGAGCGGCAGATCGATAAAGCGGAGAAGACCAACGCGCAAGTCGATCCGCACATGGAGAAGCCCTACGGCATCCCCTCCGACTTCTCGGAGCACTTCAAGCTGATGACCGACATGATCACGATCGCCTTCCAGGCCGATCTGACGCGCGTCGTGACGTTCCTGATGACGCGCGAAGGCACCTCGCGTCCATATCGCGAGTTGGACATCGCCGACGGTCACCATCCCTGCACGCACCACCAGGGGAAGCCGGAACTGATCGAGAAGGTCACCCGCATCAACACCTATCACGTGCAGCAGATGGCGACCTGGGTGGAGAAGCTGAAGTCAATCAAGGAAGGCGATCGCGCACTGCTCGACAACATGATGCTGGTGTACGGCGCCGGACTGTCGGACGGCAATCGTCACCTGCATGAAGATCTGCCGACGCTGATCGCGGGCAAGGGCGGCAATACGATCAAGACGGGCCGCCGCGTGGTCTATCGCAAGGAGACTCCCATGTGCAATCTGCACCTGTCGATGATGGAGCGGATGGGCGTGCACATGGAGCACTTCGGCGATGCCACGGGCCAGGTGAATCTGGCGGACATTGGGTAATCGGCACACGTGGCGCAAACACTCCTGTTTGCCACGTCGAGACTCATCTCGACGCTTCTCGGGGTGTTTGCAAGATTCGACGCCGACAGAAAGTGAACGTTTTTGCGACGAGGCAAACGAATAGATGCCTTTTCAGTTTCCAGGACAAGGGAAGCCGCCAGTCGGGATCGTCTTCGATTCGGACCTTGGCAACGGGATCGATGACGTCCTGGCGCTCGCTATGCTCTACGGTTTCGAGGGCAAAGGCGAAGCGCGGCTGATCTCCACGAGCACTACCAAGTCCACTATACGCGCCGCGGCATTTTGCGATGCACTCGCGAAATTTTACGCCGGTCCTCCGCCGCAGGCCGGCACTCCCTTCGCCGCCTTCCAGCGTCCCGCCCCTCCGATCGGCATGACGGACAACGGCAAGATGGCCGAAGACACGCCGGTCCTGAAGGCGGTACTCGAAAAAAAGAACTCCGACGGCAAGCTGGTGTACAGTCACACCATCGTAAAGATGAACGACACCGCCGACCCGGTGGCGCTGATCCGCAATGCCTTCACCGCGCAGAATGACGAAAACTGCGAGGTGGTCTTGGCCGGTCCCGCGACCAACCTGGTGAGGGTGCTCGATCTGCCGGGTTCCGTGGACTTGATCAAACGCAAGGTAAAACTCCTGGCGGTCGCCGCGGGTTCGTACCCGGAGGGCCGCGCGGACTTCAACGTCAAGGCCGATATGGCCTCGGCGAAGCGCTTGTTCGCGGAGTGGCCTACGCCCATCGTGGCGGCGGGCGCAGAGATCGGCGCGCTGCTGCCATTCCCCGGCTCCAGCATCGAGAAGGACTTCGCCTGGTCGCCCGATCATCCCGTGGTGGACTCGTATCGCGCTTTTCAGAAGATGCCCTACGACGCACCAGTGCCGGCGATGGCGGCGATGTTGTATGCCGTGCATCCCGACGGCTTCTTCAAGCTGTCGGACCCCGGGACAATCAGCGTGCTGGAAGACGGCCGGACGAAGTTCACTCCGTCTGCCGAGGGCAAGCATCGTTACCTGGTCCCGGATCCGGCTCAAAAAGAGAAGGTGATTCACACCTACGTGGAGATGGCCAGCGCGAAGCCCGTGCCGCGCGCGCCGCGTTTCCGCGGTGGACAAAAGAAGCAGGCGGACCCACCGAAAAAGCAGTAACGCCCCACACGCGGAAGGCCGAACGAGAGGTGGCGCGAACACTCCTGTTTGCCGCGTCGACACTCCTGTCGACGCGTTTCGGATGTCCACCCAAGGCTAATCCACCGAGGCTTTCTTGACGCTGGCATCTGCCAACAGGGCTTATCCGCGGGAATGTTAGAGACAGCTACGGAATTGGCGAGATCCCGAAAAGCGTCGACAGGAGTGTCGACGCGGCAAACAAGAGTGTTTGCGCCACGAACAACAGCTACACGCCCTTGACGGGGATGTCCAACAGATGTTCGGGCTCGAACTGCCGCCGATCCCATGACTCACGCGGAGTCAACTGCACGCCGACGTCATATCCGATCTCCACAAACCGGCAGTAGCGCACCTTTCCCTTCAATCGGCAAGCGGAACAGACGATTTCAATGTCAGTCCCAACTGCAAGCGCGTCCTCTACCTGCAGGCAGGCGCCCGACGGAGAGATGTCTTCCAGATTGGCGACGGTCTCGATCGGAACCGCATCCGAGCCAGGAGCAACCACCCTCACCAGCTCGGAGCACAGATACCGTGGTTCGGAACGCCGCTCCTCCATTACTCAGAGACGGCCTTCGAGGCGATCAGGGCCTTGATTTCCGCGATAAAGGCGTCGACCGTCTTGGTGCCCTGAACTCCATGTTTGCGATTGCGCACGGCCACTTCCGCGTTTTCCTGCTCTCGTTCGCCGACGACGAGCATGTAGGGAATCTTCTGCAATTGGGCCTCGCGAATCTTGAAATTCACCTTCTCGTTTCGCTCGTCCACGGTGGCGCGAATGCCCGCCGCATCCAGTGTCTGCTGCACCTTCTGCGCATATTCCGTCTGCCGGTCCGTAATCGGCAGCACGATGGCCTGAACTGGGGAAAGCCACACCGGAAACGCGCCGGCATAGTTTTCGATGAGGATTCCGAAGAACCGCTCGATGGAGCCATAGAGTGCGCGATGCACCATCAGCGGCTGGTGCGCCTTTCCATCCTCGGCAATGTACTCGAGTCCGAAGCGGCGGGGCAACGTGAAATCGAATTGTACGGTGGAGAGCTGCCACGGGCGGCCAATCGCGTCCACCAGCTTGACGTCGATCTTCGGACCGTAGAAGGCCGCCTCGTCGGGAATCACCTTCGCGTCGATCTTGAGCCGCTCACAGGCGCGCCGTAGCGCACTTTCGCCAAGCTGCCATTGATCGGGAGTGCCGTCGTATTTGCCGCTGGCGCCGCCGTCCCAGGTGGAGAGTTCCGCGGTGTACTTCTCGAATCCGTAGGTAGTGAGCGTATCCACCGCGAACTGTAGACACGCCACGATTTCGTTCTCGATCTGATCGGGCGTGCAGAAGATGTGCGCGTCGTCCTGGGTGAAGCCGCGGACGCGGAACAGCCCGGCCAGCACGCCGGAGCGTTCGTACCGATACACCGTGCCGAGTTCGCCCAGACGCACCGGTAGTTCGCGATAGCTGTGCTGCCGGTCGGCGTAGATGAGGATGTGGAACGGGCAGTTCATCGGCTTGAGCTGATACTCGGCGTCGTCCAGCTCCATGCGCGAGAACATATTGTTGGCATAGAAGCCTGCGTGGCCCGAGGTCTTCCAAAGATCGAAGCGCGCCACGTGCGGCGTGTAGACCAGCGAATAGCCGCGCTTCAGGTACTGGTCGCGCATCCAGTCTTCAATCTCTTTGCGAATAATGCCGCCCTTGGGATGGAAGAAGATCAGGCCAGGGCCGCCAAGCTCCTGAATACTGAACAGGTCCAACTCTTTGCCGAGCTTGCGATGATCGCGCTTCTTGGCCTCTTCGATCTGCTTGAGGTGTTCGTCCAGGTCCTTCTGGCTGAAGAAGGCAGTTCCGTAGATGCGTTGCAGCTGCTTGTTGTGCTCGTCGCCTTTCCAGTAGGCGCCGGCGATGGAGAGCAACTTGAACGCCTTCAGACGCGACGTGTCGGGCACGTGCGGACCCTTGCAGAAGTCGATGAACTTCGGCCCCAGCGTGTACTCGGTGAAGACTTCGCCGGCGCGCTCGTCGATCAACTCGCATTTCATCCAGGCATCGGCGTATTTGCGCAATCCCTCTGCCTTCTGTGTGTAGACGCGCTCGTAAGGCAGGCGCCGCTTCTGAATCTCCCACATCTTCTGTTCGATCTTCTCCAGATCGTCGGGAGTGAACGGAGTGGCGCGATCGAAATCGTAGTAGAAACCGCTGTCGATGGGCGGCCCGATGCCGAGTTGAGTCTCGGGAAACAGCTCGAGCACCGCCGCGGCTAACAGGTGTGCGGTGGAATGGCGGTAGACCGGAAGGGCCTCGGGGTCCTTCGTCGTGAGGATTTGGAGGGTGGCGTCCTTTTCGAGCGGGCGGGTGAGATCGTAGAGCTCGCCATCTACTTTGGCGACAATCGCGGCGTCGGCCAGTCGAGGACTGATCGATTTGGCAACGTCGAGTGGGCTGCTACCCTCTGGCACCGACTGCTTACTGCCGTCGGGCAGGGTGATTTCGATATTCATAGGGGAATTTCCAGCGTAACACGAGACGTGCAGTAGGGCAGGTTACCGATCTGTCTGAATGGGTACGCGGTTCGCTTCGTCGGACGCCCGGCGATTCGCTGAAGTGGCCGGATGAACGCTCCCTTACGGTCGCGGCTCGCGAGGAACCGGGTTGTGGATCGTAACGAGCCGCGTGGTCGTGGATCGCTGCGAGCGCGTGGTCGTCATTCGCTACGAGCCGCGTGGTCGTGAATCGCTACGAGCCGCGTGGTCGTGGATCGCGACGAGCCGCGTGGTCGTGGATCGCTACGAGCCGCGCGGTCGTCATTCGCTACGAGCCGCGCGCGTGAGCAAGCGTTGATGGCACGTTTCTTCTTCCGAACTGCGCCGTCAGGGAGCCGTGGCGCCCTTCACTTGCGCCGCGACTCGGGATCGACCTGCTTGAATCCGGCAGGTATGTCGAACAAAGAAGCGTCCACCGCATCTGACGAAAACCCACTCATTTCGGTAGTCGTCTCGATCAGGGTCCCGGATGCTTGCGAGCCCCCTTGCGCCGTAGGTTGCGAGTCCTGCTGCGGTTGCGCCTTCTTACGGCCCAGTCCGAATTTTCCACCGATGGCGCTACCGAGCGCGCTGCCCACGGTCGGCTGCGCGGTGGTCTGTTGCTGTTGTGGAGGCTGCGAGGCGGAGCCGTCCGAGGGCACCGTGCCATCCGCTCCCATCGTCATCGTCTGGAGCACGGGCATGCCGTTCAGCTTGGCGGATTCTTTGTAGACCTCAGCCATCCCCTGCATCACGTCAGGACGGCTCATGAAGAGATTGCCACCCGGGGTCCAGTTGATTTTCTCCGCCATTCTCCGGTAGAACCTGCGGACCTCATCGTATCCGGGAACACTGGGGGCAATCCAGGTGTCGGCAGTGATCACCAAAGAACCGCTCTGCCCACTCTTCTGGTCCGTTCCCTGCATCTCCATCTTGAGCACGGTTTCCCGCGCGTCGTATCCGCTGATCTGCCTGGTGGCGCCGGTGTTGTTCGCGGAGACCTTGAAACTGTATTCACCCTGGGCGTTCTTCTGTTGTTGCTGCTGCTGCATCTTCTCCGACATTTGCTCCATCATCTGCTTCAATTGAGCAAAAGTCATGACCGAATACGTCTTTCTCTGAAAGTCGACGGTGGTGATGGTTTCGCTCGCAAGGTCGATCACCGAGAGGTGTTGCTGGCCCCGATGTACCATCCGGTCGCCCTTCACTGCCACGGTCGACTGCTGGGGCTCACCCAACTGCCGTGCCTGCTTCGAAAAGACCCCGGCCATCTTCAAAGCGGCAATCAGCGATCCTCCGGTTATCTTGGTTGTCTCCTGGTAGCTGAAATCGGCCAGCATAACGGAAGCGGCCACAGCCATCAAGCCTGCACTTCTGGCGATCGTGCGCAACATAATCTATACTCACCCTTCAATTTAGGATACGAGAACCACCGCGATACAATACGGTTCGGGAGAACGCCAACGTGACAGATCTTACCATTCAGCCTACCGCGAAGTTCATCAAGGCGGGCGTGATCGCTCTGATTCTGGCGATCGTTGCCATGGAAGTCGCGTATCTGACCGTGATGCGCGGCCCCACCGGATGGTGGATGGCGCTTCCCATTCTGCTGCTGGCGTGGCCCGGCACGCGCGCGCTCCGCCGCCGCCTCACGCGGACCACCGTGAGCGGCGACCGCCTTCGATACGAGACGGGAGTCGCCACCAAGTCGACGCGCAACATTCAGCTTTCCAAGATCCAGGACGTACGCGTGGACCAGCACCTTCTACAGCGCCTCTTCGATGTGGGCGACCTCTCGATCGAGACGGCTGGTGAGGCAAGCCGCCTGACGATTCACAATGTCGATCGCCCGCAGGCGCTCGCCGATGACCTGATGAATCGCGTGCAAAAGGGTCCGACCCCGGCATGACCGGCAAATTACAGGGCCGGACCGCAGTGATCACGGGAGCCAGCAAAGGAATCGGGAAGGCCATTGCCGTCGCCTTGGCGGCGGAAGGCGCGCGGGTAGCGCTGGTGGCGCGGAATCGCGGGCTGCTCGAAGGGGTCGCGTCCAAAATCGGCAGCACGGGCGGAGAAGCGCGAGTTTTTCCCGCCGATGTCAGCAACGAAGAACAGGTGCTCGCGACTGAGCGCGAAATTGTTTCCGAGTTCGGCAAGGTGAATATCCTGGTGAACAATGCCGGGATCAACATTCGCAAGCCGATCACGGAGTTCACGATCGAGGAGTGGCGCCTGGTGATGGACACCAATGTCACGGCCGCCTTTTTGATGTGCCGCTCCTTCGTGCCTCACATGACCGGTCAAGGTTATGGCCGAATCCTCAACCTCACTTCGACGATGAGTTGGGTCTCACTGCCGGGAAGGGCTGCCTATTCCGCAAGCAAGGCCGCATTGCTCGGAATCACGCGCACGCTCGCGTTGGAACTCGCGTCCGAGAAGATCACGGCGGTCGGAATCAGCGCCGGACCGGTGATCACCGAGATGAATCGGGCGACGCTGGACGATCCGGAGCGCAATGCTCAGTTCGTGGCGGGGGTACCGCTGGGACGATGGGGCCGAGTGGAGGAGGTCGGGCAACTGGCCGTTTACCTGTGCTCGGACGATGCGGGGTTCATCACCGGCACGGACATTCTGATCGATGGCGGCTGGTGCGCGCGATAGGCGCCGACGCTACCGGCTGACGCCACGCCGATTGGACTGCCAGTCGTCCCATTGGCCGAACGCCTTCATCTGCACATCGAGCTTGGTATCGATCAGGAGTTTCTGCACCTCGTCGCGGGAGAGGCGCTTGCCGAACGGCTCCGGACTCTCCGCGAGCCCCCAGATGAGGGCCGAGGCCACGGCGGCGTTGGCTTTCGCTTCCCGCGCATTTACCCGGTCGAAGGTATCCGATTCGGCGTGATAATCGGGCAGGTATGGTGCGGCGTCCTGGTTCGCCACCAGGTTGGGCACTCCCGAGAGCAGGAAATCGAGATTATCCGTACCATCGATCGCGTCAGGCGGATTCTCGCTGGCTTCCAGTCCGGCGACCCCGGCCAAGGCGCGCTCCAGCGGCTGGCGCAGGTCTTCGCGGCCGTTCAGAAAGAATCCGGTGGTGCGGCCGCTGCCAGTATCGAAGATCACCGCCGCGCGGTGTTTTGCGATTTCGCGAGCGTGGCGCTGTACATAGCCGGCCGAACCATACATTCCCTGCTCTTCCCCGTTGAACAGCACGAACCGGATCGTGCGCCGCGGCTTCACGGGCAGTTGCGCAATAGCTCGCGCCGCATCGATCACCATCGCCGCGTTGACGCCGTTGTCTTCCGCTCCCGTACCGAGGTCCCACGAGTCCAGGTGCGCGCCGAGCACCACGACTTCGTCGGGAAGTTCCCCGCCCCGGATCTCCGCGACTACGTTACGCGACTCGAACGCGCCTCCGGTTTTATTACTCAGACGCAAGCGCACGCGCACCTCGCCCGCGGCGGCCAAACGCGCAAGGCGCGCTGCCTGTTCGCGTGAGACAATTGCGGCCGGCACGGCTAGAGGTTGATTGGCGAGCGTCAGGGGGTGCCTGTATAGCAGCCCGCGAGGTCTGGTGGATTGCAGCAGAAGCGCTGCGACCCCGGCCTTGCGAGCGGCTTCCAGAAGCGCCGGGCTTCGCATGTACTCTCCAAAAAGGTCGTCGAGCGTTTTCATCTCGTGCGAGGAGACAAGCGCGATGGCGCCGCGCGCCTTCTCTCCGAGTTTGGAAAACCCATCAGCGCTCCCGTCCCCGGCGTCCACCAGCCGCGCTTCCACTTGCCCTTTAGTGGATTCGCTGTACGGCGCGGCGGCCAGGCGAATGGAGAATCGCTCGGGCGAGAGGCACTCCGCCTCCGCCGATTCTGCTGCCCATGATTGCGGAACTGTGAATGGCTCCAGGGCGACGCTGGTCACGCTCGCAGCTTTGAACCTGGCCGCCGCCCACTCCGTCGCGCGATCACAGGCGGGAGAGCCAGTGGGCCGGCCGCCGATGCGATCACAGAGTTCTTGCAGGTCCTGCAGGAGGGGCGTCGGCCCGAACGCGCGCCCTACCAGGCGTTGCTGCACGTCGTCACCGGCGAGACAGAGCAGACCGGCGAGCGCAATAAGAATGGAGATTGTAGCGGCTCTTTTCATTTCGGAAGTATATACGACCGCCACGCAAGGACGGATTCCTAACCCCTGCGGCCGGTAGTTGCTATGCTGGCCTCTTGGTGTTCTGGTACTGGTTCTTCGTTGGCCCGGCGCTCCTGCTGGCCATTCTGTCGCTCCGCGGCGAGCGCAAACGCGCCGACTACGTGGCGCAACGGCTTTCCGAAACCGGCGCCGACTTTCCTCCAGCGAGTGTCATCGTGCCCGTCAAGGGTGAAGACGAGGGTCTGCGCGAGAATCTCGACGCGCTCGCATCGCTCGACTACCCGGACTACGAATTGATCGTGGTGGCAAGGAGCGCGGCCGACATCCCCCACAACGTTCTGCCGCGAAAGTGCAAGGTAGTCTTGGCGCACGGCGATGATCCCAATACCGGCGAGAAGGTTCAGAACTTGCAGGCGGGGGTGCGGGTCACGCGCAAGCACAGCCAGATTCTGGCATTTGCCGATTCTGACGGCTGTGTTTCCAAGGGCTGGCTGCGCGCATTGGCCGCGCCTCTGGCAGAGCCGGGAGTCGGCGCCTCCACGGGGTTCCGCTGGTTTGTCCCGGACCCACCGACGTTTTGGACGCTGCTGCGCTCGGTGTGGGACGCCGTGGCTTTCGGCAGGCTGGGGCCCGGTCCCAACAGCTTCGCCTGGGGCGGAGCCATGGCTTTGCGCCGGGAGACGTTTTACGACGGGCACGTCTATGAGCGATGGAAGGACACGGTCAGCGACGACTATACGCTTAGTGCCGCGGTGCGCGCCGCCGGCCTCACCATCGCCTTCGCCCCCGGAGCGATTACGCCGAGCCGGGACTCCGTCACCGCGGGCCGCTTCTTCCGGTGGATTCGCCGCCAGATGGTGCTCACGCGCGCGTACAACGGGTCCCTATGGTGGCCGGCACTGATCGCGCACGTGTTTTATTGCGGCGGCATGGCGGCGTCGGTGGTAGCTTCGATTCGTGGCAATCGGCTCGCCGAGTGGGCGCTGATTGCGCAGCTTTCACCCGGCATGTTGAAGGGCTTAAATCGCGCGACGCTGGCCAAGGCGGCGCTACCTCAGTGCGAGGCGTGGTTCAAGCGGCACTCGTGGGTGCATGCCATCTGGGTTCCGCTGGCTACGTGGGTCTGGCTGATCGCACTGCTCTCATCGGCATTTGGGAATCGCATTGAGTGGCGCGGCAATCATTACGATTTGAAGCGGCGTTCTTAGCGGCGCCTCATTTCCCCTGCTGGGTGAACGATGGATTCTTACCCAAACTGACCAGGTTCGCCAGAATACGGTACGCTCCAGGCACTCCCGATGGCAATTGCCGATAGAGCGCAAAGGCATCGTAGATGTAGGCGCCCTTGCCGTAACGCGCGAGCAGGAGTCCGCCGCGTTGCGGATCCTGCTCTGGATCGTTGGTCTCGAGCAGGGCCTCATAGTGAGAGTCCCAGGTCTGCATAAACCCGTGGCCGCGTTCTTCGACCCAACCCGCGAAATCGGCGTCGGCGATACGATTGGGCCACGTAAATACCGGGCTCCCCGGATTCAACAGCTTCACCTTCGAGAATTCATCCACCACCTTTTGCGGATTGCTCCCCAAGCTGAAAGGATAGGGGCCATAGTTCTGGTCGAAGTCCTGCAGATTGTACTGCACTATCAGAACGCCGCCATTCCTCACGTAGTCGAGCAGGCGGCTGTTGGCCGACTTCAACTCCGGCCGCACCGCGTACGCGCGCGTTCCGAGAACGATGGCGTCGTACCCCGACAGATTCCCTTGCGTGATATCGCTGGCGGCCAGAACGCGCACGTTCTGTTCCAGATTCTCGAGCGCCTGAGGCACCTCATCTCCGGTACCGGGCAGATACGCGATGTGCAATCCGGGAGCAGTCTTCACATCGACTCCGACCGCGTGGTACACCGCGGGACGGTAGTAAGGATAGGGACGCAGACCGGCGTAGCCGACCAGCCGGTAGCCTTCCGTGTAGCGCTTTCCCTGATAATCGGCCTCGGCCGTAATCGGATATTCGCCGGGCTTGATCTGTCCCGGGTGCACCGAAAACGTGATGGTATGGTCCTCGCCATCCCGCATAAATGAGAACGGCGCCGATTCGGGAGAAGAGTGCCAGCCTTCCGGCAGCCGCAGCCACAGAGTTCCTTCCGCGGGCCCTTTCACGTTGCTGTGGACAGTGCACGAGAACGCAAAGGACTGGGCGCCCACCGGGATCGCGCCGGCCGCCGGAGACACAGCCACGGAGATTGCCGGACCCATGAGCAAAGGCTGTGAAACGATCCCGAGCGTCTGTACACGCTGCGTGGCCTGGACTACTTGCGCGAGATGCAGAGATGCCCCGCGATACGTAACCTGCGCAGAAGCGGAGAGGGGGTACGGCACGAGCGACTCATTGCGGTACTTCGGGTCGACCAGGTCGTAATACGCCTGCTCTTCGTTGGGGCGCGTGAAGTAGGCGCGCGTGAGAGCAGCGTCAGATGGCGCGGCGACGGTGAAGCGCGCCTGTGCCTGCGCGCGACCCGCGAGGCTCTTGGGTGGAGGATTGCCCGCTACGCCGATCTTCCACGCCTTGCCATCAGACGCTTCGAGCGTGACCGCGTCCAACGTGATGGGATCGGGGCTCTGATTGAGCAACTCTACCTGCACTCCAAACGACTGGCCGGGAATCGCAATCGTGAATGTCGGGACTGCTCCACCGAAGGGATTGCGTCCCTGCGGCTCCTTTTCGGGCAGAACCGCCGCAACCAGAGATAATCCGAGTGAAGCGGCCAGGGCTTGCTCGAACTGATCTTCCTTGGCGCGCAGTTCGAAGAGCACATCCGATTTGCCAGGCTCCGTGAGTGTGCCTGCGCGAACCTTGCCGATCAACGATCGCGCCGCAGTCAGACCGTCGGCGAGCACTGGCGCGATACCCTGCGGACGGTCCGGCTGATATTGATCATTCGCCTGGTTGGCCAGCCGCGAGATCTCGGCGAGTCCGCTCTTCAAGTAGTCAGGCTCAGACGCGACCAAACTGCCGATGCCGTTCACGGACGCGTCAATCCCATCGAAGAAGCTCTCCTCATGCTCGGCAGCCGGCACCCGCGACTCATAGCGGTGGTACGCACTCGCAAACGGAGCGGGATTGGGAATCGCGACGCCGTTGTTCTGGCTCTTCTGAAAGCCCAGGCCCTCGCGCCCGATTTGAAGATAGGTCAGGCCGTTCGCCGTAGCGTAGTTCCCTTCCTGAATTTCAAGCGTGGTGGAAGGTTTTTCGCTCGACCATTTCTGGTGGACGTAGTCGAAGAATCGCACCGGGACGAACTTATCGATCGCGTAATCATACATGCCTTGTGGGGTGACGTCGAAGAACGGCACATGTGCGTAGACCTTGAGCGGCGTCCAGGGACGAAGCCCTTCGCGGATCTGCTCCGGAAATTTCGTAGGGTCGCCGGCGGCGAGAAATGCCTCCTGCGCCATCTGGCCCGCTACCTGGTGATTGCCGTGGCCGTCGGTGGCCGCTCCCACGAACACAGAGGTGATCACCAGCGGCCGCGTCATGCGAATGGCGCGCACGACGTCGGCGAGCACGCGATCGTGGTCCCATTTTTCCAGAGCTTCTTCGCGAGTCTTGGAGAAGCCGTAGTCGATGGCGCGCGTCCAATACTGATCGACGCCATAATAGCGATCGGCGGCCAGCAGTTCCTGCGTGCGGACCAGGCCCAAGGCGTCGTAATTATCGGGCGACATGGCATTCTGCCCGCCTTCGCCGCGGGTCAGCGTGACCAGGACGCCGCGGACTCCGGCGCCTCGCGTCTCCATCGCCAGCATGCCCCCATCTTCGTCATCCGGATGCGCGGTGACCATCATCAAACTGGCGCGCGTCTTCAGAGCGTGCAGCCATCGAGTGAGCCCGGCGGCTCCGCGGTCGACATCGGCATCCAGCGCGTCCGTCCTCGGTGGGCGCGTGGATTGTGCAGAAACGATTCCCCAGGTGAAGGCAACAGCAACTCCGAAAAGTATCCCCCATCGCAAATTCAGGCGCATATACTATTGTTCGCTGAAGGCGCGGGTTGGCGCAAGACGGACTAGCTCAAGTCGCGTGTGAGCGCCCCGCGGATTGATCGCTGAGGCATGCCCAGCGACGCTTCCGAATCAGCTACGCGCCTAACCGCGGCACTTCGTCATACGTCATAAGTCATTGCGGTAGGATCGTATCACGACCCTAGTCCAGGAGACCTTCTATGTTCCGAATCCGTTACGCATTCCGAAGTTTGGCGAAGGCGCCTCTGCTGAGTTTGGTAGTGGTTCTTTCCCTGGGACTCGGGGTGGGCGCCAACACGGCGATTTTCTCATTGCTCCATCAGGTGGTGCTGAGTTCGCTGCCGGTGCAGAAGCCGGAAGAGTTGGTGCTGATCACGGCGCCGGGCGACTTCAAGAACGGACGCGGCTCTACGAACAATTCGGGCAACATGGACTACGTGTTCAGTTACCCGTTCTTCCGCGATCTGGAGAAGCAGGCCCAGTCAGTCTCCGCGCTCGCGGCCTTCCGCGACCTGAGCGCCAACCTCGCATTCCGCAGCCAGACGGTGCCGGGCGGCGTGCAGATTGTGTCGGGGCAGTTCTTCCCGATGCTGGGAGTCGTCCCGTTGCTCGGCCGGATGCTGTCACCCGAAGACGACCGGCACGGCGGAGGTAACGCGGTGGCCGTGCTGGGGTACGGCTACTGGCACGACAAGTTGGGTGGGGAACCAGACGTTCTCAATCAGCCGATCCGCATCAACGGCCAGGTTTTCACGATCGTCGGGGTGGCGCCCAAAGGATTCAATGGGACCACTCTCGGCAGTGATCCGGACGCGTATGTTCCATTGTGCTTCAAGCCGCAGATTACTCCGAATTGGAACGGCACAGACCACTACGACGACTACTGGCTTTACCTGGTGGCGCGTATGAAGCCGGGAAGCTCTCGCGCACAGGTGGAAGCGGCGCTCAGCGGCCCGTACCACGTCCGAGGAGAGGAACTTGCAAAGACGGAGCATTGGAAGGAGCCGCGGCTGGCGCGCTTCCGGCAATCGAAGATCACACTAAAAGACGGGCAACAGGGCAACAGCTCCATGCGCGAGGGCAACAAGACGCCACTCCTGATTCTGATGTGCGCAACCGCGATGGTGCTGCTGATTGCGATGGCGAATGCGGCGAATCTGCTGCTGGCGCGGTCGGCACAGCGCAAGAAGGAACTCGCGATTCGCGCAGCGATGGGTGCGGGGCGGGGCGAAATCATGGGGCAACTGCTGACTGAGGCGCTGTTGCTGGCGGCAGCGGGAGGCGTATCGGGCGTATTTCTCGGAGCGGCAAGTTTGAAGCTGCTTCTCTACGCGTTTTCCGGGGACTCCCCCAGCTATTCACTCACCTCACAGCTCGAGTGGCCGGTGCTGCTGTTTGCCGTGGGAATCTCGATCGTGACGGGTCTGCTGTTCGGATTGTACCCCTCGTGGGAAGCCGCCCGGTCGTCGCTCGGAACCACATTGAAGGACGAATCCGGCAAGGCCTCGTCGGGCGGCGGTGCGGCGCGCGTGCGCAAGGCGCTGGTCTGCGCGCAGGTGATGATTTCCGCGATCTTGCTGATTCCCACGGGCCTGTTCCTGAAGAGTCTGGTCAATCTGCTGCAAATCGATTTGGGAATTCGGACGGAGAATGTAGTGGGCTTTTCGATTTCGCCCGCACTGAACGTCTACAAGCCGGAACAGATCCGCTCGATTTTTGAACGGACCGAGACGGAACTCGCGGCGATCCCCGGCGTGCGAGGCGTTGCCGCGTCGCTGGTGCCGTTGATCGCGGGTAGCAACTGGGGGACCGACGTTCACATCGAAGGGACGCCCAAGGATGGCAGCGCCGACAAGAACTCGATGTTCAACGAAATCGGGCCAGGATTCTTCGGCAAAATGGGAACTCCGCTGATCGCCGGGCGAGAGTTCACCGAAGCCGATAACGCCTCGTCCACCAAAGTGGCGATCGTCAACGAGCAGTTCGTAAAGAATACTCTGCCGGGGCGCAATCCGATTGGCGTGCGATTCTCGGACGATGGAAAGACGATGATCGAGATTGTGGGGGTGGTCAAGAACACGCACTACTCCGCGGTCAAACAGGATCCTCCTCTGCTGTTCTATGTTCCCTGGAGGCAGGATGACCAGCTCAACTCGCTGTCGTTTTACGTGCGGTCGGCGCTGCCGGCAGAACAGACAGTGCCGCAGATCCGCCGGGTGCTGGCGTCCATCGACCACGATCTGCCGGCGGAGAACCTGCGCACGTTGGACGATCAGGTGAAGCGCAACATCCGCTCGGAACGGCTGGTGCTGCAACTGGCCGCGGCTTTTGCCGTCCTGGCGACTGTGCTGGCGATGTTGGGACTCTACGGCGTGATGGCGCATAGCGTAACGCGGCGGACTCGCGAAATCGGAATCCGCATGGCGCTCGGTGCGGCGCCGGGACGGATTCGCGGGATGGTGATGCGCGAGCTTCTGTGGATTCTCGGGGTCGGCCTGGGCACGGGCATTCCGGCGGCACTGGCTCTTTCGAGGCTGACGCAGAGCCAGCTCTATGGAGTGAAGGCGTTCGATCTCGTGGTAGTCGCCGGAGCGGCAGCGGCTCTCGCAATCACCGCGGCGGCTGCAGGATATCTCCCGGCGAGGAAGGCATCGAAGGTGAGCCCCCTGAACGCGCTTCGGTACGAGTGATAACTACTGGCAGGCGTGCTGGAGGCATGTCTGTCTGATATCCTCGAACAGATGGCAGACCGAAATCTACGCGATGTAGGAGGTACTCCTGGGGGCCTTGGCCATTTCCTGCTTGGCCTCATCATGACCTGCATCGGCGGCTACCTCATCGCTCATCGCGTGAGTGTAGTGGGAGCGTATTGGGGATTCTATGGTCCCAGCACCTTCGGCATTACGCTGATCCCAATGTTGTTCGGCATCGGTCTCTTGTTCTTCAATGGAAAGAGCTCGATTGGCTGGATTCTGACGATTGGCGGCTTCTGCTTCATCCTCGCGGGGGTGATCGCCAACTTACACGTGTACTTTCAGCCGACCACGCTGTTCGACACGCTGGTGATGTTGGTGCTGCTGGTGGGCGGACTCGGAATGATCGCGCGGTCGATGGCGCACCACACCAGCTAAGTACGGCGTTTCTGGGGTTGAGGGCCCACCGATTCGCTGCAACGTCTGGCAAGAACACTCCCTCACGGTCGTGGCTCGTTGCGAGCCGATCACTCCAAAATCACTCCACTTACGGTCGTGGCTCGTTGCGAGCCGCGCGCGTAAGCAAGCGATGCCCAATCGCTCCGAAAATCACTCCCTTACGGTCGTGGCTCGTTGCGAGCCGCGTGCGTCCGGAAATCACTCCCTCACGGTCGTTGCTCGTTGCGAGCCGCGCGCGTAAGCAAGCGATGCCCCGATCGCTCCAAAAATCACGCCCTTACAGTCGTAGCTCGTAGCGAGCGCGTTTAGCGCCGAGGCATCGTGGATCGTTTTAGCGTCATTTGGCGCCGTATCCGGCAGGCAGCACCTTGTGCGGGTCCACCCGAATGACCAGGTAGACGATCTGATCGGAAGAAATTTCGCTGAACCAGTGGGGAGTATTCGGGGGGATGATGACCACATCCCCCGGACCAACTTTGCGGCTCACGCCGCCCTGGATCGCTCCTCCGCCCGTGCTCGGACCGTTCAACACTTTCACCACCTGGCTCTCCGGCGAGGAGTCGCGCGGATTCTCGATCGTCCCTCCCGTCACCAGCGTGGCATTGCCCTCCATCACGTGGTAAATCTCCGTGATCTGGCTATGTTCGATACCATTGGCGGCGACCTTGCCAGTGGTCTTCGAACGATGCACTACGCCCACGCCCACGTTGTACTCGTCATTGATACTGACGACGCGGATGGCCTGGTCGCTCACGGTAGCAGTGGGAGTCTTCTTTAGCGTGGCCTGTATATCTTCGTTGGTGACATCGGTCGCAGTGCCGCGCGCCGTGTGCTGGCTCTGTGCGTTCACTGCGGCGGAAAGAGTTAGCAACGCAAGCGCGGCGGGAAGAATGATCCTCATGTGATTTACTCCGTCTTGGACTTCTTCTGTTGCACGAAAAAGTCGAGCATGGGTCCGAAGTTCGGAGCCGCTACGCTGACGTGACTGCCGCCAGGCACTTCGACGTAGGTAATTGACGCGCCAGCCTTCTTCCCTGCCTCGACCATCGTGCGGGATTGAGTGACCGGCACGGTACGATCGTCGTCGCCATGCACTACGTACTCCGGAATTTGCGCGATTTTCGCCATGCCGGCAGCATTGCCGCCGCCTGAGATGGGACCAAGCGCCGCAAAGAGATCGGGATGCGCCATGGCGATGCTCCAGGTGCCATATCCGCCCATGGAATGACCCATCAGATAGATGCGGCCCGGATCGATGTTGTAGTCGCGGCGAACCTGGGCGAGCACGTCCAGAACATCCTGTTCGGCCGCATCGCGATACATGGATGCGGAATCGAGACCCTTCGGACAGGCCACGATGAGGCCGACACGTTCGGCCTCCCGCTTCATGGCGCCGTTGTAGCTATCGAACATGGAATTCTCATCGCCACCCATGCCGTGAAGCGCAATCACGAGTCCGGCTGGCTTGGATTTGTCATACGCCTCGGGAATGAAGACGCGGTACGGCTGCAAGGACTGATCGACGCCCGAGCGATAGGCTTTACGGAAATCGCCGTGACCGGCGAATGGATCGCGGCCTGCATCGATGGCGTCGAGAAGCTGGTTGGCCTTAGCGAATTCGTCGGCCAGGTGGTACACCGACGGATTCACCTCGCCGCGATCGGCACGCTCATACAGTGCCAGGGCATACTCCGCGGTCGGCAGCGCGTTGGACTTTTTGGATTTAGCGAGCCGCTCCCGGAGACGTTGGGCCGGTGCAGCAAGTGCTTCGAAGTGGACGGGCAGGCTCTTCACCAGGCCCGCTCGCGTTGCCGGTGTGGGGGTTTCGCCTTCCACTGCCAGCCGCACCTCGACGGTGTAATCGCCGGTAGTGTCCGGCGGTACTTCGAGGGTTCGCGAGAAGGGCATTTCCGCAGCGTCCAAGGTAGCGGATCCGAGAGTCTTCTCCGTGGCCCCGTCTTTCTTTGCGGGAACGAGCACCAACGACGCCTGAAGCTTTCCGGTACTGCTATATAGTGGCGACAGCTTCACTCTGACGGATTTGCCGGGATCGAGGACTGCGTGTTCCAGATGACCTTGCAAGGAAGAGGCGAACTCGAAGGCGGGACTCCAGGAAACGCCCCGCATGACGGCGAGCCCGTGATAGTAGGCCCGCATGGCATCGCCGTACTTTCCGGCCTGGCCGGCCTGGGTAGCGTCGCGGGCCAACTGATCGGCCTGCTGGCGCTGCTCGTCCGTGAGTTGGAGGCTGTTTCTCTGGGTGCGGTAGGTGACGGAGGTGCGGAGCACCATGCTGGCATCCTGCGCGTACAGAGCCAGTCCCGCCGTGAAGACAAAAAGTCGCGTGAAACGGAATAGCTTCATAGCACAGACAGTATACATCGGCGACCGAACGGTTGGGCGGTTTGGGGTGAATTCGCGTAGAGACTTTGCGGCCCTCGCGGAGAAGCTTGGGGGCGCAGATTCCACCTGAAGTGCAAAGGTCGTTGCGGCCTCCGTGGTCGACCGAAAGCCTCTTACAAAATCGATGGGATCAGGCAGGGAGATGCGCTTGCGAGCCGCGCGCGTCAGCAAGCGATGTCCGGGCTTTTCCCGCTTCGCACACTCACGCTCACTGTAGTCGCGCGAATCGTCGCGCAGGCAAGCCCGGATCACTCCCTCACGGTCGCGGCTCGCAGTTGCAGCCAAGCGCGCGATACGTGCGCTTGCGAGCCGCGCGCGTAAGCAAGCGACGTCCGGATTTTTCCCAGCTTCTCACGGTCGCGGCGCGCAGCCAAGCCGGACCACTCCCTTAAAAGGCGATGCGGAGCACGCCTTGCAAGGTGCCGTTGGTGCCGTAAAAGTTGCTAAACGAGTACCCGGTGGTCGCCGGGAATTTGCCGAAATTCTGCGGACTCGTCAGATTCACCGTGTTGTTCGCAGTGTAGAGCCAACGAGTCTCGGGGAATAGATTGTCGGCGTCCATGCGCACCGTCACCTTGTACTTCTCCTTGTACGACCACGTCTTCGTAATGGAGTATTGCGGCCACCACAGCCAACCGGTGCGCGCGATTCCGCTACCCGCATTGCCCTCGCTAAAGGCGGCCGGGTATGAGAACGCGTTGATGTTATAGAACGGATTCTGTGCAGACTGCGGGAACATGTTGGGACCGATGGAATAGTTCGGCACATTGATAGTCTGGCCGGGCACGATGTTCAGACCGCCCTCACCCGGCAGGTATTTGTACGGACTGCCGGCGCTGCTGAACGTCACAGGCAGGCCGCTGCGGAAGCTCTGAATCGTGAGGAAGGTCCAGCCGCCTACGATGTGATTCACCACCCCTCCGTGATTGAGGAACCGGCGGCCGCGACCGACCGGCACGTCGTAATTGAGCTGATTCACAAACTGCAGCTTCTGATCGCTGGTGGCCAATGCTTTGGTGAGGCGCCAGTCGTAATATTGATATCCGCTGCCGGCGCCGCCTACCAGATTTTTGCTGAACGTGAACAGGAAATTCGCCGAGAAGCCGGAGCCGAAGGCATGCTGCATACGCGCGATCATTGCATGATATGTGCTGTGCCCCGGATTGGTGGCGTAGCTGATGGTGCCGAATTGCGTATAGGGTAGGTAGGCTTGCGAGTTCGCGAACACGGCGTTGAGCAGGTTGGTATCGGTGGAGTTGTAAATCGACCAGGGGAGCGTGTTGAGATTGGTGCTTCCAGTGAGATGGACCGCCGCCGATCCCTGATAGGTCACCTCGGCGAGGTAGCCGGGGCGAAATTCATACTGCACCCCTCCCGACCAGGTCATCGAGTAGGGATTCTTCAAGTGCGAGTCGATGAACGAGGTATTGCGCGAGCTGTAATTGGTACCGACGAACAGGGCGGTGCCGCCCGAGACCAGGTTGTAAGCGATCGGGCCGGGTCCTTGTGACAGATAGAACGCCGGGAATGGATTGCCGGATGGCTGCTGGACGACCGCTTGGGCGATGTACTCGTCCTGGGCCAACGTCGTGATCAGATCCTGCGTAAACATCCCAAACGAGCCGCGGAAGACGAATTTTGGCCTGAAGTTCCAGGCCAGGCCCAGTCGCGGCGTGAAGTTGTGCGTGTTGGTGTTGTACAACGTGCCGGTGGGATGGGTGATGCCGCCTTTCAATCCGGTGACCGGGTCGGTGGCGTTCGGGTCGAAGGCGGATTTGAGTCCGTATTGGGTATTGGCGGGCGTCTCCAGGCTGTAGCGGAGGCCGATGGAGAGCGTCAGATTGCGGCGGATGCGCCAGTCGTCCTGCACGTAAAACTGATTCATGAACCAGTGCGGCAGGTAATTGGCAAGCAGTTGCGTAAAATTGGCCGAGGAGACGGCGCCAAGCTCCAGGGTCGCGAAGGAATTGCCGGTATTTGGGGTGAGCGGAGCGCCAGTGAGTCCTGAGGTAAAGGTGAAGGCGCCCGATGGCTGGCTGGCCGTGATGTCGTTCTCACGCTGTCGAATTCCCTGGTAGCCGAACTTGATGGTGTGGAGTCCCCAGACCTTCGTTACGTTGTCGGCGAAGATGATGTCTTCATTGATGGTGCGTGAGGCTCCGCCGGGATTGGCGGTCCAGGTGAACGAACTGCTGCCCGAACTGATCAGCCCGGGAAATGTCTGCGGCCCTACGCCTGGGATGCCGAGAGTCGCTGCCCATCCCTGATTGGCAGTCGCGGGATAGATGCTGTCGTTGCGTCGCTGGTACCCGAGCTGCAATTCGTTGATTAAGGTCGGGCTGATCGTGAAGATGTAGCCGGCGGCGACGTTGCGCTCATCGATTGGCTCGGGCAGCCCAAAGCTCAGAGCCGTGTTGTCGATGTCTCTCCACGCAAAGAGGATATTGTTGCGGCTCCCGATCACGCGGTATTTGTTCCAGATGTACCGGACGAAGATCTTCTGGCGGTCGCTGATGGTCTGATCGATTTTCCCGAGGTACGCCTGGCGGTCGGAAAGGTAGATGTTGCCGGAGATGTAGTCGTTGGTGGGGCCGGTGGTGGTAAAGGTCGGCGCGAGATTGGGAGTGTTGTACGGATTCAACGAGAAGAATTTCGATGTGACTGGATCGAAGCGGGATTTCGGAATGATATTGCCCGGGAAGGCCGTAGCAGTGTACCCGGTGCCATTGGCGCAACTGGCGGCGCTGCAGGTGATGGATTTCGGATCGTAGATCGCCTGACCGAGACCGTTGAAGGAGAAGTTCCCATTGAGCTCATCGATCGTGGGTACCGATACGGTGGCGTAGTTGGTCTCATGATCGTAATCGAGGCGATAGCCCAGCAGGAAGAAGGTGCGATTCTTTCCGTGGTAGAGGCCCGGGATGACGATCGGTCCGCTCAGGGTGGCATCAAAATTGTGGTATTCGAACGGGGTATTGGTAGGGCCTTGGTTGAAGGGCTGACGGTGCAGCCAGTCTTTATTGATATAGCGCTCTTCGGCCGAGAAGTGCAGGTCGTTCGTCCCGCTCTTGGTCGTCAGACTGTATGCGCCGCCTGCGGCATGTCCGAATTCGGCGGGAATGCCCGTGGTCAGTACCTGCGCCTCTTGCAGAGTGTCTACTGGCGGCGTGATGAGCGTGTTGGTATCGCCGAGCGCCTTGCCGATGGCCTGCTTCGAGGTAATGCCGTCAAGCGTGTAACTCATTTGCGCTTCGGGCTGGCCGAGGATGTGATACGTCCCGTCGTTGTTCGCCTGGGCCCCTTCCTGGTAGTACATGAAGTGCTGCGGCTTGGACTGCGGGATCGGCGTATCGTGAATCTCCTTGGCGGTGGTGATGCTACCCACGACGGCAGTGTCGGTGGCCAGCAAGGGCGCTGCCGCCGTGACCTTTACCGTGTCGCTGACGGCTCCGACCTCGAGTTTCACGTCGATGCGCGGATTCTCACCGGCATTGAGAACAAGGCCAGAGTGCTCGAATCGCTTGAACCCCGGCGCCTCCATGGAGAGCCGGTAATTGCCGACGTTGAGAAACGGCAGATAATACGCACCCTCGGCGTTGCTTAGACCTCGCGTGACCACTTGCGTATCGACGTTGGTGACGGTGACGGCAACGTTGGCGATTACGCCGCCGCTGCTATCGGTAACGGTGCCCACCAGGGTGGCGGTACGAATATCCTGGCAGAAAAGCGAGCTGGCGATCGCGAACAGGGCGGTGAGGCAAAAGATCCCCTTGCGCATTTGTCCCTCCATGGACGCCTGGGAGGCGTCGAGACTGGTAAGGAGCTATATCATGCCGGTTTCCCGGGCGCAAGCCTATCGAAGGATGGGGGATTAATTGCTCGCGGGGTGAAAGCCAACACTTCGCCAGAGCGCTGCGGCGTCGTAAACACGGCCCTGCGAGATCACCCGCGAGACTCTGCGAAGATCGCCGATATTGGCCAGCGGATCGCCATTTACCAGGATGAGATCGGCGCGTTTTCCTGCTTCGATGGTGCCGGAGTCGCGATCGAAATTCATGGCGCGCGCGGAGACGATGGTCGCCGATTGAATCGCTTCAAGCGGCGTCATGCCGGCTTGCACATAGAGCTCCAACTCGCGGAGAAGCCCGTATCCTACTAGTCCGGTGTCGCTGCCGGGGACGATCGGAATGCCAGCCTTGTGCAAGGCGCCGATCACGGCGATCGTCTGCGCGGTGCGCGTGCGCATTTGCTCGGCGGTTGTCGGTCCGCCCATGCCGCGGAATTTCGCGTCGAGCACGAAGGGCGATTTCAGAATGCCGGGCTCGAATGTGGCGACGTCCACCTCTTTCGAGTGACCGGACATCTCGCCCCAGCCCGCTGTGGGATCGACAACGGTGTGATGCTCTTTGAAGAAGTGAATCGCCTTGAGGGCGGCTTCGGAATTGATATCGATGGGACCGCGTCCACCCGGGGTGCCGCGCATCATATTCGATACGTAGTTGAGGTGATTGATCTGGTCCATGCCGGCCTCCACGCCCTGGAAAGCATTAAACACCTGGGGCACGTGGCCGGTCACCGTCATGTTGAGGCGGTGCGCTTCCGCGGTGATCGCCTGAATCACTTCCGGGGTGAGGAAGGTGTAGAGCTTGATCTGCTGGAAGCCGGCATCGTGGTAACGATTGACCACGGCGCGGCCTTCTTCCGGAGTTTCCGCTGTGACGTGTCCGAAGGCCTTCAACCCACCGGCGTCGACGAGGCCCGCGAGGAGCAGTCGCGGACCCAATCCGCCGCCTCTTTCGAGAGCATTGCGCTGCGCCACCAGGTAGTCGAACTCGCCCCCGCAATCACGCGCCGTGGTGACACCGGCTGCCAAGAGCGCGGGTCCAAACTCGACGCCCGAAAAGTGAATGTGCATTTCCCAAAGGCCGGGCAGTAGCGTCTGTCCCTTGGCCTCGACGACCGGAATGCCTCGCGGAACGGCGACCTTCTCGCGAGAGCCGGCAGCGGCGATGCGGCCGTCGCGGATGATCACCACCGAGTCGGAGACGGGCGCGGCGCCTGTGGCATCCACGAGTGTGGCGCCCACAATGGAGTAGGCGCCGGTACGTTCCGGCGTCACCTGTCGGCCGAGCGCGGCAAGATTGGCCATTTCCTGTGCGATGCCGCTGCGGTACAGTTGCGGGAACGCCGGCTCGTATTCAGTGCGGACCGCCTCCATGGGCAGGCCGCCCGCGAAAGTCATGGCGGCGGCCAGGTCGCCTTGCGGATTGGTCCAGAGAATCTCGCGGCCGAACATCAGGTTGGCGATGTTGTACCGGTCGAGCGTCACCGTCTTGCCGCCGACGGAGACGGAGTCGTGTCCCCCAGCTTCAATGCGGATGGGGTCGGCACCGGGCTTCGCTCGGAGCATAGGAAGCTGCGCCGGTTTCCCATGGGCAATCCAGTAGCGCATCATCATCGCCTGCATGGCGAAAGGGGACGAACCGAAGATTGCGGCGTACTGCTCCGGAACTGGGAGAGTGCGAGAGGCGTCGCCCTCCTGAACGGTGGCGGCATTTCCTTCGATCTTGAGGCTGCTGCCGGGACCGATGCGGCCTTTCACTTCGAGATTGAGCGGAGTGTAATCACTCTTCATGCGCATCGTAGCGGTGGTGGTCCGTGTGTTGCCGCGGTCGGAGTACTCGAAGGTGGAACTGAGGGTGAGTTCGCCATCGGAAGGCGTGACCTGGTAGCGCTCTTCGCCGATGGCGTGGAGGATCATGTGGATGGTGAGGGTGCCACTTTGAGCGGAAAGGGAAATCGCGGCGGCGACGAAGAGAAGCGGCAGGCGCATGGAATTAGTGTCGCGCACTTGGGGTGGCAGGGCTAGACTTTGGATCCTGGGCTTCATACTGATCACGAGTTGTTCCTGCCGGCCTCTCTGTCGGCCCGATGAACTAAGAAGGAGTTCGCGGCGAGCCCCAACTCGGGCTTAAACTCCAAGCGAGGAAAGCGTTCTGTTAGTCAGACCGCGTCTCGCGTGCGCGCTCGGCTCGTGCCAGAAACTCCGCCATGTTTGTGTCCTTGGCGGCGTGGTACGCCCATCCCTCCGCAGTCGCGTTCCAGCGATAATCGCGAATCGTCATGTCGATCCCTCGGTCAATCACGAACTGCGCTGCTTCGTAGTTTGCGCGGACGGCGCACTCATGCAGGATGCTCGCTGGTTCATGCGTGCTCCAGTTGGTGTTGATGTTGGCGCCGCGCTCCAGTAGAAAAGATGCGATCTCAAACTGCCGGTTCATGCACGCCCATGCCAGCGCGACGTCCAGGACTTGCTGCGCGTTCGGGGGCGTCCAATGAAGATTCCGCAGTATGGAAGGGTGGTTGGTGGGGTAGTGCCGATTGAGGCTCCCCAGCTTCGCCCGGCCGGCCTCATCGAACCAAGCGCTGACTCGCGCAAAGTCGCCTACCCCGGCGGCGTGGGGGAGATCATCGGGCAACGGCCAAATCTGAGTTAAGAGAGGGATCAGATGCGCGTGCCCATACTCCAGGGCGAATTCCACCGCATCAGAAGCTGGGCGCTTTACCTTTAGCGCGGGACTGAGTTCCATCAAGCGAATGATGAACGCTCCCCGGTCGTTGTAGGCCGCATTCTCCAATAACTCCACTTGCAGCCGAACATGGGATTCGCCGAGCAGATCGGGTTCCCCCTCGAGCCATCGGCTGAACCGTTCCAGGTCATTTTCATGCATTGCCGCTTTCACTTCATTCATAACCACCGTTTGCCACGGACTTCCGTATTGCACCGGATGTTCGGCAAGGTAGTCGATGAAGCCGCTGCGTCCACGCCATTTCTCCACTCGCCCGCCAAGCGCTGGGTCGAACTCTATGCAACGCTCCAGAAGAAGAGCGGCGACCTCCTTCTGCTGAAAACGGCATGCACAAACGAACGCCTGCGTGACGGCGGCTCCACTGGGACGTTTCCCTGTTGACTCGAGGCAATCGCGTACTCCGTCGCCATCGCCCAACGCCGCGAGAACATCGAGCGTGCGCGGCAAAACGCCCTTGCGCAAAAGAAGCTGCAACACTCCCTGGGCGCGGGTGGAAATTGCGCCTTCCCAAATCGACGGCTCGACGCGGGCGCCAGCATCGAGGAGAAACTCGGCGCACTCGATGCGTGTGAACATCTTTTCCCGGTATGGATCGCCGCTGTCGCCAAACGAGCTGGTCGCGAACGCAAGTAACGATTCTCCGGAGTTGCCGCGCCAGGACAGAAGCGCGGGATACTCCTGAACCAATTGCGCCAATCGACCGACCGCGTTGTCATGGATAGCACGCTCCGCCTCTGCGGCGGCCCACTCCGGGCCCTTACCTTCCAGGCGGAGCGCCGCGGCGCGAAGGTCCTGCCAGCCTGCAAAGCCGTATTCTCGCGCCAGCACGAACTGCGCGTCTCGTAACGTTAGAGGAAGTCCCGGGGCCGGCAGCAGCGCGTGCACACGGGCCAGTGCATCCGGGTCGCCTGCTGCTGCCTGGCGCGCTAGTTTCTTCGCCTGCTTCCGAAGGGACTCAAAAGACGAGTGAGGGTGTAAAAACTTCGATGGGGTCACAAGACCTCCTTTCATATTGCCGGTGTCCCGCTGATACCAGGCTGAAAGAAGGTACCGAGCCTTGAAAACCAAAACAGGTGGGAGAATCCCTTGCCGCGGGTAGGAGACGCCCTGTTAGCGCACTGGGTCAAATGTACATGGTTCGTTCATGTTCTGTCAATCGGTAACGTTCGCTTGTCAAGGCAAAGTAGAAGTGTCGTGCTCCTGGCAAAGTAGAAATGTCGCCTTTCGCCTGGCTCTCTGCGGAGTGCGTGTTATTCTGCGATCGCCGCTGAAGCGGAGACGGGCAATGCTGGCGAGCAACCCGATCAAGGAATAGCCGGCCGGAACTCATCTGCGGACGATGAGAAAGAGCGTGGTCCTCCCGGCGCGTTCCTTTACCTGGGCTCAGGGGCCGACCGGGGGCCGCGTTCTTCGCAAGTTCCGAAGCCTAAGCCACGGGCCTGGCCAGGCTCGATCTCGCGCAACGGGCCCGATTCTCAATGAGACTTGAGCGGCGTTCGTCAAAATCGGATCCGTCTTGGATCGGGGAGGCTCTATGAGTGGTCGAAACTCATTCGGCCAATGCCGGACCAGTGGGAGGAGTGATTTCTTATCAGCGAAGAGGTTCGGCCTTCTGGCCCGCCCCATACTATTGATGGGCTGATCCCTGGGACTTGGAATGCTCTGAGAGCACTTCTCGAACCTTAGCGGCAAGCCGATCTGGACTAAACGGCTTGGCAAGATAAGCAACGCCCGGGTCCAGTACACCGCGATGCCCAATCACATCCTCCGTATAACCAGACGTAAAGAGCACCTTCATGTCTGGGCGCGACATTTTCAGACGGTCAGCTACCTCTTTGCCATTCATTCCCGGCAGTACTACGTCCGTTAGCAACAGGTGAATCTCGCCTGCATGTCTTTCGGAAGCAGCCAACGCTTCGTCGCCATTAGCCGCTTCGATTACCTCATATCGATAATCCGTCAAAATGGTCGTCATCAGGCGTCTCACCGCCTCTTGGTCCTCCACAACCAGGAGCGTTCCGCCGCCCGCAAGCCTCACAGCCGCGGCAGTTTCCGCCGATTCTTGAACCGAACACGCATCAATTGCGGGGAAGTAAAGTTTGAACGAGCTTCCAACTCCCGACTCGCTCCAAACGTCAACCCAGCCGCCGCTCTGCCGCATGATGCCGTAGACCGTGGACAGCCCAAGTCCTGTTCCCTTGTCTTGCTCTTTGGTCGTGAAGAACGGCTCAAAAATGTGCTGGCGGATCGTCTCGTCCATTCCAGTTCCGTTGTCCTTTACCACCATCACCACGTAACGCCCAGATTTCGCGTCCTGCTGCATGGTTGCTTCATTGTGGCTAACATCCACATTCATTGTGCTGATCCGGAGTACGCCGCCGTCTGGCATTGCGTCACGAGCGTTTACCACGAGATTCATCATTACTTGATAGACCTGCTCCGGGTCTGCCATGACCCGCCCCAACAGCGGGTCGAGCGTAGTCACAACTTCGATGTCCTCACCAATCAACCGCCGGAGCATCCGTTCGGCGTCCTTGACGACATTATTCAGATCCAGCGGCCTTGGAGCAATAGTCTGCTTCCGGCTAAACGCCAACAATTGCTGCGTCAGGCCAGCGGCGCGTTCCGCCGCCTTCCTTATTTCCTCAATGTTTTGCCGAAAGGTATCAGTGGCGCCGGCGCTTCTGAGAAGGAGTTCGCCATGTCCCATGATGACCGTCAGAAGGTTATTGAAGTCGTGTGCTACTCCACCGGCCAATCTCCCGATACTCTCAAGCTTCTGTGCCTGTCGAAGCTGATTCTCAAGTTGAATTCGCTCAGTAATGTCTATGGTAGCGGTAATCGCGCAGAGATTACCTTCGATTTCAATCAAGTCCGCTGAAATCAGACCGTCGCCAACATCTCCGTTCTTCCTGCGGAACTTGAACTCCCAATTTCGGAGACTTCGCTCGTTCAGCAGCCGCCTCACGGCTTCATCGCGATTAGAAGGGTCGGTCCACAGTCGTAGTTCCTCCCAGCTTCGTCCGATGACTTCATCGCGTCGATACCCAGTGATCTGCTCGAAGGTTCCGTTTACCTCGAGGTACGAACCCGTTCTTAAATCGGCAAGGGTAATGCCGGCAGGGCTGGATTGAAATGCGCTGGAGAACTTCTCCTCTGACTTTCGCAGGGCATTCTCAATTCGTTTGCGTTCCGTGATGTCGCGACTGACGCCCAGTATGTGGCGTACCTTCCCCTCCTCGTTGGAAATCAGTGTGGTTACTCTCTCAGCCGTAACTCGGGAGCCATCCTTACGAAAATACTCAACCTCATTCGTGTGAATGCGTGCCGTTTCATCGCCCGACTCCACAGCGGCTATTCGCTCCTTGGTTTGCCTGACGATCATCTGGAAGGTGTCGTCTGGCATCGCCCGTTCGAGCGGCTGCGCCATCACTTCTTCGGCGGAAAAACCCCGAAGCCTGAGCACTGAAGGGCTTACATAAGTGGGCCGGTTCTCCTTCAAGTCCCAGAGCCAGATCACGTCGGCAGCATTTTCCGCAATTAGCTTGTACCGCTCTTCCGTTCTTCGTTGGTCCGTGATATCAAGCAGGAAGCCTTCGACGCCGACGACCTGTTCACCGTCAAATACGGGATGGGCTGAGAAACTGTGGTATCCGATTGTCCCGTCCCGGTTGATTCTGGACACCGCGCCGCTCTTGACGGATTCTCCCCGCATCAGAGATTCGGCAATCGTTTTGGCGTTAGCTAGATCTTTGGAATCATGAACCGCCGTGAAGTGCAGTCCGATCACATCCTCGGGGCGCGTGAACCCGTGCATCCGAAGCCAGGCAAGGTTCACATACTCGTAATAGCCGTTCGCACCGATGCGAAAATATCCGGCATCGGTGTTCTCGATGATTCTTTGAAACCTCTCATTCGGAGCCGGTACTGGTCCACCATCCATACGACGCCTTTTCCGTAAACTCCCTTCGGTATCAGAGTGCGGAACGATGGCTTCCCTGGTTTAACCCGTCGAGTTTGTTGTGGGCCAACTTGCCCTTCTGTCCATCGTGCTTTGCTGATAGTCTAATTCATTTCACTCCGGTGTGCAGAGGCTCCAAAGGCATTGGAACATGAACTGGCAGGCGCACTGTGCCGTTGGAATCCGCTGGATGAGACGATTCAGAGACGGTGGAGTAGTGTTCGGTTGTCGGAAGCAAAGTTACCGTATGCTTCCAGCCTGGAAGAGAAGAGCGGTCACCTAACCACAAGGAAGCAAACGGAGACTACAGAAAACTACAGTGAGTTCAACCCCTGGCGGATGGGGAAGCTCCGGGTGTGGAGTCGAATAGTAACTTCGCTCTTAGGCATCATTTACCTCAACCCCCTCGGCGCTTCGGGTCTTAACTGACTTGGACCTTTCTCTCGGCGCCTCAGCCTCTCGGCATCGAACCGGCTGTTGATACTTCCTCGAATCTTCGCCGCAGATACCAGACCCGGGAAAGCGCTCCGTCCCCGCGAGTCCCGCGATCGAGGCGAACCTCTTCCGCAAGCCAAACCCCTAACCCACCAACCCCGCGACCCAGAGCGAGCTCATGTATACTTTCCACCATGGACCACACCCGACGAGCATTCCTCCAGACCGCCGCCGTGCTAGCTCCCACCATCCTCCACGCCGATGACAAGTCCGGCAGCCAGCTTCCCACCCTCGGCAGCGGCGCCCACACCTACGAGGTGCATCACGATTGGGGCGAACTTCCCACCAACATCAAGTACGGCAACACTCACGGCGTCGTCGAGGACTCGCAGGGCCACATCTACGTCCACCACACCGTCAATGCGGCCAGCGAAAGCGCGGATTCCATGGTGGTCTTCGACGAGAAGGGCAAGTTCATCAAATCCTGGGGGAAGGAATTCAAGGGCGGCGCCCATGGCCTGCACATTCGCAAGGAGGGTTCCACCGAGTTTCTCTACCTCTGCGACACGCGCCGTGGCATCGTCGTGAAGGCCACGCTGGACGGCGAAGAGGTCTACACCATCGGCTACCCCGATGTCTCGGAAGCCTACAAGCCCGGCCCCGACGGAAAGAAACCGAAATACAGCCCCACCAACCTCGCGATCGCGCCCAACGGAGATCTGTATGTGGGCGACGGCTACGGCTCGAGCTACATCAACCAGTACAACAGCAAGGGAGAGTACATTCGGACCTTCGGCGGCAAAGGCAAAGAGCCAGGCAAACTCGATTGCCCGCACGGCATCGCCATCGATATGCGCAGTGGCAAGCCCGTGCTGACCGTCGCCGACCGCGCCAATGCGCGCATCCAACGCTTCACCCTGGATGGCCAGCACATCGATTTCATCTCGGGCACCAGCCAGCCGTGCCACTTCCACTACTTCAAGAACGGCGACGTAGTGATCCCGGACCTCGGTGCTCGGGTGACTCTGATGGACAAGAAAAACGAAGTCATCGCGCACCTGGGAGACGATTCCACCAGCAAATATCGCGAGATGAGGACCATGTCCCGTGACCACTTTACACCCGGAAAATTCGTATGCCCGCACGGTGCCTGCTTCGACCACGCCGGCAACATCTTCGTGGTCGAGTGGGTAGAAGTAGGCCGCGTTACCAAGCTCCGCAAAGCTTGATCGACATCCTGCGAGCGGAGCGAGCCACAAGTCCCGAGAGCGAAGCGATCCCGGTCCCGCCCGTGGCCTCGTGGGGAGCGCGAACCTCTTCAGGCTCGCTCACGACGCGAGCCCTGGGCGCCCGGCCGCTTTAAGAGGAGCGAACCTCTTCCCAACCCCCCCACCCCTAGCCCCGCTCGCGAAGCCGAGCCCGCCGCCAACCCCGCAGCCTAGCGAGCCTGCCTTAAACCTCCTCGCGAAGCAGCCTGCACCCAACCCCGCGAACGCAGCCAGCCAAGCCGCTCGCGAAGCGAGCCTCTTTTCTGGTACTGTGATTCCAAATGAAGAAACTGCAACCGGTTGTCTGGACTAAGGGTACCTTCCTAAGCCCTCAGTATTTACAATTACAAGACCGCTTTCTGGAGAACCTGTTGCAGTTTCATCTGGAAAGCCTTTCCTTCAAGCCGTACGGATTCCAGGCGCTCCAGATCAACCAGGAAGAACTCGCCGGAGGCGCCTTCGGCATCACCAGCGCGGCTGGCATCTTTCCCGACGGCCTGCTCTTCGACATTCCCGCTTCCGATCGCGTGCCGCCGCTCAAACAACTGCCTGAGTGCTTCGAGCCTGACCAGACCTCGCTCGATATGTATCTCGCTGTTCCGCAGTACCGCGAGCGCGGCCTCAACGTCGCGACTTCCGCGAAGCAGGGCGGCGCCCGCTATCGCGCCGAAATCGAGCTGTTCCGCGACGAGAATACCGGCCTCTCCGAGAAGCCCGTGCAGATCGCCCGCAAGAATCTTCGGCTTCTCGCGGAGGGTGAGAATTTGGAAGGCTTCGCCACCTTGCGGGTGGCAAGAGTGCTCCGCGACGCCACGGGCGCCTACACCCTCGATCCGCGCTTCGTGTCGCCGCTGCTCGATTTCCGCTCCAGCGACTACCTCGTGGCCATCGCGCGCCGCCTGGTCGAGATTCTAACCTCCCGCTCCGCCGCGATTGCCAGTGTGCGCCGGCAAAAGAGCCTGACTCTCGCCGACTTCACCGCTTCCGACATCGCCAACTTCTGGCTTCTTTACACCATCAACACGGCACTTCCCACCTTCCGCCACCTCTTCGAGACTCGCGGAGGCCATCCCGAAGAGCTCTTCTCCGCCATGCTTTCGCTCGCTGGCGCGCTCACCACTTTCTCTACCAACATTCATCCGCGCGACCTTCCACCTTACGATCACGACGACCTGGGCGCCTGCTTCACCGACCTCGATGAGAAACTACGCCACCTGCTCGAAACCGTCGTGCCCACCAACTTCGTCTCCCTGCCCCTCAAGCTGTCGCAACCCTTTATCTACGCTACTGCACTCGACAACGACAAGTACCTGCAGAACACCAAGATGTACCTCGCGATCCGCGCCGAGACCAGCCAGGCTGATATCGTCGGAAGCGTACCGCAACTGGTCAAGGTCTGTTCCGCCAACCACATCGATCACCTGGTGAAATACGCCTTGCTCGGCGTGCCTCTCACCTATGTCGCGCAGCCGCCCAGCGCCATTCCGATCAAGCTCAATTATCAGTACTTCAGCCTGAGCCAATCCGGCGTTCCTTGGGAGGCGATTCAGCGCGCCCGCAACCTGGCCGCATACGTTCCTGCAGACCTGCCCAATCCTCAGCTGGAACTGATCATCCTGCTTCCCCAGGCGGTCTGACCGGTGAAACTTCGCTAGTTCAATCGTCCGTTCCGTGTACCAGACGTGGCGCGAAACACTCCTGTTTGCCTCGTCGAGACTCATCTCGACGCTTTTTCGAGTGTCCACCAAGTCTGCCTGTACAAGCTGTTGCGACATTCCTGCGTATTAGAGGACCGACTCCGCTATCTCTGCATCCTTCACATTAATCCGCCGCGGGCGCCAATCCCTGCGCGTGCTCACCAATCTGATCCGCGTACACTTCCATCAACTTCTTCAAATCCTCGATGTCCTGCTGCGCGCAGTTCGTAAGCGGCGGACGCACGGGGCCTGCGCGCATCCCCAGAATCTCCATCGCGGCCTTCATCGCCGACACCTCATACCCCTTCACCCGATCGCGAATCGCGTACAGAGGATGCACGTACTTCTCCATCAGCACGTCGAGCCTTGCGAAATCGCGCGCCATCCCAGCCTCGGCGAGTTCCAACGAAAGACGCGGGGCAATGTTCGAGATGCTGGACGTGTAAGCCTGCACGCCGACGGCGAAGTAGCCTGGCACACAATCGTCCCCGAGACCCCCGAGCCAAGCCAGCCGGTCGCCCACCGAGTGCATGATCCGCTGATACTTGCGCGGGTCTCCCTGGCCATCCTTCCAGAAGGTCAGCGTCGGAACCTTGTCGGCGACTCGCGCCACCATACCCGCCGTGAACACCGCCCAGTCGCGGCTGTAGACCATCAGCGGCAGATCGGTCGCCGCGCCGATCGCGCGATAGTAATCGATCAGGCCCTCGAATGGCGCGTTGCTGTAGTAAGGCGGCAGTGCCAGGATGCAGTCGGCGCCGGCCTTTGCGGCGCGCCTCGCGATGTCGGCTCCCAGCACATCGTTGTAGCCGGTGCCGGCGACCACGGGCATGCGTCCATTCACGGCGTCAACGGTTACGCGCACTACTTCGCCGGCCTCTTCGGGCGTCAACGAATAAATCTCACCGGTGCCGCCGGCGGCTACCAGGGCGCAGAACGGATAGTCGGCCATTTCATCCACATTGGCGGCCAAGGCATCGAGGTCGAGCGAAAGATCCTGGCGAAAAGGGGTAACGGGAAAACCGAGGACACCCCGGATTAGGTCTCTGAGTGACATAAATAGATTTTGCCGCACCTGGAATCGAAAGTGGGCGCGGTAAAATGGCAGCGCGGGAGGGAGGGAAATGAATCGAAGACAGGCACTCCAGACATTGGCCGCGGTGGGCGCGGGATTACAGGCGGCGCACAGCGAATCGAGCGGTATGATATATCGCACACTGGGCAAAACCGGTGAAAAGGTTTCGGCGATTGGTCTGGGCGGCGCTCACATCGGGCGCGCCGAATCGCCGGAAGTGGCCACCACCGTGATTCGCTCGGCGGTCGACCGCGGCATCACCTTCATGGACAACTGCTGGGATTACGCCGATGGCGAGGCGGAGCGCCGCATGGGAAATGCCTTGCGCGATGGCTATCGGCAGAAGGTATTTCTGATGACCAAATTCGATGGCCGCACCAAACAGGCCGCCGCGCAGCAGATCGACGAGTCGCTAAAGCGTCTCCAGACCGACCACATCGACCTGCTGCAGTACCACGAGAACATCCGCATGGAAGACCCCGACCGGTTTTTCGCCGTGGGAGGACCGCTCGAAGCACTGATGGATGCGAAGAAGGCGGGCAAGATTCGCTACATCGGATTCACCGGCCATAAGGATCCGGTGGTGCATCTGCGCATGCTGGAGATCGCAGCGCAGCACAAGTTCCACTTCGACACCTGCCAGATGCCGCTGAACGCCATGGACTATCACTTCCGCAGCTTCACGCACCTGGTGGTTCCGAAGCTGGTGGAGCAGGGCATCGCGGTGCTCGCCATGAAGACGATGGGTAGCGGGATCATCCTGAACAGCAAGACCATCACGCCGATCGAATGCCTGCATTATGCGTTGAATCTGCCGACGTCGGTGGTCATCACCGGGATGGACACGGTCGCCCGAGTGGACCAGGCGCTCGAGGCCACGCGCACGTTCAAGCCGATGAGCAAGGACGAGCTCGCACGCCTGGTCGCCAAGACCAAGGATGCCGCCATGTCCGGCGAGTTCGAACTCTTCAAGACGAGCACGCGTTTCGACGGCACCGCGAAAAATCCGCAGTGGCTGGGCTGAGCAATGTGGCGCAAACACTCCTGTTTGCCGCGTCGAGACTCATCTCGACGCTTTTCGGCGGTCCACCCAACCTGACTCTTAAGTCCGACGTTCCCTTCATCCTACGAGCAGTGCGGTGAGCGCTCGCACGTTGGGCATCGTCTCCAACTTGCCGACTGCGGCGATCACAGCCGTAGCTTTGTCATGCGGCCACTTGGCGAACGCGGCGCAGTCCAGAAACTTCGCCGATACCTCATCGAAACTCATGGGAATTGCCGGACTGCCCTTGGCGAAATCGGCGCGCCCCGAGATAGTGCGGCCATCCTGCAGACGAATCTCCAGGATGCTGGTCATTTTGTTGTACCCGGCGGCCTCCGCCACGGGATTAACACCGAAACGGACTCGCCCAATCATGTTCTGGACCTCGGGGCGGTTCACCACCTCATCCGTAAACTCGGACAGGCCTGCTTTGCCATAGAGCAGCAGTGACGCCATGCAAAACTCCATGCTGAACTTCGCTTCCAGGCCGGTCTTCGGATGATGGTGAATCAGCGCGTTGGGCATGTTCCGGTTGGTCCCGACATCCACGCGTTCGATCCGGCGGGCGTCGATCTTTTCGGTGCGGATGAGGCGCTCCAATTCCGTCATGGCGGGGTGAGTGAGCGATCCGGACGGATAAGGCTTGATCGAAACGCCCGGAGTGCGGAACGTCCACGGATTGCCGAGTTTGTGCACGATGGCATTCGGGTCGAAATTGCCGCCGGCCGCATGGAAAAAGCCGCGCGGCGCTTCCAGAATCTGTTCGGCGGCGGTCCAGCCGAGGCCCGCCAAGTCGACTGCGACGATGCCCGATTCCGCCGCGCGGCCGGCGTGAAAGGGCTTGGTCATGGTGCCGAAATTCTCGCGCAATCCGGCGGCTTCACTCGCGGCGATTCCCAAAGCGCGCAAGATTTGCGGCGTGTCCAGGCCAAAGACCCGTGCGACCGCAGTCGCGGCTCCCAGGGCGCCGACGGTACCGGTAGTATGGAATCCGTCCTCGTAATGACGCGGCGAGATCGCCTCGGCGATCTTGCACTCCACTTCCACACCCACGTGATACGCGGTCATCAGGTCGCGCCCTGAGATGCCGCGTGCTTCACCTGTCGCCAGCGCCGCGGAGAGCACGGGCGCGGTAGGATGCGTCAGCAGGCCGTAGACACGATCTTCGGCCACGGCCAATTGCGTGTCGTCATAATCGTCGGCGTGAATGCCGATGCCGTTCACGAAAGCGGCGAAGCGGGCAGGCACTTTCAACGAACTTCCGATAATGGTCGCATCGCCCGCGGAGATGCCTTGCGATTTCACGTAGGCACGGCTGATCCGGCCGCTCTCGGCCATCGATCCGCACAGTGCCAGACCCAGACCGTCCAGGATCGACTTCTTGCCGAGATCGATGACATCCACCGGAATGTCCCGCCAGGCCGTCTCGCGAGCGAATCGCGCCACCTCCAGAGTGAGTCCGTCGGCCTTGGGAAAACTGGATGCTGGTGCGGATTGCGCAGAAGCCTTCGAACAGAGTTCGCCTGCGCCGAGCGCTCCGAGATGGGCCAATCGTCTTCGCGTGAGTGTCATCTTCCGCGTGCTCCAGACGCGAGTATACCGGAAGCCGCACCCTGGCATGCCGTTACAATGACATCGATGACTCATCGCCGAGCCTTTCTGCAACTGAGCGCCGGCCTGGCCGCGGCGCAAGCGAGTGCGCAGAGTTCGGAATCAGACCGCCAATACTGGCTGCGCCTGATGACGCGGATCGCCGATCCGGTGCTGACGAATCTGGCCGCGGGATCCCTGAAGCGCAACATGCCGGTGGAGGCGCTGCCGGCGAATCTCGCGGACCGCCGACTATATACGCATCTTGAGGCGATCGGACGCTTGCTGGCCGGCATCGCGCCGTGGCTCGAAGCGCCGCTGGATGACGGCGCCGAGCGCGCGCTGCAGCAACGCTACGCGGCGCTCGTGCGGCAGGCTATCCATGCAGCTACGGACCCGCAATCGCCGGACTTCCTGAATTTCCACGAAGGATCCCAGCCGCTGGTCGATTGCGGCTTCCTGGCGCAGGCGATCCTGCGCGCTCCCGTCGAGCTTTGGAAGAAGCTGGATGCAACGACGCAGAAGAATCTCGCGGCGGCGCTGATTTCGTCGAGGGTCATCACGCCCGGGCAGAGCAACTGGCTGCTCTTTTCAGCGACGGTTGAAGCTGCGCTGGCAGTAATGGGCGAGACCGCCGACCATATGCGAATCGACTACGCCGTGCGCCAGCACCAGCAATGGTACGTGGGCGATGGCCTCTATGGCGACGGGCCGCACTTTCATTGGGACTACTACAACAGCTTCGTCATACAGCCCATGCTGCTCGACGTGCTGCGCGCGATGGCCGATCGCACCCGCATGTGGCAGCCTCTTTATCCCGACATTGTGGCGCGGGCCAGGCGCTACGCCGCTATCCAGGAGCGGCTGATCTCGCCTGAAGGAACGATTCCGGTGATCGGCCGCTCCATCTGTTACCGCACGGGCGCGCTGCAATTGCTGGCGCAGATTGCCCTGATCGGAGAATTGGCGGCTCCGCTGACGCCACCGCGGGTCCGCAGTGCGCTGACTGCGGTAATGCGCCGTCTCTTCGACGCTCCGGGAGCTTTCGATGCGAACGGATGGCTGACCGTCGGCTTCTGCGGGCACCAGCCGCATCTCGGCGAGAATTACATCTCGACGGGAAGTCTGTATCTCTGCGCTGCCATCTTTCTGCCGTTGGGACTGAGCCCGGGACACGCTTTCTGGTCGGCACCCGCGGAAGACTGGACCAGCAAACGAATCTACCGCGGCGAGGACTCGGCGGCCGACCACGCCATCGCGGTTTGAGTTGTATACTGTGGTCACTCGCTTATGGCAACGATTTCGAGAAGAGCGTTTCTGCAGAGATCCGCCGCGCAGGCCGCTGGGATTGGGCTTTTGACCACCGCACAAAATGCGCAAGCTTATCCGTTAGGACTGTCCATTGGGAGCCAGACGTATCCACACCGCCAACGCATCAAAGACGGCGACTTCGCGGGGTTGTGCAAAGACATGGTCGATCTCGGTGTGGGAAGCCTGGAGTTGTGCTCGCCGGGGTATGCCGAATTTGCCAGCCTGGCGGACGCGAGGCAGACCAGAAAGGTGATCGAAGATCATGGTCTGCAATGCCCCAGCGCCCACTTCACACTGGGAGAACTTCGCACGAAGCAGGAGCAGTCGATCGCGTGGGCGCACGAGATTGGGATGACGCAGATGGGAACGGCGAGCCTGAATGGGCACCTGGAAAACGGCGCTGCAACCATGGACGTAGTGAAGCATGCCGCCGATGAATACAACAAGATCGGCGAAGCCGCGAGTAAGGCGGGCATCCAGCAGTTCCTGCATGACGAGCGGTTTGAGATGGCAAAAGTGGACGGACGCCTGGTGTATGAAGTGCTGCTCGAACTGCTCGATCCCAAACTGGTCAAGATGCAGTTTCAGATGTCGGCGATGCGAGCGGTGGGCGATCCAGTGATGTACTTCATGAAGTACCCGGGACGCTTCGTCTCGATGCATCTGCAGGGCGTGGATTTGAACGGGCCGGAGCCGGGCAGAGGCGTGCAGGTTCCGGCGTTAGCGGTCGGGAAAGACAGTCTCGACTGGGCGAAGATTTTCGGCGCGGCCAAGACGGGTGGCGTTAAGAACTACTTCGTGGAGCAGAGCTGGGATCTCACGGTGCAGAGCGTGGCGTTTCTGAAAACGTTGAAAGTGTGATCAACCGGCGCGCCGACACCACTCCTGTTTGCTGCGTCGAGACTCCCTCTCGACGCTTTTCGCGCTTCTTCCAAGCGCAGTGAAAGGGCGCAAAGCGCAAGAATCGGCGTGTTTGAGCCACGTCACGAGACTTGACATGCCTGTCATTCGACGATGTGAGCGCGCCTACGGTAAGCCAAACACCAGAATCGTAGACCCAGCGGCGATGGCGATGTACTGATTGCCGTCCACGGTGTACGTCATCGGACCCGCTTTGAAACTCATGCCGGTGTTGAAGTGCCAGAGCAGTTTGCCATTCGATGCATCCGCGGCGACGAATGCGCCACTGCCGTCGCCGTAGAAAATCAGTCCGCCGGCAGTTGCCATCAGACCGCTGCCCAGAATTCCGCCGCCGATCTCCGGGATCTCCCACGCCGTCTTTCCGGTCTGAATGTCGATGGCCTTCAGCAGCTTTCCGTCGGGCGGCCCGGAACCAGCCGGCGCGCGTTTTGTGCCGCCGCCGTAAAACGATTTGCCGGCCTCCCACCATTGGTCGTTCTTGGTGTAGACGTTGCAGGATTCCTCAGCGAATAGATAGAACAGGCCGGTCAACGGGCTGTAGGCGCTCGAGGGCCAATTGGCCGCACCAGCCACAGCTGGGCAGACCAACTGTCCTTCCACTGTCGGCTCGTTTCCGGGCAGCAGTTTGGGCCGGCCGTCGGGGCCGATTCCGCTGGCCCACGTGAGCTTCTTGACGAACGGCTCGGCGAGCAGAATTTTGCCCGTCACGCGGTCGAGCACGTAGAAGAAGCCGTTGCGATTGCCCTGCAGTAGCAGCTTGCGAGGTTGGCCGCGGAACGTGGCGTCCACCAGGACCGGGGTCTCGGTGGCATCCCAGTCGTGCAGATCATGCGGAGTGAATTGATAATGCCAGCGCAGCTTGCCGGTCGCCGGATCCAGCGCCACCACCGACGACGTATACAGATTGTCGCCTTTGCGCTCGTCGCCGTTGTAATCGGGGCAGGGATTGCCGGTCGGCCAGTAGAGCAGATGCGCGTCGGGATCATAGGTTCCGGTGAGCCAGGTGGTGCCGCATCCGTGCTCGCGTGCCCGTCCCTTCCACGTCTCGGAGCCGGGCTCACCGGCACCGGGAATCGTCCAGAAGCGCCAGACCCGCTCGCCGGTGGAAGCTTTGTAAGCATCCAGGAATCCGCGGACTCCCTCGTCGCCGCCGGAGACGCCGGCGATCACCAGGTCGTCGACGATGAGCGGAGCACTGGTGGAGCCGTAATTCTGGCGGGAGTCGGCCATTTCGACATCCCAGATAAGCTGGCCGGTGAAGCGATGCAGAGCGAACAGGTGGGTGTTGTCGGAGACCATGAAAACGCGATCCCCCAGCACCGCCACGCCGCGATTGATGCCGCCGGCCGCGTCGCCGGCGAGTACCGGAGTGCGCGGCCGGCTGTAATGCCAGATTTCGCGGCCGCTGCGCGCATCCAGCGCGTACGCCTCGTTCACGGAAGTGACGTACATCACGCCGCCCACTACAACCGGCGTGCCTTCGAGACCGTGAGGCGCCGAGGGAATCGGAAACATCCACTGGGGCGCGAGGTGAGAGACGTTGCCGCGATTGATCTGATCGAGCGGGCTGAATCGATTCCCGCTGTGGTTTCCGTCGTATGTGGGCCAGGTGCCGCGGCGCGGATGAGCGATCTCGGCGAAGGAAACTCCCGGACCGAGATCGCCGGGTGTGGCCGTCGGGGTCGCGGGTGCATCCAGGCGCAGCAAGTGGAGATAGGCGAGAAGGTCGCGCATCTCCTGCGGAGTGGCCGCGACCTTGGGCATCAGCGACTTTTCGCGCACAACTTCCGAGATCTGGTTCTTTTGCAACAGGTACAGCTTGCCATCCGTGGCGAGCAATTGGAGGTCGAAGGCGCTTTCGTTCTTGGCGATGCCGTGGAGCATCTCGCCATCCGGCAGGCGCACGGTTACGGCTTTGAATAACGTATTGGCGCGGCCTCCGCGAATGGGCGGCAGGCTTCCGGGATCGCGCAATGCCTGGATGAGTTGCACTGGGTCGCGGTCGAGGCCGATGTTGGAGAGATCGGGGCCCAGTACGCCGCCACGTCCTCTGACCATGTGGCAGCGAATGCAATCGCCTTTGCCGCTGAAGAACTGGGCGCCTGCGGCTGGATCTCCCTGCGCAGCGCCGCTGTCAGTGGGCACGGCACCGTCGGGCTGGCGAAGGCGCATGACGTAGTCCGCCAGCGCGGAGGATTCTGCCGGCGAAACGCGAAACGCGGGCATGCCTGCATCGGGCGTCCCGCTCAGGATGAGGGCGCGAACTGCTTCCCGCGTCGCTGCCCGTGGACGGGCCACATCGACGATCGCGGGACCGTGTCCACCTCCGGTTCCATCGGCTCCGTGGCATCCGGCACAGCGGGTTTCGAACTGGCGTTTGCCGAGGTCGTCTGTTTGCGCGGGCCCGGAAGCGGCCCAGAGTGCCACGCTCGCGATCAGCGTCAGAAAGCGTCTCATCGGATGACAGGTGTAGTTAGTTTATCCCAAACCGCTGCGGCAGAGCATGCATTTCCGCAGCGACGAAGGCCTTGATGCAGTCAGACCCGGTGGACGTTCGAAAGGTCTCGCCAACGGTGTCGAGAGGGCATATAGGAGTGGTTTTGCGACAGAGTTGCCGCCGAAGAGTTATGATCAAGCCACGATCGTTTTGGAGGTCCGCATGTTCGAATCTGTCAAGAGTGTCTTCAACAATCTGAGCCGTCGGGACCTGTTCCGGCGTGGTGGTGCGCTGGCGGCGGCACCTGCGCTATTGAGCACACCGCGCAGTGCTGCTGCCGCGGCGCCGGCGACTGCGGGGCGGCTGCAACTCGGTGCCGACATTTACAAGTCCATTGGCGTTCGTCCGCTGATCAATTGCCGCGGCACGCTCACCGTGATCAGCGGGTCGCTCGAACTGCCGGAGGTGCGTGCGGCAGTGGATGCGGGAGGACAGCATCACGTGGTGCTCGACGAGTTGATGGACGCGGTGGCGCGTCGCATCGCGGAAATCACTGGTGCCGAGTGGGCGCTGGTCTCCTCCGGGTGCGCGGCAGGCATGGCTCACACCACGGCGGCCTGCGTGACGGGGGGAAATCCCGATCTGCATGTGCGCATCCCCGACCTCACGGGCTTTGCGAAGGACGAAGTGGTGATTCCGAAAGGTTCGCGCAACGAATACGATCAGGCGATCCGGTCGGTGGGCGTGCGCATCATCGAAGCGGGAGACGCGGCGGAATACGAAGCGGCGCTCGGTCCGAAGGTGGCGATGGTGTATATCATGACGGGCACTCGCATGGAGAACGGGCCGCTCAAGTACGACGCGGTGTATGACATCGCCAAGAAGAAAGGGATACCGGTTTTCACAGATGCGGCGGCAGAGATGCTAGAGATCCCGAACTCGTATCTCAAGCGCGGATCTACATTCGTGGGCTATAGCGGCGGCAAATGTCTGCGCGCTCCGCAGTGCTCCGGACTGATTCTGGGGCGCAAGGATCTGTTGCAGGCTGCGTGGGTGGCGAGCGCGCCGCACCATGGGCACGGGCGAGCGATGAAGATCGGCAAGGAGGAGATTTTGGGCCTCCTCGCCGCGGTGGAGATGTGGGTGCAGCGCGATCACAAAAAGGAAGACGAGATGTGGACGCAGTGGATGCAGACTATTGCGGATCGCGTCATGAAGATCGATGGCGTGACGGCAACGGTGCGGCAACCGAGGGGGCTCGACAATCACAGCCCTGGGCTCGGGATCACGTGGGACCCCGCGAAACTGGGAATCACGGGGGAGGAAGTGACCAACATCCTCTGGACAACGGAGCCGCGGATCGCGCTCAACAACGGTGGAGGAGGCGGCGAACGGCGCGGGGCGGGTTCGAACCAGACAGGGATCGCGATCACGGCCTACATGATGCAGCCGGACGATGTGAAGATTGTGGCTGATCGTCTACATGAGATTCTGTCAGCGAAGCGTCCGCAGTGGAAACCGGAGACGCTGCTGGAGCCGGCGGCCGATCTCACGGGACGGTGGGACGTGCGGATCCAGTTTGCGGCGGGATCGTCGAATCATGTACTGCACGTGAAGCAGAAGGGCAATCAACTCGTAGGTACGCACCAGGGCGATTTCACAGCTCGGGATTGCAATGGGACGATTTCGGGGAGTGAGGTTCGCATTGCGAGCTCGATTGGAGAGGTGCATGGGGCCGCACTGTCGTATCGGTTTACGGGAAAGATTGCAGGCGACAGGATGTCGGGGGCTTTGGATATGGGAGAGTACTTGGGAGCGGCGTGGAGCGCTACGCGTCAGTTGTGATCGGCGAGGAGGCGGACGGCGAGGGCACGGATTCGGCGACCACTACGTGTCGCCGGATCTGGTCGAAGCTTGCGAAAACCGTCGAGATGAATCTCGACGCGGCAAACAGGAGTGTTCGCGCCACGGGTACGGTATCTTGGATTAACGAGCGCCAATGGAAGCGTACTGGAAACCGTATGAGGGTGAAAGGGTCGACCGGAGTTACCTACTCAATCATTTGATTGGTTGGGGGTCGTTTGGGGGCGTGTTTCATGCCGATCAGTTCATTGAGAAGAAGCGCATCCGATCCGTCGCACTTAAGCTGATCTGGCTCGATCCAGCGGAAACCGAGGCCGAGGCCGATGCCAAACTGGACGAACTGATCTTCGCGACGACTTTGCATCATCCGAACCTGCTGGTCTGTCATACCGCAGGGAGCGCTGAAGTGGGGCCTTCCAAAACCAAGTTCTTGTACCTGGTGATGGAGCTTGCCGAAAGCAGCTTGAAGTCTCGTTTAAAAAGCGAATTGCTCTCCGTGGAGGAAGCGCAGGAACTGGTGGAGCACGTTGGCGCGGGGCTCGGCTTTCTGCACAAGAGTTTTGTCCATCGGGATATCAAACCCGACAACATTCTGCGGGTGCAGGGTGTGTGGAAGTTGTCGGACTTTGGCCTGATCCGGAAGGTGAATCCGGAGATCAGTGCTTACACCGCACAGCCGGCAGGCAGCCTCTCGTATATGCCGCCCGAGAGCTTCGACGGAAGGTACACCTCGGCGTTCGACATCTGGTCTTTGGGAGTACTGCTTGCCGAAGCCCTCACTGGCAAAAGACCCTTCACCGGCGCCACTGAGGCCGCGTTGATCGGCGCCATTATGGCGGCGCAGCCGAAATTGGCGTGGAAAGAACTGCGCCCGTTTGACCGGATGGTCGAAGGTTGCCTGACCAGGGACTACAAAGCGCGATGGAGCAGTGACCAGGTTCTCACTGAGTTGAAGCGCATTCGGGGTGGGCCGTTTCAGTCACTCAACGAGGTGACGCGCAGCCGCTATCTGCTGCTCGGTGTCCTGATGCCAGAGATGGTGGCGACGCTGCCAATCCTGCACTCTTTGTGGAGGACTTCGGAGGTGGCGGTTCGCGCAACCGCGGAGCAGCTATCCCAGCTTTCTTTGGTGAATCGGGACGGCGAGGGCGTCTACCTGGATGAACGCCAACTGGAGGAAGTGCGCCGCCAGTGGCCGGACCAGGCGGCGATGGGGCTGATCCAGGAGGCTGTACGGCTTTCGGCACATGTCATCCTGCGGGACCCCTGCCAGTTCGCGTCGCAGGTGGTGGGGCGCTTGCTGATGCACAGAGAGAATGGGGTCGTGCGGCAGTTTACCGACCACGTGGGCAGTGCCGCGCCCAAACCCTGGCTTCGGCCGCTGAATGCCGCGCTGTGCGGGCCAGGCACTGCGCTGGTGCGCATCCTGGAAGGACACGCGGGTTCCGTATTCAGTGTGGGCGTGAGTGCCGATGGTGCACGGGCCGTCTCCGCGTCGAGTGACAAGACATTGAAGGTTTGGGACCTGGAAACGGGACGGGCGCCGCGAACGCTGGAGGGACACACGGGCGAGGTGTGGAGCGTCGCGGTGAGCCCCGACGGGCAGCGTGCGGTCTCCGCGTCGAGCGACAAGACACTGAAGGTGTGGGATCTGGAAACGGGCCGCGAGATCCGTACGCTGTCCGGCCACGGGCATTGGGTGGTTAGCGCGGCGATGATGGGTGACGCGAAGCGCGCGGTTTCCGCATCGTGGGACAAGACGCTGAAGGTTTGGGATCTGGAATCGGGCAGCGAACTGCGCACGCTTACGGGACACTCCGGCGTGGTCTTCGCAGTCGCGGTGACTGCGGATGGAAAGAGGGCGGTCTCCGCATCCAATGACAAGACGCTGAAATTGTGGGACGTGGAAAGCGGACGGGAGCTTCGCACCTTCCGGGGCCATACGGGCGGGGTGCGCGGTGTTGCACTGACCGGGGACGGACGCTTCGCCGTCTCGGCGTCGGAAGACTATTCGTTGAAGCTGTGGGATCTGGCGACCGGCCGCGATCTGTACACATTGACGGGACATTCGAATCGGGTGGTGGGGGTGGCGGTCAGCGCGGACGGGTATCTGGCGGTCTCGGCGTCGTGGGACAACACGCTGCGGCTATGGGACCTCGAGAACGGCAAGGAGCTACAGACGCTGGAAGGCCACGCAGGGTGGGTTGTGGGCGTCGCGGTGAATGGGGAGGCGCAGCGGGCGGTCTCGGCTTCCTGGGACAGCACACTGCGAGTGTGGGATCTACGCGCGGGCAGAGGCGGTGCGGTATCGCGGGCCCATGCCGGAGTGGTGCATGGGGTCGCTGTGAGCCGCGACGGCCAGTGCGCCATCTCTGCATCGTGGGACAACACGGTTCGGGTTTGGGACGTGGAGTCCGGGCAAGAGTTGCGGGCGATGCAGGGGCATTCCGGGACGGTGGCGGGCGTGGCGCTGAGTGCGGATGGACGCCGCGGGATTTCGGCCTCCTATGATGGCACGCTGCGAGTGTGGGACATCGAGGAGGGCCGCGAGTTGCGGCGCCTGGAGGGTCACACGCACGAGGTGGCCGCGGTAGCGATCAGCGCCAACGGGCAGAGGGCGATCTCGGCCTCGTATGACAAGACGCTGAAGGTGTGGAACGCCGAAACCGGGAAGGAGTTGCAAACACTCACCGGGCACACTCGCGAGGTCTCGTGTGTGGCACTGAGTGAGAACGCTCAACGGGCGGTCTCCGGTGCAGAGGACAATACCCTGAAATTGTGGGATGTGAATACGGGCCGGGAACTAGGGACATTGAAGGGGCACTCGGCTGCGGTCAATGGCGTGGCGATGACACCGGACGGGCGGCGGGCCGTGTCGGTGTCGGATGATAAGACGGTGCGGCTGTGGGATCTGGAGACGAAGCAGGAATTGCGGATTCTTGCCGGTCACATGGGCGCGGTCTATGGAGTGGCGGTGGGCGGGAACGGGCGGCTGGCAGTCTCGGCCTCTGAGGATAAGACGCTTCGGGTTTGGGATCTGGAGACGGGGAAAGCTGTGGCTACGTTCACGTGCGACTCCGCGGCATCAAGTTGCGCGTTTGCAAAGGAGCGCATTGTGGCGGGAGATTTTGGCGGGCATCTGTACTTTCTGGCTTTGGAGCGCGAGAAGTAGTAGAGATGTACCGGAAAGAGAATTACTTCAGATGAGATACTCTTCCGTGCGTAACGGCTGATCTCGTACCCGGGAAGACAGAGGTCTCTCCCGGTGCGCAACAGAGTATCCCGGGAGTGCGCCGAATTCCACGGAAGGTGCAGGTGCGGTAAGCTTGCGCTCGCCGCACCTCTCCCACAGAATCAGAATTCGATACGCGCCGTCAGGTTGACGCTCCGATTCCCCGTCGCCGTGGTGATCTGACCGAAGCTGGTGCTGTCGATGTTCAGATTCGGCGTTCCCCAGATCGGACGATTCAAGAGATTGATTGCATCCGCCCTGAGCCGCATCGTCACGTTGCGCTCCTTGTTCAACGTGATCAGCTTCGAAGCCTGAATATTCAGCGTGAAGGTCCCAAGTCCGCGGAAATTCGTGGGACTCAGCCCGCCGATCGAACCAGGCCCAGGATTCTGCAGCAGCACCTGTCCGTTCGCACCTTGTACCGCAAACAGCGCGCTCAGGCTCTGCAGATTGGCCGGCATATTTTTGATGGATGGGTCCGGCACTTGAGTGAGCCCGGTGAAGTACATTACGTTGTTGCCGCTTTTGTAGACGCTGCCGCCAGGCAGAGCGCCCAACGAGATCGGTGTGCCGGTGAGTCCGTTGAAGGTACCGCCGGAGCCCGTAGTGATGGTGCTTGCGGCACTGTCGGAGAAGCCCGTAGGAGCACCCGATTGCTTGAAGAAGATCACCGCCGTCTGCCACTTCTCCACCACGTGACCGAGCACCCCGTGACTGCTGCCTAACACCTTGCGGCCCGGCCCGAATGGCAGATCCCAGATGCCGCTAGTGCGCAGAACGTTGGGCTGATCGAAGCTGAGCAGTCGCTTGTCCAGCGCCAGATTCCGCAACGTCTGGAAGCTGGTCACCTCGCTCTGCGCCGTGCCATCGTAATCGCCCAGCGCCTTACTGCGCACGTAGCTGCCCTGGATTTGGAAGCCGCTGCCAAACCGCTTGTTCAGCTCGATCTGCAGCGAGTTGAACGTGGAGTTGCTGAAGTTCCCGATCAGGTCAGCCGCCCCGAACTGTGGGTTGGCAGTGATGAAGTTCGCAGGCAGTCCGCCGTTCTTCAGCAAGCCGCCGCGCACACCAGTGATGAAGGTGTTGTACCCAAGGAAGGTGGCGAAGCCGCCCACCGCGTTGTTCAGAAGGTACGACTGCAACGTGGTGTTCTTGCGCATCGCATCGGAACCGGTGATGTTGACGCCATCCACTACTCCCACCTGAGGAACATTGAGGCCCTTGAAAATCTGGGTCAGCAGCGGTGAGTTTCCTCCGGCCTCCGTAGTCTGGAAGGCGTTGAGGATGCCGTTCTCCACGATGTTGACCTCGTCGATGTTGGTGCCGCGCAGGAGGCGTGTTCCTTTGCTGCCCACGTATCGGACATCCAACAGCACTCCCTTGGCGATCTCCCGGCCCACCGAAATGTTCCAGTTCTGGATGTAAGGCTGCTTCAAGCCGTTATCGGCCACCAGCAACGTCTGCGTGGAACCGTTGTTATCATTGATCGGTACTGTTGCCAGCGGCGGCCCAACCGTCTGCAGCGGTAGCAGCGCCGTCCCGAGATTCTGATAGCTCGGCGGGGCGTACGTTTGGCCCTGGCCGAGTCCCGGCGCACTGTTCCCGTAGAGCTGATCGAGCAGCACTTGGGTGTAGCGCTCGTAGGCGATACCGTAGCCGGCGCGCAGAATCGTCTTGTCACGGCCGAGCCACGGAATCCCCCACGAGAGTCCGATCACCGGCGCGAAGTTCTTGTACTGGCGATTCCACGGCTGGATATTGGGGTTTGGCGAATTTCGCCCGATGAGTTGCAACTGGGTCAGCGAGCCGGTCATCACACCAGGCTGGAAGAGCGAGCCCAAGGTCGTTCCCGAAACACCAAAGATGGATTGCGACCCGCCCACCACGGTGCTGATCCGGCCATCGGCTTCGTATGGAATACCGTAGTAGTCCCACCGCAAACCCACATTCAGCGTGAGGTTGTTCCTCAGCTTGATGTCATCCTGGATGAACGTGCCCCACTCGCGGTTTCGCCAGGTATGCTGCGAATTCTCGCCCGAGATGAACTGCGGGTTCGGTCCACCCGGCGAATAAAACTGCTGCGCTTCATTCGAAACCGATCCGGCCAGTTCGGACAGGATATTGCCGGCGGCCGTGCCGTTCGCGCCAATGCCAGTAATCGTGGTGATGTTCTGCGTGCCCGTCGCGCTGGCGACTCCCAGGTTGACGCGCGGCACCACGTTGAACGCCACGAAAGAATTGGTGGAGACGAACCGCAGGTCCACACCCGCCTTGATCGCATGGCGGCCTTTGAGCCAACTGATCTTGTCGCCGTACTGATAGATCGGCTGCATACGCCCCTGCGGATCTTCGCTGGTTCCGGTGGCGATCGGGCTGGTAATCCCTCCCGCGGTATTGGTTGCGACGAAGCCGAGCAGGTACGCGACGCCATTCAATTTCGGCAGCACGCTGTCTTGCGACTGTCCGTCTACCGTCCAGGGCGCATGGAACTGCACGCTGTTTCGCGATACACCAGCACGCGCCTCGTTCACCAGGTTTGGACGCAAAGTCGAAACCAGCGCCATCGACCCGACCGTGCCGGTGTCGGTGTACACGCCGATCGGGGACGAAGGCAACGGCTGCGCATCGTTATTGTTGGGCGCGTTCTCGGTATCGTGTGCGTAACTGACGGTGAACCTTTCCGACTGGTTGAAGTTGTGGTCCACGCGCACGTTCACCGAGTAAATGTCGTCAGAGGCTGCGCGACGCCACAGATAGCCGGCGGTATTCAAACCGTCGCCGGTGGTCCAATTGTTCGGCGAAGGCAGCAGCGCCAGATTCTTGGCGACGATGCCGGTGGTGTCCGGAGCCAGACGGTTGGGATCGAGCCCAAACAGATTTACCGATTGCAGCGCCCCCGTGGCCCCGCGCGGCGCCACCGGATTACCGGCCAGGTCGACGCTCGGATTGTTGGCATTCGCGTTGGCGTTCTGCACTCCCGGATAGAAGCGGAAAATGCCTTGCCGCGCCTGGTCCGTCAGCGTGGTCGCGGTCACCGAGCTTTTGGTGCGAGTGATGTTGCCCTCGAACAATCCGAAGAAGAAAGTCTTATTCTTCTTCACGGGACCGTCCAGGCGGATACCGGTGTCGTTCTGCACCGTGATATTGCGGTTGACGCCATTGCGGTTGTTCGCCCAACTGTTGGCGTTGAGCACCGTATTATGAATCGTGTCGAATACGCTGCCATGGTAACGGTTGGTGCCCGAGCGGGAAACCAGTTGCACCTGGCCCGATCCGCGGCCGAACTCCGCATCGGCCGGCGAAGTCACTACGCGCACCTCTTCGATGCGGTCGACGCTGGTATTGATCTGCACTGTGCCTAAAGACTCGGTGATGAAGTTGTCTTGGATATTCGTGCCATCGAGTGAGATGTTAAGCATGTCGTTGCGGGCGCCGTTGAAATTCGTCCCGACCACGCCTGGTTGCGTAAGCACAAAGTCCATGGCGTTGCGCTGGTTGACCGGCAGGTCGAGGATGCGCTGCTGGTTCAACAATCCGCCCTGCGACGCCGTTAACGTGTTCACCGCTTCCGCATTGGCCTCGACTACCACCGATTCGGTCGCCGAGCCTACCTCGAGTGCCAGGTTCAATGTGATCTTGTCACCCACTCGCAGGATGTTGTCGCTCATGACGATTTTGCGGAAGCCGGGCTTCTCGGCGCTGACTCGATAATTCCCAGGCGGCAGGCCGGGGAACAGATAGACGCCCGAATTATTCGCGACTTCCTTGGTGGACACGCCGGTATCCACATTCAGTGCGACGACCACGGCTCCGGGCATGCTGGCACCCGACGGATCGATGACGGTACCGGTAAGTATCGCCTCGGTGCCTTGTCCGAACGCGAGCGACACGAATAGAAACACTCCCACTAAGTACTTCAAACTTACCCCCTCTATGGTTGAAAGGTGCGAGACGTGAACAGACTAAAGGCCGCGACGTTGCGGCGCTTCGAAAAAGGAGAACCTCTCCCCTTCACCCAACTAACTCATTGGAGGCAATGATATCGGCCAGTTTTCGAAAGTGTCAAGTTATGAGCAGCCACTTAACTGCTCAATCCACCCGCCAGGTAAAGCCAATGGTAAAAGGGAAAGTTAACCGCACACCACACCCGCCTCCCACGCCCCGTTTCTGTCCCTCAATCTACCCATCTGGTGGCGTCTGCCGCCGGCTTTAGCCCTCATTCCTGCAATTCGTCCCTTCTAAATCCGGGGGAGTCGTCACGCGAGGGCTGCTTACGGTAAATCGAGAGCAATCTTGTTCTAATGGGGTAACTCTGTGGCGTCTTACCAAATACGCCACTCTTTGGCACTCATTTTCCGGGAAACATTGCCGCATTGATTTGCGTCCGTTTCAAAACTTTGCCGATGAAAGGGAACCGCGCGAGCAAGCCCGGCTCGCTGGCTCCGCTCCATTTCTGCCCGGTGTCCAATCGGGCCCGATGGAGACGAGGTTTCCGGTTCTGCTGGCCCCCAACAATGCCGCGAGCAACCGCACCCGTCTGACTCCGACGGGTACTGGTCTGCAGTTTCAACAGCTTACAGAGAATTTCCGTTGATGTCCGACGGAAATCGATGCGAAAGGACCCAGCCGGACGGCGTCTGCGATCGGTTCTGGTGACGATGGGACCGAGCGGCTAGCCCGAACCTGGTTGCGCACCCGCTCCCAAGCCAACAGCAAGCGCCACTCCTGGCGTGTTAGCATGGTTTCTTCCCACTATCTTGATTAAAGCCGTCAAAGGAACCAGAGATTTACTGCCCCCATCCACCGAGGTGTGGAACCGCGTGGAAGCCGTGGCCCGCTCTATCTTTCGCGGATACCACTATCACGAGATTCGCACGCCGATTCTCGAGGAGACCCAGCTTTTTGCGCGTGGCGTGGGCGAAGAGACTGACATCGTCACCAAGGAGATGTACACGTTCACGGATCGCGACGAGACCTCGCTCACCTTGCGGCCCGAGAATACCGCGTCGGTCATCCGCGCCTACATCGAGCACCGCCTTGATCAGCGGCCGGGAGTGCAGAAGCTCTACTATATGGGCCCCATGTTTCGCCGCGAGCGCCCGCAGAAGGGGCGATACCGGCAGTTTTTCCAGATAGGCGCGGAAGCCATCGGGTCGGAATCGCCGGTGGTGGACGCGGAAGTCATCGAAATGGTGGTCGACATCCTGAAGGGCGTCGGGCTCAGCGGATTCAAGCTGCTGATCAACTCGGTGGGTGACCACAATTGCCGGCCCCAGTACGTGGAACGCCTGCGCCAGGAACTCAAACCCGTAGCTCCGACGATGTGCACCGATTGCCAGCGCCGCGCGGAAACCAACCCGCTGCGCGTGCTGGATTGCAAAGTGGAAGCCGACCAGGCCATCATCGACAAACTGCCCAGCATCATCGACCACCTCTGCGACGATTGCCGCGCGCACTTTGAATCGGTCAAGCACTACCTCACCGATCGCGGCATCCAGTTCGAAGTCCGCCCGCGCATGGTGCGCGGCCTCGACTACTACATGCGCACTACTTTCGAAGTGGTGCATGGCGCTCTGGGGGCGCAGAATTCCGTCCTGGGCGGCGGGCGGTACAATGGACTCGCCGAATCGCTGGGCTCCAAGATCCATTCGCCGGGAATCGGCTTTTCGATCGGCGAAGACCGCCTGGTGATGAGCGTGGAAGGCGACCAATCCCCTGCCCCGCTCGACCTGTTTATCGCACCTTTGGGCGAAACCGCGGTGCGCCACACCGCCGTAATGGCGGGCGACTTTCGACGCGCCGGGCTCTCGGTGGAACTTGTCGAAGCTAAGCTTAAACGCGCCATGGAACTCGCTAACAAGCTCGGCGCGCGCTTCGTGCTGATCGTCGGCGAGAACGAAATGTCCGCGGGCAAATACACGCTGAAGAACATGTCTACGGGCGAGCAGCACAGTCTGACCCGAGAGGAGTTAGCTGCGAGGCTCTCCGCCCTGAACTGATAACATCGAATATGGAACCTGTTGCGCTGGATTTTCTGGGCGATCTTCGCCGGACCCATACCTGTGGCGTATTGCGCGCCGCGGATGAGGGCAAGACCGTTGTACTGATGGGCTGGGTTCATCGCCGCCGCGACCATGGCGGCGTGATCTTCGTCGATCTGCGAGACCGCGATGGCATCACGCAGATCGTGATTCATGAAGACGTCGATCCTTCTGTCCATAGCCGTGCCGAGGTCATGCGGCCGGAGTATGTAATCGCCGTGGAAGGCAAGGTTTCGCCGCGCGGTCCCGCCGCTCAGAACCCCAATCTGCCGACGGGTGAGATTGAGGTGGTGGCGTCGCGCATCTGGATCCTGAACGAGTCGCGCACCCCACCGTTCCCCATGGAGGAGCAGGTGGACGTGAGCGAAGACGTGCGCCTCAAATATCGTTACGTCGATCTGCGCCGTCCGCACATGCAGCGCAATATCATTCTGCGCTCGAAGATCGCTTTTGCGGTGCGCGAGAGTCTGAACTCGCAAGGCTTTCTCGAGATCGAGACCCCGTTCATGACGCGCTCCACGCCGGAAGGCGCGCGCGACTATCTGGTGCCCAGCCGCGTGCAGCCTGGCACGTTCTATGCGTTGCCGCAATCGCCGCAGCTCTTCAAGCAACTGCTGATGGTGAGCGGCTTCGAGAAGTACTTCCAGATCGTACGCTGTTTCCGCGACGAAGATACGCGCGCCGATCGCCAGGCGGAGTTTACGCAAATTGACCTGGAGATGTCGTTTCCGCAGCAGGAACGAATCTTCGAGGTGATTGAGCCGTTGATGCAGCGGGTCTGCGAGGTCGCAGGTTACCGCGTGGAGATCCCGTTTCCGCGAATCACGTACGCCCAGGCGATGGAGAGCTATGGCAGCGACAAGCCTGACCGCCGCATTCCACCGATGCACGGCGTAGCCGACCTCCTGCCCGAACTCGCCAACGCCGGAATGCCGCTGGTGGCGATCCACATTCCGGGCGCCGGTACGCCGGCACGCAAGGAGCGTGACGAATTCAAGGCGTTCGGCCAGGAGCGCGGTCTGCGCGTCTATGACGACGCCAAGCGCCTGGAGCGCGACTATCCCGAAGCGATGGCCAAGGTGCGCGAGCGCGTGGGCGCCGGCGAGAACAGCTTGCTGGTGCTGGCTACCTGGGCCGGTGAGCCGAAGGGCCATCGCCCCGAAGAGACCGTCTACATGGCCTGCGGTCAACTCCGCCTCAACCTGGCGCAGAAGTTCAACGACCGCCACAAACTGCTCGACCCGAAAAATTTCCAGTTCCTCTGGGTGGTGGATTTCCCCATGTTCGAGTGGGACGAAGAGGAAAACCGCTGGAATGCCGCGCATCATCCCTTTACTTCGGTGCATGACGAGGATCTGGAGAAGCTCACTGCCGATCCGGCACGCTGCCGCGCCAAGTCGTACGACCTGGTGTTGAACGGCACAGAACTGGGCTCCGGCTCGATTCGTATTCATCGCCGCGACGTGCAGTCGAAGGTCTTCGCCGCGCTCGGCATGTCGGATGAAGAGGCTCGGCGCCGTTTCTTCTTCCTGCTCGACGGATTGGAATATGGCGCGCCGCCACATGGTGGAATCGCCCTCGGGCTCGATCGCCTGGTGATGATTCTGGCGGGTGAGTCGTCGATCCGCGACGTAATTCCGTTCCCCAAAACGGCGCGCGGCACCGACCTGATGTGCGACGCGCCCTCTACCATCCCGGAGCGCCAGTTGCGCGAACTCGGCATCGCATTTCGCACACAGTCTAAATAGCGACCTGGCGGGTTTGTTGGGATTAGGGCGACGCTTGCTTACGCGCGCGGCTCGTGAGCTACCCAAATACGTTCGCGCGATAAGTGCGCTTGCGAGCCGCGCGCGTGAGCAAGCGATGTCCGATCGCCCGAAAATCACTCCCTTACGGTCGTGGCTCGTTGTGAGCCGCGCGCGTAAGCAAGCGATGCCGATCGCCCGAAAAACACTCC
>Ga0070734_10000228_pt1 | contig 149063 bp, 130 predicted proteins | sample Coa_R1_8_FD_66444 | JGI IMG/M metagenome (GOLD analysis project Ga0070734, IMG submission 66444) | Surface soil microbial communities from Centralia Pennsylvania, which are recovering from an underground coalmine fire - Coalmine... | ecosystem: Environmental > Terrestrial > Soil >... | reverse complement strand
TGCAAATGCCGGCCGCCGGCTTGCACTGCCAGGTACTGTTTGGTTCCGATCGCATAGGTCACGGGCGCACCCTTCAGCGCGGTGCCCACGTTGAAGCGCCACAATTCTTCGAGCGTCTCGTCGTTATAGGCCACGACCCATCCATCCTGCAGGGCGGTGAATACCAGCCCCCCGGCGGTGGCGGTGGCGCCCGAGCGAATCTCGATATCGGTGATAGCCTTGGCAATGACCTTGTGGGTAGTGGTGTCCAGCGCGGTCACCGACCCGTAGTACAGATCGCTGTTGTACGTCCGTTTTTGGCTGTTCTTCTGGTCGAGCCCCCCGTTAGGCGACAGGAACGCCACGGCGGCGCCGTTCTGGGAAAAGCATCCTTCGATGCCCACGCCGTAAGCGATGTGCTTTACGGGATTATAGGCCGTGGGCTGGTGGGCGATGCCGCCGTGCCAGGTAGGACAAGTGCGCTTCTCCGGGTCGCCGCGTAGCGAGCGCGCCGCCGGGTTATACGTTTGCACGTCCAGCTTCGCGCTGTATTCCACAGGCTTCCCGGTCTCGGGATCGAGACCTTTCGTCCAGTTGAGGTCGTTCACATATTGCGCACCCTTGATGAACTTGCCGGTGGTGCGATCCAAAGTGTAGTAGAACCCGTTGCGCCCAAAATGCCCGACGACCTTGCGCATCTGGTTACCGACCAGCGTGTCGTACAGCATGTGGACGCCGACCTCGTCGTAATCCCAGGAGTCGTTGGGCGTGTATTGGTAATACCATGCCAGCTTGCCGGTATCGATGTTGATGGCGACCGCGGAGTCGGTGTACAGGTTGTCGCCGGGGCGCGACTCCGGATCGTATTGCGGAACCGGGTTGCCGGTGCCCCAAATCGTAAGCCTCGTCTGGGGATCGTAAGAGCCAGTCTGCCAGATGCCCCCGCCGCCGGTTTTCCACGCGTTGTTCTTATCCTTCCAGGTTTCGCTCCCCGGATCGCCCGGTTTGGGCACAACGTACCACCGCCAAATCTCGTTGCCCGTCCTCGCGTCCAAGGCCGCAATCCAACCGCGCGTGCCGGCGTCGCCTGCTCCGTTCGCGATGAGGACCTTGCCTTCCGCCGTGATCGGTGCCGTTACGAATTTCTCCTTATTGCCAAACTCGTTGGCGGCAGCCACCATCTTGTCCCACACGATCTCGCCCGTGTCGCGCTTCATGGCGATCACCCGGCCGTCGGGCAGGTTGGCGAAAACGAGGTCTTCCCATAAGGCCACGCCGCGCGTCCTGGGCGTGTTGCCCTGGTGTTTGACGCCGGGGTCGGTGACCCACACGAACTGGCCATGGCTCGGATCGCGGGCGTCGATCTTGTAGATCGTTCCCCAGCCATCGGAGGTGTACATGAAACCGTTATCGATTAGCGGGTTCACCTCGTTCTCCGGGCCGTTCTGCCCCACGTCTTGCATCCCGCCGAGCGCCAGCGCCCAGACCATGCGCAGGTTCTTGACATTTTCGCGGTTGATCTGCGAGAGCTTGGAATAGCGCGTCGAACCGTAGTCGCCATTCATCATGAGCCAGTTCTGCGGCTCATTCTGCGCGTTGAGCAACCGGTCCTTGTTGACCGTCATGGTGTACTGGGCGAATGCCGCAACCGAGAGGGCAATCGTCAACCCGGCGGCGATAACTGCGATTCTCAGAGGGGTCCGCAGAGTGTCTCGCATGAAAATCTCCCTCCGAAGAGGATATGGATTCAATGGGCGGGGGTCAAGCGGATTCGCTTTTGGACGGGCGATCGGTCAACCGCAACCTCAACAACTTTCGGCCCCCGATCGTAATCAGGCCAAACAACACGCCGTGCCCTAAAAGATTCGGGAACCTACCGAGGTCTGGCTCGGCGGGGCGGCGCTCCAGTTGCACCCGTTCCACCTGTCGGTACGGATTGCGCGGCCTTGGATGGATGAACTGTGCGTACATCCTGGTCAAAGCCATGAACAGACCGGCCGCCAGAACGATGGCGCCCATGCGTGTTCCTACGCGTAGCACCTTCATGGCACCCCGGCGCCCTGGCGCCGCAGGATTTTCCGTCCAGCCGCAACCGCCCATTCCCAGTTGATTGCCAAGTGCAACCCGGTAAACAGCAGGATCAGATTCGAGAATCGATCATGGATCAAATCCCACGGCAAATCCCGGCTGAGAGGGGTTGGCGGCATCCCGGTTAGTAAAGGGACGGCCTCCTGAGAAATCATGATGCCGGATAGCATTACAGCCGTGGCCAAGGCAAAAAGGACCAAGTTGAGCAGGTAATTGACCCGCATCCGGGTTGAGCAACGGAGGATTTGGCGTGTCTGCGAAGAGATCCAGGTCCACGAAAGCAGCAGGTGCGCGACGATCATTCCGATGAGCGCAAGTCCAATCCATTCGTGCAAAACCAGCCCCGTGAAAGGAACGGTTTCCAGCGCGCAAAAGAAAAGCAGCAGGGCCGCATCCAGCCAGAATGTGGCTTTCAGTCGTAACCCCGCCCTGCTGGAAAGGTTCGCCGTAGCGGCCTGCATAGACCTATTTGAACAGACGCAAAATCCCGGCGCGAATTAGCTGATTGTTAATGGAACGGGCCGCGGCCCGGCTGGAGGCCAGCCGGGTGACAATATCCCTATTGAGGTTTGATATGCATCCTGCACGATCCGGGCTCATCAGATTGCTGACGTTCTTAGTTGTCGCCTGGCACATTGCGGCGGCATCCATTCCATCCGTTCAACCTGAGGAAGTCGGCCTCTCTTCGGAGCGGCTGAATCGGATTTCAGATGCCGTTCAGCGGCATATCGAGGGCCACGATATTTCCGGAGCTGTAGCTGTGGTCGCGCGCCGGGGCCGTGTGGCGTACCTGAAACCGCAGGGCCTAATGGATATCGAGTCAAAGAAGGCGATGTCGAAAGACACGCTCTTCTGGATTGCCTCGATGACGAAACCGATCACGGCGGTGGCTGTGCTGATGCTCATGGAGGAAGGCAAGCTCCGGCTTAACGATCCTGTGTCGCGATTCATTCCCGAACTTCACGGAATGAAGGTTGCCGTGATGCAGGATAGGCCGGGAGCACCTTCACCGCCGGCCGCTGTTGCCGAGCCCCTGTTCTATACGGTGCCGTCCATACGGGATTTCACGATCCAGGATCTGCTCACTCACGTTTCCGGCCTGGCCAGCGGCGGCCCGGCGAGCACCGCGGCGGAAGCCAAAATCGAATGGAAACCCACGAGCACGCTGGCCGAATATATGCCGCTGCTTGGGGCGGAACCGCTGGATTTTCAGCCTGGCTCGCGGTGGGCCTACAGCGGAGGCGCCGGATTCGAGACCCTCGGCCGCATAGTCGAAGTGGTTTCCGGCCAACCGTACGATCAGTTCCTGAAGCAGCGGATCTTCGACCCCCTCCAGATGAACGACACTTCCTTTCAGCCCACCCCGCAGAAATTGGCGCGCGTGGTGACGATGTACCATCGGGGGGCCAATGCCTTGACTAAGGTCGAAACACCGGACTGGCTGAAGATGCCCGCGTACTTCTCGGGCTCAGGCGGGCTAATGAGCGATGCCAACGATTACCTCGCGTTTGCACAGATGTTGGCTAACGGAGGGCAGTTGAACGGCGTTCGGCTTTTGAGCCCGAAAACCGTGGAGTTGATGTCTTCCGTCTTCGTGCCTGATACGACTCCGGGACGGCAGAAAGGCCGCGGCTTCGGGCTGAGCGTCCAGGTAACCAGCGATGCGATCGCCGCGAATACTCGCATATCCAATGGAAGCTATGGGTGGGAAGGGGCCTTCGGCACGCATTTCTGGATCGATCCGAAGGAAAAGATTGTCGGGCTTCTTCTGATTCAAACGGATAATCCGAATGCACAGTTGAACAATGATTTCGAAAACGCCGTCATGCAGGCGATCGTTGAGTGACCCGTCTCGATGCGCCTTCCGGATTGGGAGCCTGTGGGCTGCTGGTTTTCCGTCCGCCCGTGGGTTTATCATTTTAGCCGATGCGGACAATTACTCTGGCCATCGTATTGACCGTGGCGGCCCTCGCCCAGTGGCTGAATTTACCCACTCCCGGCATTCCGCGCACCGCGGATGGGAAACCGAACCTGACGGCGCCTGTCCCCCGGATGCCGGACGGCAAGCCCGATCTGTCCGGGCTGTGGCGGCCCGCGGTGAGTCCGTATCGTTTTGACGTGATCCAGGATTTGAAGGACGAATCGGTCTTCCGCCCGGCGGCGGAGGCTCTGTTCCTACAACGGGCCGTGAACTTGAGGCACGACAATCCGGTGACGCACTGCCTGCCGGCGGGTCCATCCGCGATTTTTGCCGCGGGATCGACGCGCTACTACCGAATCGTTCAATCGCCCAGCGTCATCGCGTTGCTGTACGAGCTCGGCGGATTCCGGCAGATCTACACCGACGGCCGCGAACTGCCGAAAGATCCGAACCCCACCTGGATGGGCTACTCTGTCGGGCATTGGGAAGGCGACACGCTAGTAGTACAATCAGCGGGCTTCAACGACAAAACGTGGCTCGATATGGTGGGGCATCCCCATTCCGAAAGCCTGCGGGTCACCGAGAAGTTCCGGCGCACTGATTTCGGACACATGCAGGTGCAAGTCACCTACGAGGATCCCGAGACGTTGACCAGACCACTGACCATGTCCGTGGCGGTCGATTATGCGGCGGATGGGGACATGCTGGAGTATGTGTGCAACGAGGACGAGCGGGATACGGAGCACCTGGTGGGGACGGCGAAAGCTGAGGCTCATCCGAGCCCGGACGTGCTAGCCCGCTACGTGGGAGAGTACAAGTTTCATGACGGAGTCTTATCCTCCCGCGACTTTTTCGGCCCCGACCAAATCGTGACTGTTCAGAACGGACAACTGTATATGAAGGATTTTCCGCTGATTCCGCAGAGCGAAACGCGATTCGATTCGACCGCCGGCACGATCGAGTTCCACTTGGATGCCAGCGGCCGGGTGACGCACTTGACCCTCGGCGCCGCGGAAGGCGATGCCCGATATGACCGTATTCGCTGACGGTGAGGCCGGGTAACCGCTTCGGGAGAACCCATGCGAGTCCCATTTCTTACCGCACTGGTTGTGCTGTTGGCGGCCGGAATCCTCCAAACGAACGCCGAACCGGCTGCACAACCCGAAGAGTTCACAGTCAAGCCGCCGCCTTTGGACAGGCCCCTGATTTTTGACAACAGCACTCGGGGATCCGGCGGGACCAAGATCCCCGGGTCGAAATTCCGGGTCGTCCCTCTGCGGGGCCTCGGCTACCCGTATGCTCTCGCCTTCCTTCCGGACGGCAGCATCTTAATTACGGAACGAGCGGGCCGGCTCCGGATCGTGCGCGGCGGTAAGCTCGATCCGCAACCGATCGCCGGAATACCGGAAGTGCTCAACACCCGGCAAAGGGGCATGAACGATCTTGCCTTACATCCCAAGTTTGCCGAGAACCACTGGATTTACTTCACGTATTACAAGCCGGTCGCAGGGGCGGCAAACGCCAAACCGACTCTGGCGCGGGCCCGCTACGACGGAGGTCATGCGCTGGCCGATGTCCGTGACATTTTCTCGACCGATTCGGCCGTTTCCGGGCCATCCGCCGCGAAGATTGCGTTTGGGCGCGATGGCAGGATCTATATGGCAATCGGCATTCCCATTCCTCGCGCAGCCAATGACACCGCGAGCGCTACTGTGACCGATGCTCAAAATCCCAACAGCTACTACGGCAAAGTGCTCCGCCTCAACGATGATGGCACCGCGCCCCCGGACAATCCATTCTCCGGCCGCTCTGGTTACAAACCGGAGCTCTATGCACTGGGCATTCGCAATGCGATGGGTCTTTACGTCCATCCCGAGACCGGCGAGTTGTGGGAGACGGAAAATGGCCCTCAAGGAGGCGACGAGGTCAACATCATCAGACCCGGAAAGAACTATGGCTGGCCCGTGATTTCCTATGGCCGGGCCTACACCGGGGAACTGAGCGGCGGGACCGGCCCTGCTTCGGATCAGCCATACGCTTCGGGCTTGGAGCAGCCGTGGCTCTTCTGGTCCCCGTCCATTTCGATAGCCGCCATTACATTCTATACCGGGAACCGCTTTCCCGATTGGAAAGGCAACATCTTCGTCGGTGGGCTGGTCGGCACTCAGTTGCAGCGCATCGTCCTCAGCCCGGCGAACGGACTACCGATCCGGCGCCAGCCGATGCTGACGGAACTGCAACAGCGAATCCGAGAGGTGCAGCAAGGTCCGGACGGCCTGCTGTATCTGCTGACGGACGAGGAGGATGGCGCACTCCTCAGGATCGAGCCAGTTAACGCTGCGCCGTAAACCCGTACCGCCGGAAGTGCCGCGGCTTAAGCGTGACGCCTACTTGCCGTAGAGGCGTAGTTCCTTCCCATCGGATAGCACGACGCGCTCCAGCCTGACGATCTTTTCCCCATCGGCAAACTGATAGCCAATCCCTGTGATCACGTCGCCCGGCTTCACGGTCGTTTTGGTCCACCCATTGGCCTCCATGCGGTTGATGGCAGGGCCCCCGATCACCCATTTCTCCTTGCCGCCGTCATTGTCAACCTCGACCGTCATCATCGGGTGCGGGTTGGCCCACTTGAAGTCGACTACCGTACCCTTCACGGTCACAAGCTTGCTATAGCTCACCGGCCACGAGTGATGCGCCCACAGGCGCGTTACCGCCGCGACCAGCACAAGGAAGATAAATGCTCGAACACGGAAAGCCTTCATCGCTACTCCTCTCCTGGACGCTATTCTATGCCAGACGAGGCAAAGCGGCGGGTACAGGTTTTTGTTCACGGCGTATGTTGACAACGACCTTCGGCTCTAGTATTTCTGAATTCAGACAGAGCGGTTCCGTAAGGCGGTGCCGATCAGACCGCCGGGGGCCGTCCGCATTTCGGACCGATTCTTAACAAACGCTTCCCGACCGCATCGATGGCCAGCCGCGCTGCCATGCATTTTTCTCTTGCGGCTTTAAATTCGGTTTGGGCGAGTTCCAACGCGAGCTTATCCCTGCGCCGCCTCGCATCATGGAGCTTGTCCGTGACGCGAGCCAACGCTTGGGAATAGACAGCAACGCTGTTGGTTAACGTCTGTATGATCTCCAACTCGATTTCGGAAAGTCCCTACGTCGTAGTTTGGCCCAGGTTTTGTGCGGCGCGGGACCGGATCCAGGGGCATCTCCCAAGACTCTAAGAAAGCTCCTATTGGCCGATCGAATAAGGAAATACTCTTAGGCGTGGCCCAATGCAGCGAATGTATCCGGCTGTTTCAGAATTTTAAATTCTGCATGAAACACCGTCTTCGCTTGGATCGACTGCTGAACGAAGCAATGATCGCAAATTACATTGACAAGTTCGATGATTTCTCCGCAGAGTTGACCTTGACCGAAACCGCCCTGTCCATGGTCCGGAACGGAATGGCACTTCACGAAATGCAATCCGGCCATCACTTGCTTACGGGACCCGAAACCTCGATTTTGCAGAACCATCCCCGGCGGAAGCGCCTGTAGGGTGCGGTCTGCGGGGCCTCATCGGCGGAGCGAGTACCGTTACTCTCACGGCGGCCGATAATTCCAGCGGCTTGGCTCCACCCTGTTCTCGGTGAGGTGGATCGACCCATCGTCCCAAGTTTCGCGCGGCGAAATCGCCGGGCGCGGAAAGACGAAGTCCGGCAACTGGAAGCGCCATTAGCTAACCTAACGTAATTCTTCGGACTTTAATTGAATTTCCGCCGCTCGGAGCCGCTATTGCGGGTACCTTGGCACGCAGCCAGACGCACGCCGGTAATCAACGGACTCGGCTCTCCTCGGAACTGCCTCCTTCCAAGGCTGAACGAAGCATGCGGGTGAAGAAAACTGCTCCCCGAGGATTCAAATGATCTACATCGAGGTAATCCTCCGGTCCGAGTTCCGGAACGTCAAGAAACTCCAGGTAGTGATCCCCGTACCTACCCGCTAGGGATGATACGCTCGCTTGTGTCCGCGCCCAATACTGTTTGTCCATTCCGCTCGAATAAGTGTGCCAGACCGGAAGAGGGCGCAGTGCGTGCGCAACATGGAACGGGCTGGCATTTGCGGCACGCGGCGATGCAGATTACGGGGCATCGGACACAGAGCGTGTATCGCCGGTACGACATCGTCACTACCGCGGATCTGAAGACGGCTGGTGAAAAGCTCGCGGCCTAGCATCAGCAGCAGGCTCCAAAGTTGCGCCGGGTGAACTACTGGGCCTCATACGGAGAACCATTACAAGAACCGCTACAGTGTCCATCGAGGCCAAATTCGTATAGTGCTTTAAGTGGGGTGGGTGGTGGGATTTGAACCCACGGCCACTGGAACCACAATCCAGCGCTCTACCAGCTGAGCTACACCCACCGTGGAGGCTCTTTAAGTCTAGCAAGCGCCACGGCGAGGCTGCAAATCCGGCGTTTCCAGCGGTACGGTACCGGTGCCGGACTATAACCGAATTGGGATTACGGCGGTGCTAAGATCGAGCCGTGACTGGCCACTCCACGGGCGTCCGGGGCGCCACCTGGTTGCCGGTGCTCGTGCTGCTAATTGCACCGGGGTATAGCCGCGCGCAGACTGTGACGGCGGTCAACTTCGCCGGCTCGTTCGATCCCGGCGATGCGGGTTCTCCTCTTCTTACGCCGCTGCAGACGCCAGGGGCGGTGGCTGTGGATGGCGGCGGCAACGTGTACATCGCCGACAGCAACAATCACCGCGTACGGAAGCTGTCGCCCTCCGGCCAGATGGTCACCGTTCTGGGCAACGGGATTCCGGCCGGAGCGGACCGCCTCGCGTGGCTGAATACCCCGCAAGGGCTCGCGGTCGACAGCCAGGGCAGCTTGTATGTCGCGGACACATACAATCACCGGGTTCTGCTGGTCACAACCTCCGGAACGGTTTCGGTCGTCGCGGGGAACGGGACGCCCGGGTTCAGCGGCGATAACGGGAGTGCGCCCAATGCGCAGCTTTTCTTTCCGGCAGGGCTGGCGCTCGACAGCAGCGGGAACCTATATATCGCGGACAGCAGCAATCAACGGGTCCGAGAGGTGGCTGGCGGGACCATCACCACTGTCGCGGGCAATGGAAGCGCCGGCTTCGGTGGCGACGGCGGCATGGCGACGGCGGCGAGCTTAAACGGTCCGTCGGCGGTGGCGGTCGATACCAAGGGGAACTTGTACATCGCGGATTTCAGCAATCACCGCATTCGCATGGTGACAGCCGCAGGTGTGATCTCCACGATCGCCGGAAATGGACAACCCGCGAAGACCGGTGACGGCAGCCAAGCGGTGGCGGCGGCGATCGGCGATCCAGCGGGAGTTGCCGTCGATGCTGTGGGGAATGTCTTCCTCGCCGATTATGCAAACAGCGTAATCCGAAAAGTTGCTTCCTCCCAGGTGATCTCAACGCTCGTGGGGACGGGTTCCGGCGGCTTCGGCGGCGATGGAGGGAATGCGCCGCAAGCGTTGCTGGACAGCCCCACGGATGTGGCGGCGGATGCCTCCGGGAACCTATATGTGGCGGACACGTACAACAACCGGATTCGCCAGGTAACGCAAGCCGGAATCATCCGCACGATTGCCGGGCCGGGGAGTCTCACTTACACGGGCGATGGATCGGATGCGCGGCTCGCGGCCCTCTCGGCTCCCGGTGCTTTGGCGAAGGATCAGGCAGGAAACCTGTATATATCCGATTCCGCCAGTGGGCGCGTCCGCAAGGTCTCGCCCTCGGACGTGATTACCACGGTGGCCGGCTCCGGCAGTTACGGCGATACCGGCGACAAGAGTGTTGCCATCGCGGCCTCCTTCCGGCAACTGGGCGGCGTCGCCGTCGATAGCCACGGAAATCTATACATTGCCGATAACCTGAGCCATCGGATTCGCAAAGTAACGCCCGATGGTATGATCAACACCTTTCTCGGGAACGGCACGGCTGGAAACAGCGGGACTAGCGGATCGGGCAGTGCATTTCAATTGAACACTCCCGATAGCCTCACGGTGGATGCCCACGACAACTTATACGTGGCCGACCAAGGCAACTTTCGAATCCTGAAGGTTACGGCCGCGGGAAGCGCGACGGTCATCGCAGGCACGGGGGTGCAAGGATCGCTGGGCGATGGCGGACCCGCCGCGGCGGCGCAAGTGGATGTGGTCAACGGCCTGGCGGTGGACGGCGCGGGCAATGTCTACCTGGCCGAGAGTTCGCGCGTTCGGATGGTGAATCTGCAGAACGTCATTACCACCGTAGCCACGGTTTTTTCGCCGCAAGGTTTGTCGGTGGATACTTCGGGGAATCTCTACTTCGCCGACCAGAATGGCCAATGCATACGCCGCATCGCTCCCGATGGCAGCATCGCTACCGCCGCGGGAAGCGGTTTCGCGGGCTTTGCGGCAAGCGGAACGGCGGCGCTCGCCGCCCCCTTGAACTATCCGGCAAGTGTACTGGCCGAGTCGTCCGGGAACCTCTTTATCAGCGATCAGCTCAACCATCGCGTGCTCGAAATCACGGCGGCGCCCGTGATCGCGCCGGGTGGCGTGAGCGATGCATGGACCTACACGTCCGGCGTGGCTCCGGGCGCATGGATCGCGATCACCGGATACAACCTTGCGCCGGTCACGCAGAATTGGGCCACCCCTGCGGCCGGCGCGGCGCTGCCGGAGGGCTTGGGCGGCGTTACAGTGTCGATCGACGGCTTCTCCGCTCCCATCTCCTATGTCAGTCCCAACCAGATCAATGTGCTGGCTCCGTCGGTGGCTCCGTTGGGGCCGGTATCCATCGTAGTCAGCACGCCCAGCGGCGCCAGCGCGCCGTATCCGATGATGAGCGCGCCGTACCTGCCGGCGGTCTATTCGAATCCCTCGCCTGGGGTGACGCCGGTACGCTGGTACGTAACCGCGGATGATCCGCTGACCGGCGAGTTCCTGGGGTCCTCGGCGGTGGACCCACGGGTGACTCACGGCGCGCGTCCCGGCGAAACGATTGACGTGTACGCCATCGGATTAGGGCCATCCACGCCGCAGTTTCCCACCTACACATGGTTTAATGCGAGTTTCGCGGTTGCCTCGAACTTCCAGGCGATTCTCGGGCAGGCCTCCATCAAACCGGTCGCGGCGGTGCTTGTTTCGCCGGGAATGTACCAGGTGCGGCTGGTGGTGCCGTCGTCCATACCGGCCGGAGACCAACCGTTGGTGCTCGACTTCGGAACCGTGCAGAGCGCTGCAAACGTGTACTTAACGATCCAGCCATAAGGACACGCGGCGCTGCCCGCGCCTTGGAAATCGCAGATACGCGGTTGCCGCCGCAGGTCCGAGTACAATTACTTTCTATGGCAGTGTTGGGAAGCAAGCGTGTGTTGACACTGGAGGCAGCCAAGCAGATGGCGGCCGCCGCACAGGCGGAAGCGAGAAGGAACCACTGGACCATGGTGATTTGCGTAGTGGATGATGGCGGCCACCCCATTTACCTGGAACGGATGGACGGGACGCAAGTAGCGAGCGTGCTAGTAGCGCAGGAGAAAGCGGCTTGCGCCATACGCTTTAAGCGGCCCACCAAGGTGTTGGAGGATGCCGTGGCGAGCGGGCGCATCGTAGTGATGAAATTGGCCGGCGCCATTCCCATCGAAGGGGGCCTGCCGATTGTGGTCGAGAATGAGTACCTCGGCGCGATCGGCGTGAGCGGCGGCACTGGCCAGCAGGACGGCCAGGTGGCCGCGGCGGGGCTCGCCGCTCTCAGTAGCTAGATCAAGTCACCGCCGGGCAGACTGGCGGCGACACTACGGCAGCCTGCCAATGAACGTGCCCCAGTTGGCGAGGCTGGTCCGCGGAGTGTTTGGAATCCACTCGGCAGCCATCCAGATGCCGTCGGTATCGCCGACGGCGGCCGAGTAATCGCCCCAGCGGGCGACCCCATTGCCGCCATACGCCACGTAACCGCTGAAGCCATCCTCCGGACCCGTGCCAGCGCCGCCGACCTGAATCGGGCCGGCCCCATTCCCCACACCCACCCGCAAGAAAGCCATGCTGGGATAGATTGCTGGTCCGGTGAGCGTGAAGGCCATGGCGGCGTCGCCGTTCGGGCTCACGCCAATGGAGGGATACATTACGCTATCCAGGCCCGAGCCCGCGACGTATCCCTGCGCGTCGATGACCCCGGAAAGGGTTGGAAGTCCATTCGCGACGGACCAAACAGGTTTCACGACGAAGTAAGCGATACCGTTGCGGAGTTGGCTGCCGCCCGGGTTACCGCCAATCACCGTGTTGAGGCCGGCCCATAGCTCCCCATTCGCGTGAACAACCTGCTCCATGCGATCGTCATCCGGGTTCAAGGTTTCCTCCGGTTCGCCGAGCGAAGTTCCAAGCGGACGAGGGCCGGTCGGTTGAACGCCTCCGACCAGAACCGTGCCGTACGTCTCGCTGTTGAGCACGGTCTTGACGAGTAACACCTTGGGCGAAGCGCTGGCCAGCGTGCTGGTATTCGTCATGGCCCAAATAGCGATGCGGTTGTCCAGCGTGCCATTGAAATCGAGAGCGCTCAGGAAGTACTCGGTTCCAGTGTTGGGGAAGGTGAGGGAACGCGCCGGCTGAATGGAATACGAAAGCCCCTCGGCTAGCGGCATGCTGCTGAACAGCACCACAATGCCAGGGGTGCCGGAGGCCAGCATCTGCTTGGAAGTGGCGTAGACTTGCGCGCCGTTGAAGCCCGGCCCGGAATTCGGGAATTCGTTGGTGGAAATGTAGAAGCCATAAGCATCGGCCCCGTTCAGCGGCTGATCGGGGAAGCAGGGGCAGCCCGGATGCGAAGGAGTGCCTCCGGTTCCATCATTAATGGTGTTGAGAGCGTACTGATAATACGTGCCCAGAGGATTGGCAGTGGTGCTGACGGCCAGAAGAACGCGGGTCTGGTTCAGAAACGCGCCGGTGCTGCTATCGACATCCTGTTCGTAGGCGGTGACAAACCAACGCTGGAGTTGCTGATCGTAGTAGGCGCGCGGATCGCCGACCGTGGGGCCGTATACGGGCGTCGTGCCGGGAATGATGGCAGGCGGCAATCCGAAGAAGGCGTTCAAGCCGGCGCCGGCTAGTCGCGCGCCAGCCTTGTTAAAGACGATGACGACTTCATTGACGGCTTCGAAGACAAATCCATTGCCTACCGCCAACCCCTGGTCGGGCGGCTCCACGCTGAACTGATCGCCATTGCTGGCGTGCGCGGAATCGAAATGAGTAGCGCCCGGGAAGCCGAAGAAATCCCCCTCCGCCCCGAAAATGTGCTGTGGGGTGGGATCTGGATTGACTAGAGGGGTGCTTGCGGAGGCGCCTTTCACCGCGTTGCGAAGCGCGGCTTTCAGATTGAAGTGCGGCTTGCTTCTGGCAATGCCTGGACCGGTGAGCGTGGCGGCAGTGGCCGTCGCCGGAAAGGACGTGGTCGGGCGGACAATGAGCTGTCCTTGGGTAACGGTCTGAGCCCCGGCTACGACCGATAGAAACAGGCTTGCAACGGCTGCGTTCCGAAACGTAAGTACTGGCACGTACTCCTCCGATTGAATAGAATCTCCGAATTATAACTTGTAAACGGGAGCACGGCAGCCGAGGAGTTTACCGGACGTGGGTGCCGCCATCAGGAAACAGCGGCGCCTCCGTTTTTGGCTTGCAGTTCGCGGCGGACGATGCGGGCGCCTTCCACCATAGCGCACATCTTGCCGAAAGCCGATTCCCTCGGCAGGTACTTCATGCCGCAATCGGGCGCGATGACGAGTCGCTCGGGGCTGACATGCGCGAGCGCGCGGCGAATGCGGGTGGCGACGGTCTCCGCGGTTTCGACGTCATGGGTCCCGAGATCGAGCACGCCTAGAATGATGGTCTTGCCGGGCAGTTTTTCGAGGACGGAACAGTCGAGAGAAGGCTGGGCGGTCTCAATGGAGATCTGGCGCGCCGGAGTTTCGGCCAATTCGGTCAAGAAGGAGTAGCCGCTGGGCTTGCCTTTAACGATATAGCCGTATCCGAAGCAGAGGTGGATGGCGGTCGTTCCGTTGATGCCATCGAGGGCGCGCTGCAAGGCCTGGACTCCATACTGGCGCGCAGGCTCTGGGCGGGCTTGCATATACGGCTCATCCACCTGCACGATGGTGGCGCCGGCGGCGAACAGATCGCGGATCTCTTCGTTGACCGCCGCGGCATAGTCGAGGGCCATTGCGGCTTCGCTCTCGTAGAAATCGTTCTTGGCCTGCTGCGCCATAGTAAACGGCCCGGGCACGGTGATCTTGATCGGGTGATCGGTGTTGGCTCGCAGGAACTCGAGATCCCGTACCTCGACGGGATGCTTGCGCCGGATTTTACCGGTGACCCGCGGGACGAGGACCGTGGCGCCGCTGCGGCTGACCACGGTACCGGGCTGATCGAGATCGACGCCTTCGAGCGCGGTGGCAAAGCGATTGGAGTAGCTTTCGCGGCGCATTTCGCCATCCGTCAGGATGTCGAGGCCGGCGCGCTCCTGGTCGCGGATAGCGAGAAGCGTGGCATCGTCCTGAGCCTGTTCCAGCCATTCCGGAGCAACGCGCCAGAGATCGCGCATGCGAACCCGCGGCGGCATGTTACTGGCAAGCATGGCGCGGTCTACCAGCCAATCGGGTTGCGGTAAAGACCCCACCAGCGTGGTAGGAAGTAGCGTATTGAGCATGAATTTACTAGGGTACTACCAACCGATGGGCAAATTCTCCATGCGCGGGCAGTCTTCCCGCGTTACGAGGGGATGCGCGGATTATTGGTACCGCAGCGCCTCGACCGGCTGTACGGCTGCGGCGCGGCGGGCTGGAAACCAGACGGCGGCCAGAGCAATTAGGAACAGAATCAGAGCCACGCTGCCGAAAGTCAGCGGATCCGCCGCTTTGACGCCAAACAACAGGCTCGCCAGCGCGCGGGTCAGCCCATATGCGATGGCCAGTCCCAAGACGACTCCAATACCGGCCAACTTAAGGCCCTGGCCTACAACCAGGCGCAAGAGGTCTGGCCGTCCGGCGCCCAGCGCCATCCGCACGCCGATTTCCTGCGTTCTTTGATCCACCGAGTAGGACATCAACCCATATATTCCGATCGCCGCCAGCAGCAAGGCGATTCCCGCGAAAACGCTGAGCAGGAGCATGGTGAAGCGGTCGCGCGCGATGCCTTCGGCCAACACGTCCTCCATGAGGCGCTGGTGCGCCACGGGCATGAGTGCATCCACGGCCCGAAACTCGCGCTGGATCGCTGCACGCAACCCCAAAGGACTGCCGGTAGAGCGGACGGCCCAGGAGAGTGGAATCACGTTGTTCGCGAGCCTGGTGAAGCCGTCCGGCACCTGGCTTTGCGGCACGTAGAGCACCGGCGGGTCGGCATCGTTCAGGCGCTTTTCTCGGGCGTTCGCGACAATTCCCACGATTTGCCGCGGCGGATCTTCAAATTCCGGCCCCAACCCTTGCCCAATGGTGATGACCTTCCCAAGCGGATCTTCCTTCGGCCAGTACTTGCGTGCCAGGGCTTCGTTAATGATTACGACGCGGGCGGAACGCTCCCCGTCGGTGTCGTTGAACGGCCGCCCGCGCAGCATAGAGATGTGGAAGACCCGGAAGTAGTGCGGGGAAATCGAACGATATTCCTCGTCGCCATTGTACTTATCGCCCTTAGCCGGGGGCTTGCCGGCAATGGTGAAAGGCAGATCACAGCATGCGTTAGCGGGGAGAGAGATGGATGCGGAAGACGCTGCCACTCCCGGCAGAGCTTCGATGCGCTGCGTCACCTGATGCACGAACTCACCCACTTTGGCCGAGGTCGAATAAGTACTGCCGGCCATGGAAGTAGTCATCGTCAGCACGTTGTGCGCGTCGAACCCGGGATTTACGGTCCGTAGCCCCACGAACGTTCGGATCAAGAGCACAGCGCCAACCAGCAACACCAGGGCTAACGCCATTTCGCTGACGACCAGCGCCCCGCGGGCACGCGTATTGCGAACGCTGCTTCCCGAACGGCCGCCCTCTTTCAGGTTTTCGACGAGGTTCGGCTTGGAAGTGTGCAGCGCGGGAAAAAAGCCAAACACGATCCCGGTCAGCAGTGCCACCCCAAAGGTAAATGCGGCGACGCGCCAGTCCAGCGGAGGAATCACCGCCTGGCCTTCCGTATTGGTCAATCTCGGAATGTTTCCAGGGACCATTGCCAGTAGCGCGCGTACGCCCCAGGAACCCAGGGAGAATCCCAGAATGCCCCCGCAACCGGCCAGCAACAAGCTCTCTGTCAACAACTGGCGGAGCACGGCGCCGCGGCTGGCGCCCACCGCCGAGCGGATCGCCATTTCCCGTTGGCGGGACGCGGAGCGGGCCAGCAGCAGGTTGGCCACATTGGCGCAGGCAATCAGCAAAACGAGCACCACCGCGCCGAGAAGAACATATAACGGCGTGGTGGCATCTTCCACCAGGACAGCGCGCATCGGCAGCACGGCGACGCCCTCGTTTTTGTCCATCCATTGCGGATATGCGCGGCGAAACCGCTCGCCGGCGATGGCCATTTCCGCCTGCGCGGCAGCTAGGCTAATGCCCGGCTTCAAACGGCCCGCCGCCCCGAGGTAGTGGCCCTGATTGGTGGAATTGGGATCGGCCTGCAACGGAATCCAGATATCCTCTTGCGGTTCGGAGTGAAATCCCGGCGGCATGACTCCGATCACGGTGTACGGTTCGCCATTGAGGGGGATGGTGCGGCCAACCAGTTGCCGGTCGCCTCCGAAACGCGATTGCCAGAAGCTGTAGCTGATGACCACCACGTGCGGGCCATTGGGTGAATCCTCGGCGGCGGTGAAACTCCGTCCGATGAATGGATGCACGCCAAAAACGTTGAAGTAATCGGCGGAGGCGTGCACGCCGCGCACTTGCTCCGGCCGCTCGCCGGCCGTGAGATTGAGGGTCAAACCTCCCTGATCGTAGAGGGTCATCGACTCGAAGACATGGTTCTGCCGCCAAGCCATGAATTTCGGGACAGAGTTGGACCAGCCATGGCCTCCTGGAAATTTGCGCCCCAACTGCATCACCCGCTCTGGCTGGGGATAAGGAAGCGGCTGTAGGAGAACAGCATTGACCACTGTGAAGATGGCCGTATTGGCGCCAATTCCCAAGGCCAGCGCGGCGATGGCCACGGCGGTGAAGACCGGGCTCTTTCGCATCATCCGGGCGGCGTAACGGAAATCGGCCACAAGAATCCGCATGAGAGTATTAACGCAGAGTTCGACGCGGAAGTTCCGCCAGCGCGAGGACACGCGGCGAAAGCCGCGTCACCGGGTGCCGGAGAGAACATGGCTACCGCCGCGTGCCCAACGCAGGATGCGGCTCGATTTCGCGACACTAGGCGAATTCGGCCGCATGTCTCTTTCGGTGGGTGACAAGCTGGGACCATATGAGTTGGTGGCCTGCATTGGCTCCGGCGGCATGGGTGAGGTGTGGAAGGCGACGGACACGCGGCTCAACCGGACGGTGGCCCTGAAGCGCCTCAAGGGGGAACACGGCGCGCGGTTTGAGCAGGAGGCGCGCGCCATCGCGTCGCTGAACCACTCGAACATTTGCCACATTTATGACGTAGGTCCCGGATACCTGGTGCTGGAGTACGTCGAAGGGGCACCGCTCTGCGGGCCGATGGGCGCGGAGGAAGCGACGCGCGCGGCTCTGCAGATAGCCGGCGCACTCGAAGAGGCGCATGCCCGAGGCATTCTTCACCGCGACTTGAAACCGGCCAATATCCTGCTGACGCTCAGAGGCTCGGTAAAGCTGCTGGATTTCGGTATCGCCAAGTTGATGACGGACGGCGAAGCGGATGCCACCCGGACGGTCGAGGGCGCCCTGCTGGGAACCCTTTCGTGCATGTCTCCGGAGCAAGCGGAAGGCAAGCAGCTCGACGCGCGAATCGGACATCTTCGCATTTGGCGCGACATTGTACGAGCTCATCGCGGGGAGGCGCGCTTTCGAGAGCCTGGCGGCAGTGTTGCGGGATTACCCCAAGCCGCTCGAAGCGCCCGCGGGATTGCAACGAATCGTGGCACGTTGCCTTCGCAAGCACCCCGCGGAGCGATTCGAGAGCATGGCGGCCGTCAAAGCCGCGCTGGAGGCCTTCGTACGCCAGCCTACAGGCGACCAACCCTCGATCGCGGTCCTGCCGTTCGCGAACATGAGCGCCGATAAGGAGCAGGAGTATTTCAGCGACGGTCTGACCGAAGAGATTATTAACGCGCTGGGGCAAATCCCAGGACTGAAGGTCAGCGCCCGTACTCGGCGTTTGCGTTCCGCGGCGGGCCCACGTAGAGGCGCGTTCGTACCTGGAACGGGCAATCGCTCTCGACCCCGAGCGAGCCAGGCTTTGGCTCTGGATCCGGATGAACCGCAGGCCCATATGGCGTTAGGAGCGGTGGCGGGCTGGCGCGACTTCGATTGGAACAGGGCCGGCGAACATTTCCGGCGGGCACTGGCGGTCGAACCGGTAAGCTGCGATATCCGCTCCCGTTACGCCGGTTATTACCTCATGCCTTTAGGCCGCTTAACCGAGGCGAAGCAGCAGATGGAAAAAGTGCTCGACGCGGACCCGTTGGGCGTCCTGTGGCGGGCCGTGCTGGGGCTAGTCCTCTCAGCCATGGGACGGTATGAAGACGCCATCATAGAGGCTCAAAAGGCCCTGGAGATCAACCGCGAATCCTGGATCGAGATGCAGTGGATGAGTATCAGTTACGCTGCACTGGGTAAGCTGGACCAGGCGCGCCGCGCGGCGGAAGAGGTGGTGCAATTCGCGCCCTGGAATTTCATGGCGGTGGGGCATCCCGCCGGGATCTGGGCCCGTGCCGGCGGCCAGGTCCAGGCAGAACCGCTGCTCCAGAGAATTCCGGACGACCGGCGGAAGCCGGGGGCGCTGGCCTGCTATCACCTGCAACGGGGCGACATCGATGCGCTGGCGCATTGGTACGAGAAGGCGATCGAGCAGCACGGTCCTATGGCCTTTTTGAATCAAGCCTCCGCCCCCTGGCGGCCTTTGCGCGAGAGCCGCCATTGGCCTCGATTGGCGAAAATGATGAACTTGCCGGAAACAGGCTAGCTCCGGCGCGGCTGGCTGCGGCTCCTTGTAGTAAGCTCCGACGGGTCCTGGATGCGCCGGGCAGCTTTGAGAGCGAACTCACCGCCCTAAAAGGCGTTCAGATTCTTCGCGATCTGAAGAAGGCTGGCGCGGTGACGTTTTCTTTAGCCTTCGTGACTGCGCAGGAGCAGGTGGACGCTGTGGCGGCCGAAATTGGGCGGAAGGCTGAAGGCGACGCGGTCGTACGGTTCGCTTACCCCAAGGGCAGCTCGAAAAAATATAAATCGCAGATCCATCGGGATAAAGGTTGGGCTGCCATGGGCCGGCAAGGCTTCGAGCCGGTCCGGATGGTGGCGATTGACGAGGATTGGTCCGCGCTGCGCTTCCGCCGCGTCACCTTTATCAAGAGCATGACGCGCCCCAAGGAGTCTCGCTTGACCGAGCGAGGCGGAAAGTAAAGAGGCCGGGTTGGGGTCGCGGCCTTATCCAGTTCACGCTACTACACTCACGTCCCAGGGATTTTCTACGGAATGGGCGTGAAGTCCGGCTGGCGCCGCGAGAATATCCTGGTGAACGACATCGCCCCGACTATGGCTGCGATCATGGACGTCGAAGCGCCCAGCGGCGCCTTCGGCTGCGTACTCACCGAAATTCTGCAATAGCCCACAGCAAGGGACCGGTCGATTCGTTCTGTAGCGCCGGCGATCTTGTTCGCCGGTGAAGTCTGCCGCCGTCAAGACCGGTGGCGGCGCCACCGAGCGGTCACTCGATTCCCCTGGAGCCAAACGCCTCACCACGCATCTAACCCCCAGGAGGGGAATCGTTATGGCGGAAACCGCCCAAGGTAATCCATCTGTAATTCCGGGTCGCGGCAAGCGCAAAGGCCGGCGCCGGTGGCTCCGGTTAGCCGTGCTCGCGATTTTGCTGATTCTCGTGGGTAGCGGCACCTACACGCTGTGGGGCCGCTTGAGCGCGTACGAATCCACCGACGATGCCCAGATCGATGGACACATTATCTCGATCAGCGCGCGTATCAACGGGCATGTCACCGACGTGCGGGTGGAAGATGCCCGTCTGGTCAGAGCGGGCGACATCCTAGTCCGTATCGATCCTAGCGATTACGAAGTAGCTCTGGCGCAAGCCGCCGCCGACCTCGCGAATGCAGAGGCCACCCTGGAAAGTTTCCGCACCGATGTTCCCATCACGACCACCACCTGGGGCAGCCAGTTGAAGACCGCCCAATCGAGCCGCGCCGATGCGACCGCCGCCTTGCTGGGAGCCCAGCGCCAGTTGAGCGCGGCGCGCGCCCGCCGCGATACCGCGCAAGCCCAGGTGCGCGAGGCTGAGGCCAACCTCAAAAAGGCCAACGACGATGTGGTGCGCTACAAGGCCTTGGTGGATAAGGACGAGATTCCGGCCCAGCAGTACGATACGGCCGTCGCCGTAGCCGCTGCCAGCAAAGCCACTCTCGACGCCCGACGGGCGGCGGTTACTGAAGCGGAGCAGAACATCGATGTAGCGCAGAGCGCGGTGCAACAAGGCACGGCCCGTATTGGACAGGCGGACGCAGCCATCGAGACGGCACAAACCGCGCCGCAGCAAGTGGCGGTCAGCCAATCCCGCGTCAAAGCCGCCATCGCCCAGGTTGAACAGAAACGTGCGGCCTTCAACCAGGCCAAACTGAACCTCAGCTACTGCGCCATTAATGCGCCCTTCGATGGCATCGTCGGTAAGAAAACCGTCGAAGTGGGACACAACATCGCGGCCGGGCAGCAGTTGATGGCCCTGGTCCCCTTGGACGACCTCTGGGTCACGGCCAACTTCAAAGAAACCCAGCTTCGCGCCATGCGGTCTGGCCAGCGCGTCAAGTTCACCGTGGATGCTTATGGGCATGAATACACCGGCAAAGTAGAAGGCGTCGGCGGCGCCAGTGGCTCGCGGTTTAGCCTGCTGCCGCCCGAAAACGCCACCGGCAACTACGTCAAAGTGGTGCAGCGCATTCCGGTGCGCATCGATATCGATCCCGGCCAGAACCAGGACCATCGGCTGCGGCCGGGCATGTCCGTAATTCCTGACGTATATGTCCAGTGAAGCCACCGCCCTCGCCGCGCCGGACGTCGAACGTTGGCGCCCGCGATTCAATCCCTGGCTGATTGCTCCCGTTGTGGCGCTGGCGGCGTTCATGGAAGTGCTCGATACCAGCATCGCCAACGTCGCCTTGCCCCACATGGCCGGCAACCTGGGAGCGAGTAACGACGAAAGCACCTGGGTCTTAACTTCCTACCTGGTCTCCAACGCCATCGTTCTGCCTATCAGCGGCTGGCTCGCCAGTGTCTTCGGACGCAAGCGCTTCTTCCTGCTCTGTATTTTCCTGTTCACCACTAGCTCCTTGCTCTGCGGAGCGGCGCCCACTCTGGGAATGCTGATTCTGTTTCGCGTCATCCAAGGCGCGGGCGGCGGCGGGCTCCAGCCCATGGCTCAAGCCATCCTGGCCGATATCTTCCCGCCCCAGCAACGCGGCCTCGCTTTTGCTCTCTATGGCATCACCGCCGTCATGGCGCCCACCGTCGGCCCCACTTTGGGCGGCTGGATAACCGACAACTATACCTGGCGTTGGATCTTCTTCATCAACTTCCCCGTCGGCATCCTGGCGTTTTTGCTGGCGGCGCGGTTGGTGGAAGATCCACCCTACTTGCGGCGCGCGAGGGGCGCCGGAATCCGCGTGGATTATATAGGCATCGGACTGCTGGCGCTCGGAGTGGGCGCCCTCCAGGTTTTACTAGACAAGGGCCAGGAAGACGATTGGTTCGGTTCGCATTTCATCGCGACCTTAGCCGTGGTCTCGGCAGCATGTCTCATTGGCTTGGTGATCTGGGAGTGGCGGCATAAGGCGCCCATCATCGACGTGCGCCTCTTCCGGAACCTTAACTTCGCCACCGCCAACCTGATGATGTTTGTGCTGGGGCTGCTGTTTTTCAGCAGCCTCGTCATGATGCCCCAATTCCTGCAAACGCTGCTTGGTTACACCGCGCAAAACGCGGGCTTAGTGCTCTCCGCCAGCAGCTTGGTGGTGTTGTTTCAAATGCCAATCGTGGGGCAGCTTGCCGGCAAATATCCGGCCAAGTACATCATCGCGTTCGGCTGGCTCATGTTGGCGGGCGGCATGTACATTTCCACCACCCGCGTCGACCTGCTCATCAGTTTCCGCTCCGCCACGGGGCTGCGCGTCGCTCAGGGCTTTGGGCTGGGTTTCCTCTTTGTACCCATCACTCTTGCGGGCTACGCGGGAATTGCGCCGGATAAGAGCAATGCCGTCGCGGGCCTGGTCAATTTCATGCGCAACATCGGCAGTAGCGTAGGGACATCGATGGTGACCACTCTGCTCGCGCGCCGCGAGCAGTTTCATCAGGCCGCTCTGTCGTATCACACCACCGGGTTTGACACGGCTTTGCAAGGTCAGGTCGCGGGCCTCAGCCGGCAATTGGTGGCCGGCGGCTCCACTCCGGCGGACGCCCCTCATCTCGCCTACGGTCTGATTTATCAGTCGATGCAGGGCCAGGCGCAGACGTTGGCGTACATCGATACCTATATGGTGCTTGCTATCGCCGCAAGTATAATGTTCTTGCTTGCCTTTCTGGTTCGCCGCAACGATCCACGGACGGGCGGAGCCGTCGTCATGGAATAAACGGCGCCGAATTCGAGGCAGGACGGCATGATCCGGATCATCACCATCGACCGCGAGTACGGCAGCGGCGCCGCCGAGATCGCCCGCAAACTTGCCGATCGCTTGGGCTGGACCCTGTGGGACGAACGGCTGACGAACGAGATCGCCCGCCTGATGGATTGCGATTGCCGCGCCGTCGAAGAGCGTGAAGAGCAGCGCGACGCCCTCCATTACCGCCTGTTTAAGGCGTTCATGCGCGGCAGTTTCGAAGGAACCATCAACGCCCAGCGAGTGCGCATGGTGGATGCCGATTGTATCCGTGAAGCCACCGAAACTGTGGTGCGGAAGGCTGCGCGCGAAGGCCACTGCGTCGTCGTCGGCCGCGGCTCGGTCTACTACCTCCAGAACGATCCCGAGGCCCTGCATATCTTCGTGTATGCCGCGTTCGAGCAAAAAGTCCGCCGCTTGCAAGCCATGGGAAAAAGCGACTCCGAAGCCCATGCGCTGGTAGAAGCGGTGGATCGCGACCGCGCCGCCTACATCAAGCAATATTTCGACGTGGAGTGGCCGTTCCGCGACTTGTACCACCTGATGATCAACAGCGCGATTGGGGAAGACGCCGCTGTGTCCACCATTCTGGAATCGCTGGCAGTGCTCCAAAGAACGAGCACCACGGCGTAATCTGGTGGCGCCGGCGATCTTGTCGCCGGTGAGTCCTCGCGCAATCCTTTCTTAAACCGGCTCGACTTTGACCGCCGTGCCGTAGCAGAGCACTTCCGTGACGCTTTGCATGACCTCGGTAGCGTCGTAGCGTACCCCGATCACGGCATTGGCGCCCATCTGGGCGGCATGTTCCACCATGCGTTCGTAGGCGTGCTGCCGGGTCTCTTCGCAGAGATTCGTGAACAGTGTGATATCGCCGCCGACCAGGGTTTGCAGGCTGGCGCCGATCGTACCGAAGACGGAACGCGAGCGCACGATGATCCCACGGACAATCCCGTAATTCTTCACAACGCGATAGCCGTCGAGGGTGAAGGCGGTAGTCACCAGAGAAGGGTCGAAGCCGGTGAAGGCGTGTCGGGTGTCGGACATGGGTCAATAGTAACGTAGAAAAAGCGGAAAGAGACGAGGCTTTCCCCTTTAGATCCAAAAAGTTCCACTTCTTTTTCAGGGCGATTTTGCTAACTCCTTCGTCTCATATACGTAACGTTCTGTAGGTAGCGCCCGCCTACCAATTAAGCTGATGATGGCCTCGTATCGCATTCGTTCCTTTTTGGCGCAAATCACCATGATCTGGGCGGCAACGGCCGGATTGCTGGCTTCCGAACATCACGGTATGGTGAAATCCAACGGCTTGCCTGTGCCGGGCGCCACGATCACCGCGTCGCAAGGTGACAAAAAGTTCGTCACCACCACCGATGAACAAGGCGCTTATGCTTTTCCGGACCTGCCGGATGGCGTTTGGACCATTCAGGTCGAAATGTTCGGCTTCAGCAAGATTACGCGGGAAGTCGGGATCGCTCCCAATGCGCCAAGCCCGGAATGGGAATTGAATGTGCTTTCGCTCAGTGCAATGCGGCAGCAAGCGGCGGCTGCGGCGCCGGCGGCGTCACCAAAACCTGCTCCCACCGAAACGGCCGCGGCTCCGGCCGATACGACCCCACTTGGGCGCAATCCCAACCGGCCGAATTTCGGCGGCCCAGGCCGGGGCGGGGCAGGACGTGGCGGGGTCAATCCAGGTTCCGGTCCGGCCAACGGGGGTGCCGGTCGGCCATCCCTGAATCAAGCTCTCGCCCGCAACGGTTTTCAACGGCTGGATGTGAATGCCGCCCCCAACGGCGAACCTGCCGAACCGGAAAACGGCGCGAATGGAGGCTCGGCGCCGAGCGAATTCGCTTCGCCCGACCTCAACCAAAGCGCTTCCGATTCTTTGGTGGTCAATGGCAGCGTGAGCAGCGGCCTGGGTCTTCCGCAGCAGAATGATTGGTTCGGCTTCGGGCGCGGCTTCGAAGCCGGCAATTTCGGCCCCGTCGGACAAGGCGGTCCCGGTGGCCCTGATTTGCAAGGCCCGGGCCCTGGTGGACCAGGTGGCCCCGGCGGTCCCGGCGGCGGCGGTGGTGGCCGGGGTGGTCGCGGCGGTGGCTTTGGCGGTCCCGGCGGCTTCGGCGGTGGCGGACGCGGAGGGCGCGGGGGCTTTGGCGGCCGTGGCGGCCGCAACCCCAATGCGTTCGGCAATGGCCGCCGCAATGCCCGCAATCGTTATAACGGCAACCTCGCCCTGATCCTCGACAACTCCGCTCTCGATGCCCGCTCCTTCTCACTGACTGGCCAGGATACGCCCAAGCCTGCCTATTCGCACTTCCGCGCTACGGGCAGCTTTGGCGGCCCGCTGAAGATTCCGCATCTGCTCGAAGACACGAAGACCACGTTCACTCTGAATTTCCAATTGGGACGCAATCGCAACGGCAGCACCGTGACCGCTCTGGTGCCCACCGCCGCCGAGCGTACCGGCGATTTCTCCAATGTCGTGAACCCGCAGACCGGACAGCCCGTGCAACTGTTCGGAAATGGCATCGTCAACAATCAAATTCCGGCATCCTTGCTTAATACCCCGCAAGCCAAGGTCGCGCAAGCCTTGTTGCAATACTATCCGTTGCCGAATTTCACCGGCAGCAACCGCTATAACTACCAGGTGCCGCTGGTCGGCATCGGCAACCAGGACAACCTCAACGCGCGTCTGAGCCGTGCCATCAACGCCAAGAACCAGATTAACGGCCAGTTCGCCTGGCAACGCTCCGATACCACCAACCCCAACCTGTTCGGCTTCACCGATACCACCAGCATGACCGGTTACAACAGCGGCCTGCAGTACACGTATCACTTCACCAACACGGTTATCAGCAACGCGCGTTTTCAATTCAGCCGCCAGGCCACCCAGACCATTCCTTATTTCGCAAACGTCACGCCGGTGGAGACGAATGCCGGGATATGGGGCGGCTACCAGGCGCCGCAATTCTGGGGACCGCCCACGGTTTCGTTCTCCTCCGGCTTCGCCACTCTCAACGACGCCAATGCAACCCTGAATCACAACACCACCTATCAGGGCGGGGAAAACCTGCTCTGGATTCACGGCAAACACAACTTTACGTTTGGAGCCGATTACCGGCGGCTCGATTTCAATCAGTTGGCCCAGCAGAATCCCCGCGGCAGCGTGCTGTTCAACGGCAGTTTCACCAGCCTCACTGAAGCCAACGGGCTTACCCAGCAAGGCACCGGGTTCGATTTTGCAGATTTTCTGCTCGGTTATCCGTACACCAGCTCTATCGCATACAACCCGGACGGCGCCGACAAGTACTTCCGTGCCGCGTGGATCGACACCTTCTTTACGGACGATTGGCGCCTCAGCACCAAGCTCACTTTGAACCTGGGATTGCGCTGGGATTTCCAGCAGCCCGTTACCGAACTTTATAACCGCCTGGTGAACGTGAATGTGGGGCCGAATTTCACGGCGCCCACTCCGGTTTGCGCCACGGCCGCTCCCGGCTGCACACTGGCCAGCCAAGCGGGCTACCCCGACGCGCTGGTGCGCCCCAACTACCACGAGATTCAGCCGCGCATTGGTTTCGCCTGGCGGCCCTTCACCAAGGGCACAACCGTAGTGCGCGGCGGTTACGGCATCTACTACAACACTTCGGTGTATCAGCCGCTGGCGAACCAGATGTCGCAGCAGGCGCCGCTCTCGTTCAGCGTGACGCAATCCAATTTGCTGACGAATCCGTTCACCCTGGCGAACGCCTTCACCGTACCAGCCATCAACACCACGCCGCAAACCTTCGCGCTTGATCCGAACTTCCAGATCGGCTACCTGCACTACTGGCAGATTGCCGTCCAGCAAAGCCTGCCGGCGTCATTTGTTTTCACCGTCACCTACAACGGCAACAAGGGCCTGCACCAGGTACAGGAGTTCCTGCCGAACAGCGTCGCGCCGGGTGCGGCTAAGAGCCCGTACCCCTCAGGCTACGTTTACGAAACATCTAATGCGACTTCGAGCTATAACGCGGCCATCGTGCAGTTACAGCGCCGGTTCCGCAGCGGCCTCTCCGGTAATCTGCTGTATACGTTCTCGAAGGCTATAGACGATGCGCAAGGCGTCGGCGGCCGGGGTGGCCCTGCCAACAACTACGCGCAGAACTGGCTCGATCTGAGCGCCGAACGCTCGCTCTCCGCGTTCAACCGGACCCACGTGTTGAACGCTAATCTGCAGTACAGCACGGGGCAGGGGACGAGCGGGGGTGCGTTATTGACCGGCTGGAAGGGCGCGCTGGCGAAGGAATGGACCTTCACCACCGCAATCGTCGTAGGCAGCGGATTGCCGCTCACCCCGACCGTGCTCAATTTGGTGGCGAACGGGACCGGCATCAACGGCACCGTGCGCGCCGATTTAACGGGGCAGCCGATCTACGCCGCGCCCGCGGGGCTGGCTTTCAACCCGGCGGCGTTCGCGAGGCCCCTGCCGGGGTTGTGGGGCAATGCCGGGCGCAACATCATTACCGGCCCCGATCAGTTCAGTTTGAACGCCTCGGCCGGGCGGGTGTTTCGCCTGGGAGAGCGCCGCACCGCCGAGTTGCGTTTCGACGCCAACAACGCCCTCAATCACGTTTCGTATACCTCGTGGAGCACCTTCGTAGGCGGCGCGCAATTCGGCCTGCCGACCGGTGCCGCCGCCATGCGTACCTTCCAAGCCAATCTGAGGTTCCGGTTCTAATGAAACGTACTCACCGAACTCGTGTGGGGCCAGGCTTTCAGCCTGCCGCCGGGCTTCTGCCCGGCGCGCCGCGCAGAAGCGCGGCGGCAGCCCGGAAGGGCCGCCCTACACTGATTCTCATTTTGAGTTGTCTTCTCGCTTCCGCCCAGCAAGGCCCGCAAACCGGCTCGAACACCGGCGCGGCCGCCCAGGGCTCATTCAAATTCGGCGCCACCACCCAACTCGTAGTGGAAGACGTCATCATCAAAGGGAAAGACGGCAATCCCGTCGAAGGCCTAAAGGCCTCCGATTTCACTCTCACGGAAGACGGCAAGCCGCAAAAAATCGCCATTTTCGAATATCAGAAGCTGCAAAACGAGCCCGCGCCCGCGACAGCGAGCCCGGCGGTTCCGGCCGCGGTCACCCCCACACCAGCCGAGGAACCCGAAAACACCGCGCCACAGCCAGTGACCGCCAACCAGATCGCCGCCGAGAAGCCCGGGGACATCAAATATAAGGACCGCCGCCTGCTGGTCATGTTTTTCGACATGACCTCTATGCCGATCCAGGATCAGTTCCGCGCCCAAACAGCCGCTCTGAAATTCCTGCGCACGCAGATGACTCGGTCCGACCTGATGGCCATTATGACGTTCTCTAGCGACGTCAAAGTCGTGCAGGATTTCACCGACGACCGCGATCAACTCGAGAAAGACATCAAGAAGCTCGTAATCGGCGAAGGGCAAGGACTGGATGAATCAGTCAGCGATGACAGTTCCGAAGATACCGGCGCTGCCTTTCAGCAGGACGATACCGAATTCGATATCTTCAACACCGATCGCCAGCTTGCTGCGTTGCAAACCGCTGTGAAGATGCTGGGCACGTTAAACGAGAAAAAGGCTCTGGTCTATTTCGCGAGCGGCATGACGCGCAACGGCGTGGATAACCAGGCGCAGTTGCAAGCTACCATCAACGCCGCCATCCGCGCTAACGTCTCCTTCTACCCGATCGATGCCCGCGGTCTGGTGGCGCAGGCGCCGCTCGGCGACGCCACCAAGGGATCGCCCGGGGGCCAGGGGATGTATTCCGGCAGCTCTGCGCGTGCGGTCACGAGCAAGTTTCAGGGCCAGCAGGAAACGCTGTATACCCTCGCTTCCGACACCGGCGGCAAAGCACTGCTCGATAACAACGACCTTTCGGTGGGCATCGTCCAGGCGCAAAGAGATATTAGTAGCTACTACATCATCGGCTACTACTCCACGAACGAAGCGCTGGATGGCCATTTCCGGCGCATCAAAATTTCTGTGAAAGATAACGTACTCGCCGCCAAAATAGCCAAGGTGGACTACCGGCAGGGCTACTATGCCGGCAAGGAATTCAAGAAATTCAACGACAGCGACAAAGAGTTGCAGCTTTCTCAGGCGCTCGCGCTCGGCGATCCCCTCACCGATATAGATCTCGCCATGGAGGTCGATTATTTCCGGCTGGCCAAGGACCGCTATTTCGTGCCGCTCGCAGTCAAGATTCCAGGCACCGAGATCGAATTGGCGCGCCACGGCGGCGCGGAAAGCACGCGGTTGGACTTCATCGGACAGGTCAAGGATGCCAAGGGGAATGTAGTGTCCAATGTCCGCGACAATATCGAAGTCAAGCTGAAGGGCGAGACCGCGCAGCAACTCGCCAAGACCACCCTCGAATACGATACCGGTTTCGCGATTCCGCCCGGAACCTATTCGATCAAGTTCCTCGCGCGCGACAACGAGACCGGCAAGATGGGTACCTTCGAAAGCAAATTTGTGGTTCCCGATCTCACAACCGAGCAGAAATATCTGCCCATCAGTTCCGTGGTGCTGAGCAACCAGCGGGAGAAACTCGACGCGGCAGTGGCCAGCGCCGAGCGCGATAAGAAGATCCTGGCCGAGCACCCGCTCATTCAGGACGGCCAGAAACTGGTACCGAGCGTGACCCGCGTGTTCCGCAAGGACCAGAACATGTACGTGTATCTCGAAGCCTACGAACCGGCCGCCGATAGCACGCAGCCAGTGATGGCCAGCGTGAGCTTCTACCGCGGCAAAGTAAAGGCCTTCGAGAGCGATCCGCTCCAGGTGACCGAAGGACTGAACCCCAAGACCCGGGCACTCCCCCTGCGTTTCAGCCTCCCGCTCGCGAAACTGCCGCCCGGCCGCTACACGTGCCAGGTCAGCGTTCTCGACCCCGGTACTCAGAAGTTCGCGTTCTGGCGGGCGCCTATGGTGCTGCTACCTTAGAGGAAAACAGTGAGACAGGGATCGCCTTTTGTCGTCGGTGCGGAACTGGATTCCGAACAGATTCGAAAGGTGATCTGATAGATTCCGATCATCGATCGACAAGAGGCTGGTGCCGATGCTGCCGGACCTCTGCAATTCCGATGGGCGTGGTAGTGGCGGCGACACACTGTATACCGTGCACGGCTTAGAATCGCCGACTCCGGCAAGTGCGGGCTTTACATCGATTTTTCTGCACAGGCTCATAAAGAGAATCTATTTGGGAATGCACCCAGAACCGTTGCGAGGGGGCGGGGTTTGGCCCGAAAATCAAGATATTAAGTACTACCGCCGCTCCGACGCTGGGATGCTGTCCTAATAGCACCCGCACCGCGGCCGGCCCATTCTCGCAACAAGGTAAGGAGCATTCCATTTTGAACGGACTACAAGATTTTCTAAGCCTGCCGTATGGCGAACTGGAGCAGTTGAACCTGGAAGCCAAAGAGCAGCGCCTCTCGCGGACGCCAGTGGAGAAGGTGCAGGAGCAGCGGCTCAAGTACCTGACGGACGAAAAGCGCATCAAGGCCGTGACGCTGCTGTTCAGCGACCTCGAAGGCCGTCTGCACATGCTCGATTACGACAAGAAGTTCCTGGTGAAGAACTGGGACAACATGACTTTCGACGGATCGTCCATCCGCGGCTTCACCGCGCAGCGGGAGAGCGATCTGCGGCTGGCGGTGGATTGGCCCTCTTTCTACTGGGCGCCCGCCGACGTATTCGGACCAGGCAAGGTAATGGTATTCGGGCAGGTGATCGACAAGGACGGAACTCCATACGCCGCCGATTTGCGAAGCGTTCTCAAAGCCTATGCGCAAGGGCTGCACCAGAAGCACGATTACACGCTGAACGCGGCCAACGAAATTGAAGGTTTCATTTTCCAAGGGGTGGATGCTGAACGGCGGTACCATGAAACCGGCAAATTCGAATATGTGAGCACCGGGGGCTACTATCATTCGCTGCCGGGCGATGCGCTGCGGGAGTTTATCGATCACACCGCCGAAGTGCAGCGGGCCATGGGATTCGAGAACGAGAAGGACCATCCGGAAGTGGCGCCTTCGCAGTTTGAAATTAACTACGGGTATTCGGAAGTGGTTAACGCCGCCGATCAGATTCAGCTGTACAAGCTGATTTGCCGGCAGGTGGCGAAGAAGATGGGATTAACCGCCTGCTTCCTGCCCAAGCCGATTGTGGGCGTAAACGGAAGCGGCATGCACACCAACGTTTCGGTGAACCAGAAGGGCAAGAACCTGTTCTGGGATGCGAAGGGCCAAGAGAAACTGAGCGGCTGCGGCTGGGAGTTTATTGACCGGATTCTGTCGCACGGGAACGACATCTGCCTGGTATTGAATCCGAGCGTGAACGCCTACCGGCGGCTCGATCCGCATTTCGAGGCGCCCAACCAAATTAAGGCTTCGGCGACGGACCGCGGTTCGATGATCCGCGTGCCGATCGGGAACTCCAAGAGCATGCGGGTGGAGGTGCGGTCGGTGGCGCCGGATGCGAATCCATACATGGTGCTCTATTCGATCTTCAAGACGGGGCTGGAAGGCGATATTCTGCCGCACGATAACCTGCGCGCGGCCGAGCGGTACCTGCCCGACAACATCTACGACGCGCTCGCGAATTTCGAGAGCGCCGAGTGGACGACGAAGCTGTTCGGCGAGGATGTGAAGGCGCGCTACAGTGACTTGAAGAAGGCGGCGGCGGACCGATGCCCGCGACAGTTGGGGACGTTCGTGAAGACGCCGGAAGTGCAATACCACCACGAAATTCACAACCAGTATCTGTGGAATATGTTCTGAGGAGGGCGGCGCAAGCCGCTCCTCTTGGGCCCCCCGGGACCGCTGCCTGCGGTCGCGGCTTAGAAGCTCTACGCGGCTGGCGGATCGGAGGGGATTCGCCAGCTTTCGCGCTGCGGCTTCGCCGCTGGACAGGCCGGAGGCCCGTCCCACTCAAAATCTTACGCGGCCTGGCGGGCGGCGGTATCGGAGACCTTGGCGGTTTTGACTGCCTTGGCGATCCCGAGAGCGCGCAGGAGCTTGATGGTAATCCATGAGATATCGAATTCGTACCACGTTAGGCCGTGGCGCGCGGAAGTGGGATGCGCGTGGTGGTTATTGTGCCAGCCCTCTCCGAAGGTAATCAGGGCGACCCACCAGTTGTTGCGGGAATCGTCAGTGGTGGCGAACCGGCGGTAGCCCCACATGTGTGTGGCAGAGTTCACCAGCCAGGTGACGTGCAAGCCTACAATGATCCGCAGAAATCCGCCCCATAGCAACATGGGAAGGCCTCCCACTAGATACAACACCACCGCTAACACGACGCTGGGCACCCAATGGTAGTCATTGAGCCACACGTAAAAGCGGTGTTTGGCCACATCGGGTGCATACTTCGCCAGCAAGCGGGTATTGTTGTGCTTGGTTTCACCGAACAGGATCCAACCCATGTGAGACCACCAGGCGCCCTCGCGCGGGGAATGCGGATCACCGGGTTTATCCGATTTTTGATGATGAATGCGGTGCGTGGCTACCCAGAAAATGGGCCCGCCTTCCAACGTTAGGGCGCCGCATACAGCAAAAAAATATTCCAGGGCCAGAGGAACCTTATAGGAGCGGTGGGTGTGCAACCGATGGTAACCCATGCTGATACCCAGGCCCGTGCACATCCAAAGGAGAAAAACGGCGGACCAGAAGGCGTGCCAGTTGAACATAAACAAGGCAGCCACAGCGCCAATATGCAGGAGCACCAGAATGAGGGAGATCGACCAGTTGAGCCTCTTGCGGTCGTAGATGTCGATGACTTCGGAGTTCACGTTTTTTCCCTCTTCAAGCTAGCAAGGAACTGCCTGCCGATTTGTAAGAGTTATGTAATTTCAATGAGTTACCAGCCAAACGGGGTGTGGTAAAATTAATACAGATGAAGAAAATCTCGGTTGACTTCACCCTGGAGGAATTACAGGCTCTTTTCAAACTGGCGGACAACCAGCTATTCCGGGTCAAATACATTGATCCGAAGATGCCGGGATACGTGGTCCGCCGCGAAGAGCTGGAACTGTCGAAGGCGGCCGTGCAGGTGCTTCAAGATGCCCTGAATGGAGTCAAGGGCCTGAAGGCCAAGACGTCCGCGCGGGGCGCCTAGCGCTTTCTAGTTTCTTCCGTCCGGTTGCGCATCATCCTTGATAGGATATGTAGGCAATAGGAGGGAAGCATGTCTATTATCGGAGCGCTCCGGCGCCTGGTCCCCGTCACATTGGGAGCGGTCGTATTTGCATGCGTCGGTGTGCAAGCCGCCGGTCCGGATGCGAAGGTACTCTCGTTCAAGATGCCGGATCAGATCCCATGGGTAAAGGGAAATAACGGCGCGGATCGCGCGGTGCTATACGGCGATCCCAGCAAAGAAGGCCTGTACATTATCCTGAACCGCTGGCACGCCGGGCATATGAGCCGCCCGCATTTCCATCCGAACGACCGGTTCATCACGGTGATCTCGGGCACCTGGTGGGTTGGAACGGGTCCCAAATACGATCCGGACACGACAACGCCCATGCCGGCCGGGAGCTTCGTTACGCACTATGCGAAACAAATCCATTGGGACGGAGCAAAAGACGGCGACTGCGTTCTGGAGATCGTCGGCATGGGGCCGGACACCTCGACCGCGGCGGAAAAGAAATAAGCTACGGCGCCGATAGCGGCGGAATGCGGCGCTTGGTGGCGCGCTCAAAAGCGTATGCCAGTTCGATGAGACGGGGTTCGCTGCAGGCCATGCCCGTGAAGCTGACACCTAAGGGCGCGGGCTCCGCCTTGAATCCATCGGGAAAAGGAGCTGTGGGGGCGTTCGGCGCGGTTCCGAAGGGCACTATGACGGTCGGGTAGCCTGGCTTTGCCGCGATGGCCGCTCCGTTGGCACCAGGAAACAGGAGCGCATCGAGGTTATTGGCTTTCATCACCTCGTCAATGCCATGCGTGGCCGCGAGGGCAAGGTCGCGGGCGCGATCGGCCTGGTAGCGGGCGCGGTCGGCGGCGACATCCATCTCATCCGAGATATCGAGATTGGACTGACCATAACGGATCGCGCCGGCCTTGGTATGGGTGATGTTCCACTCCCGCAATTCGGTTAGCGTTTTGATCGGTGCTGCGGGGCCGAGCGAAGCCAGCCACTGATTGAAATCGCGTTTCATGCCGTATTTCAGCACTACGGAACAATCGGCATCCTTTTCCCTGGTATCGGCGAAGCCGGAGCACTGGTTCCACAACAGCAGGTTCTCTTCGGGCACGGTAGAGAGGGCACTCGGAATATCGGCCGGGTCAACGATGGTGGCGCCTTGCTGCCGCAGAATCGCAATGGCATCCATCATGACCTGAGCCTGTTCCGGAGTGAGGCCGCCGCGGGGCTCGGAAGCTCCAGGCGGGGTGATCTTGTCGTAATAGAAGGCGCGCGGCACGCCGATGCGCGCGCCTTTGAGACCTTCAGGGTTCAGAAACCGGGTGTAATCGCGGCGGGGGGGAGGTGTGCAGGCGGTGGTGGCCGGGTCGTTGGGATCGGGGGCGGCGCCTTCTAACGCGCCCAACAGAATGGCAGCATCGGTCACGTTCTTTGCCATGGGGCCGGGAGTATCCTGATCGGCGGTGATGGGGATAACGCCGTAGCGGCTAACGCGGCCCACTGTCGGCTTGATGCCCACCAGCATATTTTGGTTGGAGGGACTAAGAATGGAACCGGAGGTTTCTGTGCCGACGTTGCCTGCCCATAAATTCGCAGCGGTGCCGATGCCGGAACTCGAGCCACCGGTGGCGAGCGCGGGACGGCCATCGAATGTGCCGGGCCGGGGATCGCGCCGCGGGTCATAAGGATTCATGCCGAAGCCGCCAATCGCATTGTAGTTGCCGGGCATCGGGGTGGGCGCGCCGGCCACCCAGTTGGCAAGTTCCGTCATCCCGGTCTTGGCGATGAGGATGGCGCCGGCCTCGCGCAGGTTCTTGGCCAGCGTGGCCTCATAAGGAGGAACGAAGTCGTCGAAGACCAGCGCACCGCCGGTAGTGGGCATGTTGGTGGTTTGAATATTGTCTTTGAGCGCGATAGGAATGCCGTGCAGCGGCCCGCGCACGCGGCCTTGGGCGCGCTCGCGATCGAGGGCGTCGGCCTCTTCAAGAGCGTGGTGGTTCACGGACAGGGTGGCGTGCAACTTGTCGTCGTAGAATGCGATGCGGACCAAGTATTGCGTCACGAGCTCGCGCGAGGTGATCCGGCCTTGCTGCAGGGCCGCCTGCATTTCAGGGATGCTGGCTTCCACGACAGAAAACGAAGGCTGACGGTCAGACTGTCCGTACGCCGTGGTGAGGAAGACAAAAACAAATACAGAAAGTAAGCAGCGGGAGCGTGGCATAAGATTTATGATACTGGGAGCCACTGTTAATCCCGGAACGGATTCATCACCCGCACAGTTCCATAGAGCCGGTCATGCTGCAAATCCTCAGTGAGCATCTCGGCGAGACCGTAGTGTTCGGCATAAGCCCACAGGTGCGCGTCAAACCAGCGGATTGAGCCAGCGCTGCGAGGGCTACACTGTAGGGATGCTACGGATGCTGCTTGCCTTGCTGTGGTGTGCCGGCCTGTTTGCGCAAAGCAACTCGAATATACGAGCATTCTTCACACAGACGTTCGAGGAACGGCTGCGGGACGATCCGGAGTTTGCGACCTCGATTGGGCGGCACGAGTATGACGACCGGTGGACCGACTGGTCGAAAGCCGGACGCGAACAGCGGCGCACGCACATGGAGCAGCGGTTGCGGCAGCTTGGCTCGTTTTCGATCGGGACGCTTACCGGCCAGGACCGGTTGAGCGCGGAACTCATTCAGTACGATCTGCGATTGAAGCTGGACGCGTTCGACCTGGAAGACGAACTGCTGCGAGTGCAGCAGCAGAACGGGCTGCACAACCGCGTCTACAACATTTTCGACCGGATGCCGGCACGCAGTATGCGGGATTACGAAAACCTGCTGGCGCGGCTGCGCGCGATCCCGGCTTACATTGACCAGAACATCGCGTTGCTCGACGAGGCCGTCGCGCGGGGGATGACGCAGCCGCGGGTGGTGGTGGACCTGGTAAGCGCGCAGTTGGCGGCGCAGATCGCGCAGAATCAAAACCAGACGGCGCTGCTGGCGGCCTTTCGCAATTTTCCACCGGCGATTCCCCAAAGCGAACAGGCCAAGCTGCGCGCGCAGGCAGTGGACGCCTATGAAAAGCAATTTATACCGGCCTGGCGCAAATACCGGGATTTCATTGCCGGAAAATATGCGCGGAGTGCGCGGGCCACCGCGGGGGTAAGCGGGATTCCGAACGGCAAAGCCGATTACGCGATCCTAGCGCGGCTGTACACGACCACCTCGATGACGCCGGAAGAGATCCACAAACTGGGACTATCGGAGGTGGACCGGATCGAAGGCGAGATGCGCGGGGTGCTGCGGCAAGCGGGATTTAGCGGCGCGATTGCGGATTACGAACGGCAACTCGAAGCCACACCTGAACAACATTTCCATTCCAAGGAAGAGATGCTGGTATTTTGCCGGAATGTGGCCAAGATCGTGGAACCGCAACTACCGAACCAGTTCCGCAACCCGCCGGGATTGCTGTATGGCATTCGGCCCATTCCGGAGGACCGGGAACGGGCCACGGCCACGAATGCGCAAGCGCCGTCACCCGATCACAGCGCGCCGGGCTGGATGAACCTGAATACCTACCAGCCGGAGAAGCAGGTGAAGTACAACAAAGAAGCGCTGGTGCTGCACGAAGCCGTGCCCGGCCATGTTTTTCAGCTCACGCTGGCGCAGAGCATTGGGGACCTGCCGGAGTTTCGGAAGTTTTACTCCAATAGCGCGTACGTGGAAGGATGGGGCCTGTATGCCGAATCGCTCGGCGCGCAGGTAGGGGTGTATAAAGACGCGCCCAGCCGGTTCGGGCAGTTGGCGAGCGAACGCTTCCGGGCGGTGCGCCTGGTGCTCGACACAGGCCTGCACGCCATGGGTTGGTCACGCCAGCAGGCGGTGGATTATTTCAAGACGCATGCCCCGGACCAGTCGCTTGCGGAAGTGGACCGGTACATTTCCTGGCCGGGCCAGGCGCTCTCTTATAAGATGGGCCAGCTCCGGATCGTGCAACTGCGGAAAGAGGCGGAACAGAAGCTGGGCGCGCGGTTCGATATCCGGGATTTCCATGATTGGGTGCTGCGCAATGGCGTCCTCCCGCTGGAGTTGCTGCAGCAACAGGTGGAAGCCGCCATGCAGGCGGGCCGCTAGAACCCGCCAGAATGAAATCGGTACAGCGGGTCTGTGTGATATGATCTGGCGGTAATCCGATGCGGATCGTAGACTCCCATTTCCACTGGTGGCCGAGAGCGATCTTCGAGCAGCTTGTGAAGCGGAGCGGCTATCCGCATGCCGAACGGAACAGCCGCGGCGGGTACACATATCTGGGACATCCAGGACGCGCGCCGCTGAATTCCTGGGCTGAATGGTTCGACCTCGACCGGGAACTCGAACGCATGGATCGTCTCGGGCACGAAGTGAGCGTGGTGTGTTCGGTGGGTCCGTTTTCCATCTATTTCTCGGACCTTCCTGCAGATGAAGGCAGGGACGCCTCCATGATGTGGAACGAGGAGATGGCGGGTGCACAAAAGAAATATCCGGATCGCGTGTGGGCCAGCGCCGCTGTTCCGCTGACGGATACGGCGATGGCAATAGAAGTCCTGGAGCACGCGATTAATCGACTGGGACTAATAGGTGTCAACATTCCCGGCAGCATCGGCCGCGATGGCAGGATCGATGCAGAGCGTTTGGAGCCTTTTTACGCGCGCGTCGAACAGCTTGGTGTGCCGTTGTTTCTGCATCCCACAGATGCGGTATTCGGCGAGGAGTTGGACGGCTATGGCGGCGCTCTGCACCTCAGCCTGGGACGGGTAATCGAAGTCAGTGTGGCGGCTTCCCGGCTGGTTTTCTCTGGCCTGATGGAGCGCCACCCGAACCTCAAAGTCGTGATGTCGCACACGGGCGGCGCACTGCCTTATCAATCCGGCCGGATGGATAAGAACGGAAAGAACGCCGGGCTGCGCCAGCCGCCTAGCACGTACATCCGGCAGATGTACACCGATACAGTTTCGCCTCACAGTATGGGGATCAAATTTGCGGTGGAATATTACGGTGCTGAGCACGTGATGTACGGCTCCGATTATCCCTGCTGGGATCCGGCGGCGGCTCTCGATTTGCTTCAGGAGACTGATCTTTCGGGCACCGACCTGGAAAAGATTCTCTACCACAATGCCCACCGTGTCCTGGGCCTCAGACAGGCGGCCGAGGTTGGCGTTTCCGGTTAACCCCAAAGCAGCAGCTTTTTTCGCGTTCGCGTCACTCTGGTTTGCAGGATGCGGCAGCACGCGGCCCCCGGCGCCATCGAGCGGATCGGCACTGGAACAAACACATGTCACGATCGGGCTGGCGGTCCCCGGAGCGACTTACCTTCCGCTGTACGTGGCCGTAGACCAGGGAACCTTCGCCAAACAAGGACTCCAGGTGGACCTGGTGGAATTTCGGGGCGGCTCCGAACTGATCAAGGCGGTCGTCTCGAAGTCTGTAGACGTGGGGGTCGTTTCGCTCGCCGAAATTACCGCAGGCATCGATGCGGGACAGCCTTTGAAGGCTTTTTATGCGGGCTTCAACATTCCCGACTTCGATTGGTACGGTACGTCTTCGCTCAAGAGCCTGGCGGATGCCAAAGGAAAACGCATCGGAATCACGCAATATGGTTCTTCCACGGATTTCATTACACGATACGCGCTGGCGATCAATGGCCTCAATCCCTCCAAAGATGTCCAGATCATCCAGGCGGGCCCTCCGGCCACGCGGCTGGCCGCCATGCAGGCCGGGCAACTCGATGTCAGCATCTTTTCCACGCCGGAGAAATTCCTGGCTGAAGAGCGCGGTTATAAGCTAATCTATTCGCAAAAACAACTCTCTGACGATTATCCGCAACATCTGTTCTTCGCAACAGAGCCATTCCTAAACAGCCACCCGAATACGATCAGAGCGCTGCTCCGCGGTCACACGCTCGCCGTGCGGCTGGCGAAGCAGGATAAAAATATTGCGGAACAATCGTTGATTAAGCACCTCCAATTCGATCCGAAGTATGCCGGGCAGACCTACGCCGACGTGATCGACCGCATTTATGAAGATGGCCACCTGCCGAGCCAAAAATCGCTCGACATGTTCTTCGATATGGGCATCAAGGCAGGGCGGTATACGGAACGCTGGCCGCTTTCGCGCTTCTGGACTCCGGTTTATGTGGATAGCTACAGCCAATGGATGCCCGCACCGTCGTAGAACCGGCTCCGCATCTCCGCCTCGAGAACCTGACAGTCGCTTATGAGAAACCCAAGGGGGCCGGAAAACTCATCGCCGTCGCCGAGGCAAACCTGGAGATTACGGCGGGAACGTTCGTCACGATTGTGGGGCCTAGTGGCTGCGGAAAAAGCAGTTTGCTGCTATCCATTGCGGGGTTGGTGAAGCCCGCCAGCGGAGTGGTCAGGATCAACGGGAAACCAGTTGCCGGTCCGGGTCGCGACCGCGCCATGGTGTTCCAGGATTTTGGCCTGATGCCGTGGCGAACCGTGCTCGACAACGTCCGGTTCGGCCTGGAACTGCAGCGACGCCCAGCGCTGAGCGCGGATGATCTCACGGCGCGCGCCCGACGCTATGTGGAGTTGGTGGGTCTCAAGGGATTCGAGCATTATCACCCGCATCAGCTTTCCGGCGGCATGCGCCAGCGAGTGGGAATCGCGCGGGCGTTGGCGGTCGATCCCGACATCCTGTTGATGGATGAGCCATTCGGATCGCTCGATGCGCAGACGCGGGATGAGATGGGAAGCGAACTGATTGCCATTTGGGAGCAGAACCGGAAGACGGCGCTATTTGTCACCCACAGTATCGACGAGGCGGTGTTTCTCGCCGATCGAATCGTGGTCATGGCCGCCAATCCGGGGCGGATCACCGAAATCGTTTCCGTTGATCTGCCGCGTCCGCGGACCGTCGAGACGATGGACTCAAAAGAGTTTATCGAATACCGGCGGCACATTCGAGAGCGTCTCAAGTGCTGATGAGTTACCGCACGCTCATCTCGACTTTGACGGCGGCTGCGTTTGTGGCGCTTTGGGAACTTGCGCCGCGAGCAGGTATGGTGGACCCGAAATTTACCAGCCAGCCCAGCCGGGTGATTGCCGCTGGTTTCGAAATTATCCGAACGGTGCGTTTTCGGCACGATGTGGCCGTTAGCCTGTGGGAGTTCGTTATTGGATTCTCTCTTGCCATCGTAATTGGTGTGCCTCTAGCGCTGCTGCTGGGCAGGTCTACGGTGCTGCGTTATCTGCTTGATCCGCCGATCATGGCGATCTATGCGACACCCCATCTCGCCCTGCTGCCCATCATCGTGGTCTGGCTTGGAATCGGAATGCAATCGAAGATTGCAGTTGCATTCGTGGGCGGGGTCATTCCCATCATCGTGAACACGGTGGCGGGTGTTCGGGGGGTGGAGCGTTCCTGGATCCTCGCAGCACGATCTTTCTGCGCAGGAGGCTGGGACGTGTTTCTCAAAATCATCCTTCCGGGCTCGCTCGCCAGCATTATCCTTGGCATCCGGTTGGGCCTGAGCCGTGCGGTCTTAGGCGTCGTGGTGGGCGAGATGTACCAATCGCAGGCGGGGCTGGGCAACGAGGTCATGCGGTACGGTTCGGAATTTCGAACTGATTACCTGTTGTTCTACGTGCTCCTGATTTCCCTCTTCGCCCTGGCAGCTACATCGGGGGTGCGAGCCTTGGAAGAGAAGTTGTGGACGCCTGGAAAATGAAAATCGCCCAAACGAAATCGGCGCAACTCGCCCTCGGAATTGTATCGTTCGCGGCAATTCTGTTGGGATGGGAAGCCGTTGTGCGATGGGGTTGGGTGAACCCATTCTTCGTGTCTCAACCCTCCGCAGTTGCTGCCAGCCTGAGCCGTGCCGCCCGGTCGGGTGAGTTGGGACATAACGTAGCAGTAAGCTTTAGGGAATTTGTGATCGGCTATGGCCTGTCAGTCGTCGTCGGAATTCTGGCAGGGGCTTTAGCAGGTCGGTTCCGGACAGTGGAATACTCCTTGGATCCGTTTCTGTGGTTTCTGTATTCCACGCCGCTCATTGCTTTTTATCCGATTTTCGTGCTCTGGTTCGGACTGGGAGTCCCCACGGTTATTGCCCTGACCTTTTTGCTTTCCGTCCCGCAAATTGCCGCCAACACGCTGCATGGAATTCAGGACGTCAATCCCGGGCTGATTCGGGCCGCGCGATCCTTCGGAGCGACCGACCGGGATCTCTTATGGAAAATCGTTTTGCCGGCTTCGCTGCCGGCGGTGATTGCGGGCCTGCGGCTGGGCGTCGGCCGTGCGTTGATGGGCGTCGTGGTGGGCGAACTGTTCGGCGCCACCACTGGGCTGGGCTACAGCATTTCGTATTATGGCGCGCTCCTCAAGACCACCGATATGATCGCTTCCCTGGTTGTGGTAATCGTTCTCGGCGTCCTCTGCACGCAGGGCTTGAGCGCTTTGGAAGCACGCTTCGATTCCTGGAGAGTCACTGACTGAAGTATGTTGATCGTCGCGGTCGATATCGGAGGGACCTTCACCGACTTCCTGGGTTATGACACCATAACCGGGCGGCTGTTAAGTTCCAAATCCGCCACCACTCCCGCGGCTCTGGAGCACGGAATACGCAAATGCCTCGAAAAGGCTGGTGTGCGGATAGCTGAAATCGACGGCTTCGTCCATGGTTCGACAATCGCTATTAATACCGTATTGGAGCGAAAAGGCGCTCGCACCGCATTGGTGGTTACTAAAGGCACACGCGACGTATATACGATCGGGCGCGGAAACCGGCCGGATGCTTACGATATCTGGTTCAAGCGTCCGGAGCCGTTGGTGCCGCGCCACCTCACTTTCGAAGTCGAAGAGAGGCTGCTTGCGACTGGAGAAGTGCACACCGAGCTCAACGAGGACCAGGCCGAGACCGTGGCAAAGCGCGTGTTCGCAAGCGGAGTGGACGCCGTTGCGGTTTGTTTCCTGCACTCGTGGGCCAATCCGGTTCACGAAGCTCAGATGGCCGGGTTCTTGAATTCCAACCCCAAAATCTACCGCAGCATCTCCCATGAGATCCTGCGCGAGTACGGCGAATACGAACGCATCTCCACTACGGTTCTGAATTCATACATAGGCCCTAAGGTGAGCGGTTATCTGGAGGGTCTGGAACGGATGCTCGATGAGGATGGTTTCGTGGGCGACCTTTCCATCATGCAATCGAATGGCGGCGTGATGTCCTCATCCGTGGCGCGGCAGTTGCCGGTGGCGATGCTCGAATCGGGGCCGGTAGGGGGTTTTATCGCCGCGGCGCGAAGCGGTGCCGCATTGGGTTACTCCAATGTCATCGGTTTCGACATGGGCGGGACCACCGCGAAAGCCAGTCCCGCGCCGGGCGGCGAGCCCCAGATCGCCCATGGTTATTACATTGGCGGCTACAGTTCCGGCCAGCCGATGATGCTGCCCGTGGTGGACACAGTGGAAGTTGGTTCTGGCGGGGGTAGCATCGCCCGCGTAGATCACACCGGATCGCTAAAAGTAGGTCCGGTGAGTGCCGGGGCCGACCCGGGGCCTGCCTGTTACGGCAAAGGCGGGACCGAACCAACGGTCACGGACGCCAATGTTGCATTAGGCCGCCTGGATCCGCGTCAGTTCCTCGGCGGCGAAATGCCGCTGGATGTCGCGGCGGCAGTCGATGCCGTCCAGCGATCAATCGCGCAGCCTCTCGGGCTATCGGTGGCCGAGGCTGCCCAAGCCATCATCCAGATTGCCGTGATGAATATGTCGCTGGCAGTGCGCCAAGTTTCCACGGAACGGGGCTATGATCCTCGCGACTTCGCCATGGTGGCGTTCGGAGGCGCCGGCCCTCTTCATGCGTCAGAAGTCGCGCGGTCTCTGCATATTCCGCTGGTGGTCATTCCCAATTTTCCTGGTCAGTTCTCCGCCAGTGGAATGCTCATGGCCGAGCCGCGCCACGATTTTGTGCGCACTTACTATCGCCGGCTCGATCAGGCGGACTTCGCGGAACTCGCGCGAATCGCACAGGAAATGGAGAGGCTTGCGCGGGAACGGATCGGGGATACGGAGATCAGAATGAGGCATTTTCTGGACGTACGCTACGCCGGCCAGGATTTCTCACTGCCAGTCCCGATCGAGCCGAAGCGCCGCCCGGAAAATTGCGGCGGGCCGGTGCGCGCTGCATTCGACGAGCTGCATCAACGGCGATTCGGCTATCATAAGCCCGATAGCGCGCTGGAGATCGTCAACGCGCGTCTATCCGCTGCGGCGGCTCCCGCGCTTCATTCCCTCAATGCGCCGCCCCCACGCACCGGGCCCGCGCTGCTCGGAACGCGTCAGGTCATTTTCAACGCCAATGCCATGGATTGTCCGGTGTTCCGGAGGGAATCGCTCGCTCCCGGCGAACGCATCGAGGGCCCTGCGGTCATTCAGGAATACGCCAGCACCACCTTACTATTTCCCCAGGATCGAGCCGAAGTTACACCGAATCGTGAGCTGCTGATTCATATTGGCCAGGCCGGAGACGCCGCATGAAGCTGGATATCGTCACATTGGAAGTCATTCGCAACGGTCTTCCTGCGATTGCCAGTGAGATGTCCTACGTGTTGCAGCGAACTTCGCACAACATGATGATCTACGAGGTGCGCGACTATTGCTGCGCCCTGTTGGACACCAGAGGACGATTGCTGGCCCAGAACGTCGGCGGCGTCTCGCACTTCGTCGCGAACCTGGGCGACGTGATTCGCGATGGGATGGAGCGCTATGGCGAGAGCGGCTTCCATCGCGGCGATGTGTTGATTACTAATCACCAGCGCGTGGCGGGTCAGCATCTGAACAATATTGTGGTATACACGCCCTGTTTTGAAGGCGCGCGATTGTTCGGATTCGCGGCCACCCGCGCCCACTGGACTGACGTGGGCGGCCTGAGCACCGGTTTTGGAGGCGCGAACGCTCTCGACCCCTGGATGGAAGGCTTGCAGTTGGATCAGATCAAACTCTACGAAGCGGGCACTCTGGATGAGAAAGTGTGGCGGCTGATTCGCGACAACATTCGCTTTCCCGATGCTTCGACGGGAGATTTGCAATCGCAGATTGCCGCCAACCGGTTGGCGGAAAAGCGGCTGGAAGAGATCTTGATCCGCTACGGGCGCACCACAGTCGAAGCGGCGATCGAACGCATTTTCGATGACGCCGAGGCGAACTGCCGGGCGGTCGTCGCGGAGTTGCCGGACGGCATTTATGAAGCGCAGTCGCTGTTCGCTGGCAGCCCGCTGGACGGAAACCAGCCCGTCGAAATCAAAATCCGGGTGGTTATTAGCGGCAGCGACATGACCATTGATCTGACGCATTGCTCGCAGCAACGCCGAGCTCCCATCAACGCGCGAACGCTAGCCGCGCCGATGATCGCTTACAAGGCTTTGACTACCCCAGCCGAGCCGATCAATGAGGGCGCCTTCCGTGCGCTGAAGATCGAAATCCAAGAGGGCAACTACATGATGGCGCGGCATCCCGCGGCGATGGCCTCTTGGGGACGCACCCTCCCGACCGTCGTGGATACGATATTCCTGGCGCTGGAGCCGGCGCTTCGGGGAAGACTGCCGGCGGCGCACATGGGTGTCCTGGGCGGCCCGATCGTTTTCTTTGGAACCGACCCGCGCACCAACCAGCCGTTCGTCACGCAGAGTATAGAAGGAGGCGGATGGGGCGGCAGGCCAACGGGCGATGGGGAGTCGGCGAGTGTCTCCGTCTGCCAGGGTGACGTGCGCAATGCGCCGATCGAGAAAATGGAATTGCGCTGGCCGATTCTTATCCGGCGCCGCGAACTACGCACCGATTCCGGTGGCCCTGGCCAGTTTCGTGGCGGCATGGGCGTTGAGATCGAAGTGGAAGGGCTGGTTGAGGGGCACTGGTCGTTGACTGACATGGGCCGGCAAGCCTACCCGCCATGGGGCATCGAAGGTGGAAAGCCTGGGGCGACGTCCGCCAGCTTAATGAAATTGCCTACCGAAGACGCATTCAAGCCGGCGAACGTGGTACGTCACCTGGTTCCCGCCGGAACTGCGGCTGTGATTGCGACGGCGGGCGGAGGTGGCTGGGGCGATCCTCTCCACCGCGATCCAAAGTTAGTGCAGCAGGATGTCCTGGATGGCTTTGTCACCATCGACTCCGCGGCTCGCGATTACTGGGTAGTAATCGATCCGCAGACATTCGAAATCGATACCGCTGCAACCGCCGCCCTCCGGCGCTAAGACTGTGCCGCCTATTCTTGAAGGGCTCGCCGCGTCGATACAGGATCCGTCTCTGGCCTCCGAGACTGCGGCACGGATGGATCGTCTGCATCTATACATTGCCGACTTAGTGGCAATGATTCTTCGCGGGGCATCGATTGCCGAGGGGAAAAAGGCAATGGCGCTGGGTTCTCGGTTGGCTGGCTGGTGCGCCGCCGCTCGGCTCACTGAGGCCGACGATATTCACCTAAGTTCCTGCACCACTCCTGGCTCGGTGATCGTCCCGACGGCGCTCCATATGGCCGCGGGTGGAGTTTTTGCGACGTGGGGAGATTTCGTGACCGCAACTCTCGCCGGTTACGAAGCCATGATTCGGCTTGGATACGCGATCGACGGGCCAAGAATTCTGGCGCGTAAGATCTGGCCTACCCTGTTCTCCGCTGCGGTCGGCGCCACAGCCCTGGCATCACGCGCGTGGAAACTGGACGTTTCCCAAACCGCCGGAGCGCTGGCCACGGCGTTAGCGGGATCTACGGGAATCGCGCCTCCGGCAATGATGTCCAACTCCTCGCGCTGGCTCTCGCTCGGTATCGCGGCAGAAAACGGCCTCCTCGCGGCACGAGCGGCAAAAGACGGTGTACTCGGGGATGTACAACTCTTGGAGCGCCACACCGGGCGCATCGCGGGCGTCAAGATCTCGCGCCGCCGCTTGCTCGAGAATCCAGGAAAGTTCTTATTCGATGAAATTGGTCTGAAGCCTTATCCGATCGCGCGGCAGGCACTCGCCGCTGTGGAGGCATGCCGTGAGTTGATCGGCGGCAACATAAGAGGTATCACAACGATCACGGTCAAGGTACCCAGCGCCCAAGCCAAGGTCATCGACCAACCCTTCTGGCCTCTCAACCGCATGCAGTCTATCGCCGGCGTCCAGTATTTGATTGCGTTGGCGCTTTTAGCGCCGGAGCATCTCATGGATTTCGACCGCTCACCGCCGTTTGAGACTTCGGCGCTCCAGTCACTCGCGCAAAAGGTCCGGGTGCGAGCCGATTCGCGGCTCGACGCCCAATATCCGGAAACCTGGCCGGCGCGGGTGGTTGTCGAGCGGTGGGGGAAGCACCGATCGGCATTGGTCAGCCATCCGCGGGGAGATGCGCCGAATCCGATGCAGTGGGATGACGTTCTGAACAAGGCCGGGCGTTATCAAGGCGTGCTCACCCAAATTGGCGCAATCGAGCCGAACGACCCCTTTCCCTCTTCGATTCTAGATGCTTTACCAGGAGGCGACCGGTACAGTTGACAACTGCTCGTCGGTGCCCGTGCCCTGATATCGCGCCATCTCCGCGTACCAGCCGTTACGATCGATTAACTGCTCGTGGCTGCCATCCTCCACGATTTCGCCATTCTCAATCACCACAATGCGGTCGGCGATATTGCGCACCGTCGATAGCCTGTGCGCAATGATGATGACAGTTCGGCCTTCGAGCCAGGGGCGAAAGTTCTCCAGGATACGGCTTTCCGTTTCGGAATCGAGTTGGCTGGTGAACTCATCCAACACCAGCACCTTACGATCGTCGCCCAGTGCGAGCAGAGCCTGCGCCAGAGCGACGCGCTGCTGCTGCCCTTTCGAAAGGTTGGCGCCACCCTGAAAAACAGTGGTCAGGTAGCCGGCTGGCATGCGCTCGATGTCATCATGGATGCAGGCGCAGCGCGCTGCGTCCTCCACAGCGGTCCAATCGGCGTCGGGTCTTGCGAATCGGATCGTGTCCAGCAGTGTTGCGCCCGATAGGAACACGCCGCCGGTTTGCGTGACACAGGAGAACACGCCGCGCAATTGTTCCAGGGGCCGCTTCCGGATATCGGTTCCGGTCACAAAGACGGTTCCCTCTTCGATATCGAAAAGGCGCGCCAGCACAGAGTGGAGCGTGGTCTTGCCCGATCCCGAACGGCCTACGATGCCGAGAATTGTTCCTTCTTCGATCGACAGGTTGCATCCGCGCAAAACGCGGCCACCCTATGCGTAAGAAAATCGTACGTCCACAAGTCGATTCCGACGCGTTCGGGGACCGAGAGCGGGCTGACCTCGGGGTCGTCGGCGACCGCCGGCCTTGCGCTCAGTACTTCCAGCAGCATCCGGCCGGGCTCGATATCTTCATAAAATTCGTTCCAGCCGGCCGGCATATCCCCAGAACGACGCCATGAGTTCTTCTGCCAGCATGCTCAAGTACATCACCATGGCGACATCCATCCGGCCGTGCAGCAGTTCCCAGATCCACAGCCCCTGGCAAATGCGCTTGGCGGCGCCGAGCATCATCTCCCTCCGCCAGCCATAAGTACGGCCGACCTGCATTTCGGCGAGGCCCTGGTGCATGATCTCCTGCTGCAGGCTGGCGTACGAGCCAAGCAGCCGCGACGCCTGCCCGAAGAGGACCACCGGCTGAATCGATTGCACGTACTCGGAGAACACTGCCGAATCGCGCACGTAGTTCACGTGCCGGTTGCGGCGAAACCGGCGGCGATTGCGGTTCTCGAGAATCGTGAGCCAGCCGAACATCAGGACCGCTGCGAGCAGGATGGGCGCGGTCGCGAGCCCGAAGATCAGAAGCGGGATGAGGCTGAATGCAGTGCGGATCAAGGCGGGGAGCAGGTCGCGGCTGATGGCTTCACCCCGTTTGCACCACGCGGCCCACCCCATTGTTTACCTTCGCCACCAGCGCGCCCGGCGTCTCCCGCTGATGGAACTCGAGCGGCATGCTGAAGAGCTTGCCGAGAGCTGTGGGTTCGCAAATGTGCAAACAGCGGAAAAGAGATGTGGCGCGCGAACATTAGGTTGAGCGCTGTGTCGAGCGTAATGTAGACGGCGTCGAAGGCTACCAGCGCCGTCACGATCCACCAAAGCGAAAGGGGATGGCGACCAGTCGACAGCCGCAGCGCCAGCACGATAGTATACCCGCCCAGCACCAGCAGGCCCTGTCGAAGCACAGTACCGGCCAGATACTTCACATAAGGCTTGCGAAACGGAGCAAGCAGACTTTGGATATCAAAAGTTGGAACACGGCGGAAGAACGAACTGCGGGACCATGAAAACCTGATGAGGTACTACGTTTATGCACGCTACTCTACCGCCATTGTACACACAGCAACAAAGATCGATCAACGGATATTGACGAAATTTAATGGCTCATGTAAATGTTTGGCCTTCAGCAGCTCTTCGAGCGCGGCGGCGATCTTCCGGACCGGCCCGCGCCAATCACCCGGAGTAAGCTGACGAAACAACCGCATCGTGGGATACCACGGTGTATCGTCGCGATCCAGCATCCACCTCCAGTCCGCCTGATAAGGAAGCAGCATCCAAACGGGGCGTGCAAGCGCACCAGCCAGGTGCGCTGCCATGGTGTCTACTGTAATCAAGAGATCGATATGCATCAGGTCCGCGGCGAAGTGCGTCACATCCGGCGAGTCGCCCGACAGGTCACGAACAGTCCCGTGCGGATCGAGCCGGGCCAACTCGGCGCGGCTCGTGCCGCGCTGAAAACTGATGAGATCCAACCCCCGTACATCCAGGGCCGGGAGAAGTTCGGACAGGGGAACATTGCGGCTGTCATCCCAGCCGCCTCCCGCCCACAACAGCCCGATGCGCGGGCAACTCTTTGGACCGAGCCGGTCACAACTTTCCCGCTGGAACACCGGCGGAACAGAGAGGTACGGCACATCGGCAGGAATGCAATCGACCGTCGTCCGAAAGGCACGCGTAAGCTCCATTACCTCTATCTGCTGATCCCAATCGTCAGGGCAGAAGCCCGGGCCGTCGGTCCAGGTAGTGACATCGTCAACAAACGAAGCGCCGCGTAGCAGCGATACCAACTGCGGGTGTGTTTGCACCAGCACGGATGCTGCTTCGCGCCGGAGCAGGGCGCCGTAGCGGAGGAACTGCAGGGCGTCTCCGAATCCGTGCAAACACCGGATGATTACGCGCTTTCCACGGAACGGTCGGCCATCCCAAAGCCGGTTGGGATCGGGTTGACCACGGCCGACAATGGCATCGCTTTCGCGCCATGCATCTTCGAAACGCCCCAGCAGCATCCAGCATTGCCAACGGTACGCGGCACACTCGTCCGGCGGATAGCCGGCTCGCTCCGCGCGATGCAAAAGTTGCAGGCACTCGGTAATGCACCGTTTCGAAAATGCATCCTGTGCGCGGCGGTACGCGCATTCCGCCTGCATCCCAACTCAGTATTACACTCCACTCGATCGCGCCAGTGTTCCTACTCGAACAACTATCGAGGAGCCGAATTCGAAACCAGACCGACGAGTTGTTCATCTGTGAACCGTAGTTGGAGGAAAGAGCATGCGCAGCAACAGTGGCATTCAAAAGGTATGTTGCTCGATTGCAGTGCATCTTCGTAAAGTTAGGTTGGTTACATGCCCAAGCATATCCTGATCACGGGAGGCGCGGGATTCATCGGCTCGCACGTAGCTGCACAGTTGCTCAAATACAGTTACAAGGTTCGCGCGCTGGACAGCCTTGTGCCACAGGTCCACGGGCCCGAGCGACGGCGGCCGAAGTATCTCGACTCTGAAGTCGAATTATTAATTGGAGACATTCGCGATCGTGAGATTGTCTCTCGCGCGCTCGAAGGCATCGACGCGGTAGTCCACTTAGTAGCGCTGGTAGGTGTAGGTCAAAGCATGTACCAGATAGACGAGTATACCAGCGTCAACAACTTAGGGACTGCAATCTTATTACAGTCACTCAGCACGCATCCTGTAGAGTGTCTCGTTATAGCTTCCAGTATGAGTATCTATGGCGAAGGTCTCTATCGGGATGCCGACGGAAAACTCCAAATCGCTCACGACCGCTCTTTGGAGCAACTCAAGATGGGCGACTGGGAAATCCATGACTCGCGGCGCCGGCCGCTGGCTCCCGTTCCTACTCCCGAAGACAAGCCGCCCGCGCTGGCGTCAGTTTATGCACTGTCTAAATTCGATCAGGAGAAGCAGTGCCTGATTGTGAGCCGCGCGTATGGGATTCCCGCCGTGGCGCTGCGTTTCTTCAATACATACGGTCCTAACCAGGCACTCTCAAATCCTTACACCGGCGTCCTGAGCAACTTTGCGTCACGGGTCCTAAACGGGCAGCCACCGCTGATTTTCGAAGACGGCATGCAGAAGCGTGACTTCGTCAGTGTGTACGATGTGGCGCGTGCCTGCCGGCTGGCTCTCGAAACCCCGGCTGCCGCCGGGACCGCTATGAACATTTCCAGCGGACAGGCGATGACCGTGAGAGAAGTGGCCGAGCGAACCATCGCCGCTATCGGGCGTCACGACATTGAACCCGCAATCACCGGTAAGTACCGCGCCGGCGATATACGGCATTGCTTTGCCGATATCTCGCTGGCAAAGCAGGTCCTGGGATGGACACCGGAGGTGACACTCGAAGAAGGGCTGCAGAATCTTGCGGTATGGCTGGAAGGCCAGACGGCAGTTGACCGCGGACTCGAAGCGCGCGCGGAACTGGCTGCCCGGGGGTTGATGGTATGAAACGCCCGAGAGCCGGAAACGCGAGGGCGCGGATACCGCAGGTCGGAATCGTTGAATGGTTCCGGCCGGGCGAGTATGAGCGGGTAGAGACAGTGCTCGCCGATTTAGCAGAACTCGGCGTCCGGGAACTGCGCACCGGTATTCATTGGGCCGATTGGTATTCTTCCGAGGGTGACGGCTGGTATGCCTGGCTGTTGCCGCGCCTGGCGCGCAACGTCAACATTCTTCCGTGCTTCCGCTATACGCCCGTAGCTTTGGGCATCGTACCGAAGTTTTCTTCGCCTCCGCAGACTCCCAAAGCGTACGCGGACTTCATCGACGTGATGATCACCCGGTTCGGCGATTACTTCGATTGGATTGAGTTGTGGAACCAGCCCAACAGCCTGAACGAATGGGACTCCCGAATCGATCCTGATTGGCAGGTTTTCAGCGAAATGATCGGCGGCGCGGCATACTGGGCCCGCAAAAGGGGTAAGAAGACAGTACTGCCCGGAACGTGGCCGCTGGATCTCGAGTGGCTGGAGCTGATGCACGCTCGCGGTGTTCTCAAGTATATCGATGCCGTCGGCATCCACGGCTTCCCGGGCACATCCGAATTCGCCTGGCATGGCTGGGATCATGAGGTAAATACCGTCCGAAACCATCTGGCAGCGCTGGGCGCCGATCGGAAGTTGTGGATCACTCAGACCGGCTTTTCCACTTGGCGGGGGGAAGAGAGCGCGCAAGTGAAGGCGCTGGCCGCGGCCATCGATGCTCCCGTGGAGCGGGTCTACTGGCAATCGGCGCACGACCACGCCCCGGGGGGGGCCGCCGACTCCTTCCACTCCGATGAGCGCGATTATCACTATGGGCTGAAACGCATCGATGGCGCCCGCAAGGTGCTTTTTCATCTGTGGTCGGAGGGCGGTCTTGATGCCGTTCGCGAGGCGGCTCGAAGTACCCAGCAGAAGCGCAGCGGTGGTTCGAGGCAGCGCCATACCTTAATCACAGGCGGCGCCGGGTTTATCGGTACGAATCTCGCCAATCGACTTTTGGAGATGCGGCAGCCGGTCCTGATCTACGACGACTTGTCCCGGCCTGGCGCGGAGCGCAATCTCGCCTGGCTGCGGGGGCAGCATGGGGACCGCGTTCACGTAGAGATCGCCGACATCCGCAATCGCGAGCCGCTGCATACGGCGGTCCGATCCGCTGGGCGTGTATTCCACTTCGCTGCACAGGTGGCCGTTACCACCAGCCTCACAGATCCGCGGCACGATTTCGAAGTGAACGTGGGCGGGACGCTCAACCTGCTGGAGACCATTCGTGCGCAGGAGAATCCGCCGCCGCTGCTGTTCACCTCTACGAATAAGGTTTACGGCGGACTTTCCGATCTTGGGCTAGAGAAGAACTGCACGCGCTACCAGCCGCTCGACGCCGCGCTGAGGACGGGCATCAGTGAGGAGCGGCCGCTGGATTTCCATAGTCCGTACGGCTGTTCGAAAGGAGCGGCCGACCAGTACGTGCTCGATTATGCCCGCACGTTCGGGCTTGCAGCGGTGGTCTTCCGCATGAGTTGCATCTATGGTCCGCACCAGATGGGCAACGAGGATCAGGGATGGGTGGCCCACTTCCTGATCCGCGCCATCGAAGGTAAGCCGATCATGCTGTATGGCGATGGCATGCAGGTCCGTGACCTGCTGTACGTCGAAGACCTTGTGGACGCGTTTTTGCTGGCGCAGGCCAACATTCACACACTCACCGGCCAGGCATTCAACATCGGCGGCGGCCTCGGGAATACGATCAGCCTCATTGAGTTGCTGGACCTGATCGGGCGGCTGCGGGGTGAAAAGCCTGCGACCCGCATGAAGGACTGGCGCCCCGGCGACCAGCGCTACTACGTCTCCGATACCCGCAAATTTAAAGCGGCCACCGGCTGGGCGCCGAAGGTGAACGTCCAGGCAGGGATCCGGTGCCTGATCGAGTGGTTATTGGAATCGCGCGGTCTGCCGGCTACGCAGATCGAACCTGCTAAGGGAGCGCCGTATGCGGTATTCGCTCATTAACCCGCCCTGGTCGTTCGAGGGCAGCATCTACTTCGGATGCCGTGAGCCGCACCTGCCACTGGAGTATGGATATTCTAAGGCGCTACTCGAGCGGGCAGGGCACGAGGCGCAGATCGTCGATGCACAACTGGAAGGGTTGAACCTGCCGGACATACGCTCGCGCGCGGCGGATTTCCGGCCGGATTTTACGGTGGTGACCACGGCGCCGAGCTATTTGTTTTGGCGGTGCGCGCCGCCGGAGCTGCGCGTTCCGCGGGAGACAATCGATGCCGTGCGTGACGTTGGCGGGACGGTGGTGATTATCGGGCCGCACGCATCCACGACCCCCCGGACGACCCTGCAGAAGCTAGGGGCCGACGTGGCAGTATTGGGGGAATGCGAGGAGACTCTGCCGCGGCTCGCCGGCGATTGGAGTGCCATAGACAGCATCTGCTATGCAGCCGAAGGGGCCATCCGGGTGCAGGGTGCGCCGCACACGTGTGACATGCAGGCCCTGCCGGCGCTTAGCTGGGACGCCGGCACGATCACGCGCCATCGCCACCACCACCATCGCTTCGATGCTGCGCCGCAGCGACCCGGCGCGGAAATGGAAGCTTCGCGCGGCTGCCCATATCACTGCACCTTTTGCGCGAAGGACAATTTCCGGAACTCGTTTCGCCGGCGTCCGCTCTCGACGATCGTGCGCGAACTGGATGGCCTGATCGAAGCCGGCGTGGAGTATGTGTACTTCATTGATGAGATCTTCCTGCCGTTCCGGGATGTTCTGGAGACTATCGCTTCCCGGCGGATCCGCTTCGGCATGCAGACGCGCATCGACCTGTGGAACGCGGAGATGATCGAGATGCTCGGGGATGCCGGATGTGTTTCGATCGAAGCCGGCATGGAGAGCATCAGCGAGGCCGGTCGGGACGCGCTCGATAAGAAATGCAAGATCACCACCGAAGAGATCACCCAGCGCCTGATCCATGCGAAGCAGCGCGTTCCGTTCGTGCAGGCCAATCTGCTCGATTCCAAGGACGACGATCCGTCGGAGGTACAGGCATGGCGTGCCCGGCTGCACGAGCATGGCGTGTGGGCCAATGAGCCGGTCCCACTGTTTCCGTACCCCGGATCGCCGGAGTACACCCGGAAATGGGGCGCGCCGGACGAGCGGGCGTGGGAACGCGCCCATGAGTTTTACCTGGCGGGATTCGATAAGTTCAGCGAGATACAGGAGCAGCGGCCCGAGCCGCTGGTCCAGTTGGAGAGTGCGGGAAGCCGCCATGCGTGAGCCGCGCCGCATCCTCATGACGGGCGATACGGTGGGCGGAGTGTGGACGTTCACGATGGAACTGGCAGAAGCGCTGGGCGGGCACGGTATTGAAGTAGTGCTCGCGACAATGGGCGTCCAGCCGAGCGAGGCGCAAACCGCCGAGGCCGCAAGCGTCCCGACCCTGCTGCTCGTTACAAGTGACTTCAAGCTGGAATGGATGGACGATCCCTGGGAAGATGTGGAGGCCGCCGGACAGTGGCTTCTGGACCTCGAAAAACGCTACCAGCCAGACGTCATTCACTTGAACAGCTACGGCCATGGCGGCTTGTCATGGGGATCGCCGGTGGTTATCACCGCGCATTCGTGCGTGCTCTCCTGGTGGGCGGCCGTAAAGGGAGGGGTCGCACCCGCCCAGTGGAATCGATATCATCGGGAAGTAACACGTTCGATTGAGGCCGCCGGCGTCGTGGCTGCGCCAACGCGCGCGATGATCGATGCGGTTGAAACTTATTACGGCCGCCCCGAATGCGCCATGGTGGTGCCAAATGGCCGCCGTTCCGACCGGTTCCACGCAGGTCCAAAAGAGCCGATGGTGCTGACAGCGGGCCGCCTGTGGGACGAGGGGAAGAATGCGGCCGCAGTAGCGGGGGCGGGCGCGCATCTGCCTTGGCCCGTTTACCTGGCCGGCGAATCGGCGCCATTTTATGGCTGCCACATGCTGGGCCGGCTGTCATCCCGGGAGATCGCGAATTGGTTTGCGCGCGCCTCGATTTACGCGCTGCCGGCACGCTACGAACCTTTCGGCCTCTCGGCTCTAGAGGCCGCGCTCGCGGGGTGTGCTCTCGTTCTCGGGGATATTCCAAGCTTGCGTGAAGTCTGGCAGGATGCTGCCATCTTCATCCCGCCTGACGATCCGGACCGGCTGAAGGTCACGCTGCAAACGCTAATCGATGATCCGATACTGCGAGAGAGCATGGCGCGGAAGGCAAGATCGAGGGCAGCGAGCTTCACGCCCGATCGCATGGCGCGCGGCTACATCGAAGCATATTGCCTGGCAGCCGGAAGCCGGAGGGCGGCATGCGTTTCGTAATCTTCACGCATTCGCTCATCTCCGACTGGAACCACGGCAACGCCCATTTCCTGCGCGGCATTGCCACGGGGCTAATATCCCTCGGACATGAGGTCCGCATCCTCGAACCGAACGGCGGCTGGAGCCTCAGCCATCTGCTGGCCGAACACGGCTCCAGCGCGGTCTCCGACTTCGAACGCGCATATCCGGCCATTCGCAGCAGACTCTACGACCTCGAATCGCTGGATCTCGATCGTGCGCTCGACGGCGCGGATGTCGCGCTAGTTCATGAGTGGAATCCGCACGTGTTAGTCCGGCTTCTCGGGGAATATCGCGCCCGCCACAGTTCGCTCCGGCTGTTCTTCCATGACACACATCATCGCAGTGTCACCGGCCCCGCATCCATGGCGGCATACGACCTGAGCCATTATGACGGCGTATTGGCGTACGGCAGCGTCATCCGTGACATCTACCGGGAGCGCGGTTGGTCGGTGCACGCCTGGACTTGGCACGAAGCGGCCGATACGCGGGTCTTCTATCCGCGAGCGGCCGCCAAGGAAGGCGACTTGGTCTGGGTCGGCAATTGGGGGGACGAGGAACGTACCTCCGAGATTCGCGAGTTTCTGATCCAGCCGGTGCGCGAATTGGGATTGAAGGCCGCTGTCTACGGCGTTCGCTATCCGCGCGAGGCACTGGCGGAGTTGGCGGATTCCGGAATCGAGTACCGTGGCTGGCTACCGAACTATCGCGTGCCGGAAGTCTTCGCGCGCTATCGGGTGACGGTGCATATCCCGCGGCGTCCGTACGCACGGGCGCTGCCCGGAATACCAACGATCCGGCCCTTTGAGGCGCTGGCATGCGGTATTCCACTGGTCTCCGCGCCCTGGGACGACACCGAAGGACTTTTTCGCGGAGGCCGCGATCTCCTGTTTGCCGCAAATGGCGCCCAAATGACCGCGCACCTGCGGGCCGTGCTCTCGGATTGCGTCCTCGCAGAAAGCCTGTCGCGGTGCGGCCTGGAAACGATCCGTTCGCGGCATACGTGCTCGCACCGGGTGAAGCAACTTTTGGAGATCATAGCAGCCTCGGAGAGCCGGGCGTCCGGGGAAGGAGCTTCCTAATGCGAATCGCCTTCTTTGCATCCAGCCTGGTCTCGGCGTATTGGAACGGCGCGGCCACGTACTACCGTGGAATCGTGCGCGCTTTGGCCGGGCGCGGACACCAAATCGTGTTCTTCGAGCCTGACGCCTATCAGCGACAGCAGCACCGTGATATTGACGATCCGCCATGGGCCGAAGTGATGGTCTACGAGGCGACGGGGGACGGGGTGGCCCGAGCACTCCACAGCGCCCGCGGCGCCGACCTCATCGTGAAAGCCAGCGGGGTCGGGGTCTTCGACGAGCTGCTGGAATCCGCGGTGGCGGCTATGCGAACCCCCGGTAACCTGGTGGCATTCTGGGACGTCGATGCGCCGGCCACACTCGATCGCTTACGCCGCGATCCCGCCGATTCGTTCCTGGCGCTCGTTCCTCGCTATGACGTGATCTTCACCTATGGCGGGGGCGACCCGGTAGTTTGGGCATATCAGGCTTTGGGGGCTCGCCAGTGTGTGCCGATTTACAATGCGCTCGATCCCGAGACGCACTACCCCGTCGCGCCCGACCCGCACTTCGCAGCCGACCTCGCTTTTCTAGGCAATCGCTTGCCCGACCGCGAAAAACGTGTGGAGGAGTTCTTCCTGGGCCCCGCGGCCAGGCTGCCGGAGAAGCGTTTTCTACTGGGCGGCGCTGGATGGGGTGACAAGCCTATGAGCGGCAACGTCGGATACCTCGATCACGTTTATACGCGCGATCACAACGCCTTCAATTGCACGCCGCTAGCGGTGCTGAACGTTTCGCGGGACAGCATGGCGCGCTGTGGTTTCTCCCCGGCTACGCGCGTTTTCGAAGCGGCCGGCGCGGGCGCCTGCCTGATCACGGACGCGTGGGAAGGAATCGAGCTTTTTTTCGAACCCGATCGCGAAATCCTGGTCGCGCGCGACGGGGCCGAGGTTGCGGATGTGTTGCGTGGGCTCACGCCCGATCGGGCGCGCCGCATCGGACAGGCGGCACGGCGGCGAGTGTTGGCCGGCCATACTTACGGGCATCGCGCGGCGGCGGTGGAAGCTGTTCTGGAGGGTAAGGCAGCGGAAGCGGAGGTGGCGCGGTGAACCAGCCGTACGACATCGTGATCCTTGGGCTTTCGATCACCTCCTCATGGGGCAACGGCCACGCCACCACCTATCGCAGCCTGGTCCGCGGGCTGGCCGCTCGTGGCTTCCGCGTCCTGTTCCTGGAGCGCAACACGCCGTGGTACGCGGGGAACCGTGATGAGCCGCATCCGGCAGGAGCGCACACCGAAATCTACGAAACCTTCGATCAACTCGTGGAGTGCTTCGAAGGCGAAGTGAGCCGAGCGCGATTCGTCATGGTGGGATCGTTCGTGCCGGAAGGAGCGCGCGCCGGCGATTGGGTGCTCTCGATCTCTCGCGGAACCACCGCGTACTACGACATCGATACGCCTGTAACGATCGAGAATCTGGCGGCGGGATCGCGTGAGTACCTTACACCTGAGCAGGTGTCTCGCTATCGCCTGTACCTCTCTTTTACGGGCGGGCCGGTGCTGCGGTTCATCGAAAGCCGTTACGGTTCGCCCATGGCTCGGCCGCTCTATTGCTCGGTCGACCCGGATCTCTACCGCCCGGTGAAGCGAGCGCATCGGTGGGACCTCGGGTATCTCGGTACTTACAGCGATGACCGCCAGCCGGCGCTCGAGGAACTTCTCGTGGTGGCCGCGCAGCAATGGCGGCAGGGCCGGTTTGCGATCGTAGGTCCTATGTACCCCAAATCAATCCGCTGGCCAGCCAATGTCGAACGCGAGATTCACCTTTCGCCGAGGGAACACCCGGAGTTTTACGGCTCCCAGCGGTTCACTCTGAACATCACTCGGGCCGCCATGAAGCGCGCCGGTTACTCGCCGAGCGTCCGACTGTTCGAGGCGGGGGCCTGCGGGACGCCCGTAATCAGCGACTGGTGGGAGGGGCTCGACACAATTTTGGCGCCGGGCAAAGAGGTGCTGGTCGCTTCCAACGTGGAGGACACGCTGCGCTTCCTGAAGGACTACCCCGATGACCGCCGGCGTGCGCTAGGCGAAGCGGCAAGGCGGCGCATCCTGGCTGAGCACACGCCGGAGCACCGGGCCATGCAACTGGAGCACTACTGGAAAGAAGCCGATGACAACTTTTCTGCTGATTCGTCACGCCGAAACCGACGCGATCGGCAGCGTGATGGCGGGATGGGAGCTGGGCTGGCATCTGAACACGCGGGGAAAAAAGCAGGCGGAGGCGCTGGGGGAACGGCTGGCGAACCTGCCGATCCGGGCGGTCTACACCAGCCCGCTGGAGCGAGCCATTGAGACCGCGGAGCCCATCGCGCGGCGGCACGGCCTGGAACCGCAGCGAGTCGAGGGAGTCGGCGAGCTTCGCATCGGCGAATGGGAGGGGATCGCAGTTTCCGAGCTGGACCGGCGCGAAGACTGGCGGCGATTCAACACGTTTCGCAGCGGGATCCGTGCGCCTGGAGGGGAACTCATGATCGAAACGCAGGCGCGGATGATTCAGGAGATCGACCTGCTGAGGGCTCGGCATCCCGATGACACGATCGCGGTCGTGAGCCATGCCGATCCGCTGCGGTCAGTACTCGCCAACTTTCTGGGCATTCCAATGGATCTGCTGCTGCGGCTCGAGATCGGCACCGCGTCAATTAGTACCCTTCGCTTGGATGCGTGGAGCGCGCAGGTATTGTGCGTGAATCGGACGGAGGAGATTCCGGTATGAAGCTGGTCATTTTCGGACTGGCGGTCAGCTCCTCATGGGGCAACGGTCATGCCACCTTGTGGCGCGGTCTGTGCCGGGCGCTTGCCCAGCGCGGCTGGCGCGTCGTCTTCTTCGAGCGCGATGTTCCATATTACGCCGCCAATCGTGACCTGACCGAGCTCCCTGGCGGAGGAGAGCTGATTCTTTATCGCGACTGGGAGAGTGTGCTTCCCTTGGCCCGCCGGCACGCAGGCGAAGCGGATGTCGCGATGGTCACATCGTTCTGTCCGGACGGCCGCCCCGCCACTGAACTGGTGCTCGATTCGAGCGCTCCCTTACGGGCGTTCTATGATTTGGACACGCCGGTGACGCTATCACGGCTCGCGGCGGGCCAGCCGGTAGATTACATCGGGCCGCGCGGCTTGGGCGATTTTGATCTAGTACTCAGTTACACGGGTGGCCGCGCGCTCGACGAACTGAGCCGCGTCCTGGGAGCGCGTCGCAGGGCGCCGCTGTACGGCAGCGTCGATCCCGAAGTTCACAAGCCCGTGCCGGCTGACGACCGGTATCGCGCGCTGCTCGGGTATCTCGGCACCTACTCGCCCGATCGCGAGGAGTCGCTGCGCGCTCTGTTCGCTGAGCCCGCACGCCGGTTACCGCAGGACAGGTTCTTGCTTGCCGGACCGATGTATGACGGCAGCTTTCCGTGGCAGCCGAATATTTACTTGATCAGTCACCTTATGCCGGCGGAGCATCCGGCGTTCTACTGCTCATCGCGGCTCACCCTGAACGTCACGCGCGGAGCGATGGCGCGTATGGGGATGTGCCCGTCCGGCCGCCTTTTCGAGGCGGCGGCGTGCGGCGCACCGTTGCTGAGCGACTGGTGGGAGGGGCTGGACACCTTCTTCGAACCCGGCTCGGAGATCCTGATTGCACGGGATACGGAAGAGGCGATGGATGCATTGAAATGCGCTCCCGAGGACCTGGCGCGTATCGCGCGCGCCGCGCGGGAGCGGACACTCGCGCAGCACACCGCGGCTATTCGGGCTGCGGAACTGGAACAGTTGCTGGAGACCTGCATGAAACCTGTAGTTGCGGAGACGGCGTAATATGTGGGGCATTATTCCTGCCGCGGGAAAGGGAAGCCGGATTCAACCGTTGGCGTTTTCGAAGGAACTGCTGCCGGTGGGGGCGCGTGCTGAAGCCGGCGCAGCACGGCCGCGAGCCGTCAGCGACTATTTGGTAGAACGACTGGTGATTGGAGGTGCCGACCGCATCTGCTTTGTGATCTCGCCCGCCAAGTCCGACATCCTGGAATATTACGGCGGTTCAGCATACTCCCGGCCGGTCTGCTATTGTGTGCAGCCGCAGCCGCTGGGGCTGTGCGATTCCATTTTTCGTGCACTGCCCGTGATCGGCGGTAACGAGCCGGTGCTAGTCGGGCTGCCCGACACGGTATGGTTTCCCGCGGACGGCCTGCGCGCGTTACCCGACGATCGGCTTTCTTTCCTGCTCTTCCCCGTAGACCGGCCACAGTTCTTCGACGCAGTGACCTCGGACGAGAGCGGCCGCATCCGCGAGATCCAGGTGAAGCAGCCGGAGCCGCGGTCGAACTGGGTGTGGGGAGCGTTCAAGATGCCGGGCGCAATCTTCGAGTCCTTGCACCGGCTTTGGCAGCGCCGCGGCGACGAATACATCGGCACGTTAGTGAACGCCTGGATGGAGGAAGGCGGCGAGGCCTGGGCCGTCCGTGCAGGTCAATCGTACATCGATGTCGGCGCCACCGATGGCTACTTCGAGGCGATTCGGCTATTGTCTGGCGACGCGGTTTCACGCGCGGCGCCTTTAAGGAGCGCGTTATGACCGGGATTGCAGCCAGGGGAAATTGGGCGCCAGAGCAGATCCAGCAACGTGTACACGAACTGGGCGAGTGGTTTCAGAACATGGATCTGGGCGGCATCCAGACGGCACCCAATCACTTTCTAGGCGATTATCCCGAGTGCAAATGGCGTACATTCGCGCACGCGCTGCCTGCCGATCTCTCGGGCAAGACCGTGCTGGATATTGGATGCAATGCGGGCTTCTATTCGATCGAGATGAAGCGCCGCGGCGCGGCACGCGTGGTGGGGATCGATTCCGATCCCGATTACCTGGCGCAGGCACGATTCGCTGCTGAGGTCCGCGGCGCCGAAATCGAATTCCGCGAACTGGATGTTTACCAGTTAGCGCAGCTTGGCGAAAAATTCGATCTGGTTTTGTTCATGGGAGTACTCTACCATCTGCGCCACCCGTTACTGGCGCTCGATCTGTTGGAGCACGTGGTGGCCGACACTCTCGTGTTCCAATCGCTGATGCGCGGCAGCCGCGACGCCTTGCCGGTAGCGCCGGACTACCCGTTCCAAGAGACCGCTGTCTTCGACGCGCCGGGCTATCCCGCGATGTACTTCGTGGAGGGCAGCTATTCGCACGATCCCACCAACTGGTGGATTCCCAATCGCGCGTGCTGCGAGGCCATGCTGCGCAGCGCGGGCTTCACAATCGTCGATCATCCGGAGGACGAAGTCTACATCTGCAAAAAGGAGGAGAAAACGTGGTTGAGGCGGTGATGCTCTGGAACGAGCCCAATAACCTCTCCCACTGGAATTTCGAAATCGATCCCGGCTGGAAGACCTATGCCCGGATGGTGAACCTGGCGGCGGACGCCGTGCGCGCCGAGAACCGGGACGTGCGCCGGGTGCTCGGCGGCATCTCCCCAATCGATGCCGACTTCATCCGGACTATGCAGCAGCAATGCGTGCTGTCCCATGTGGACGTGATTGCCCTCCACGGTTTTCCGCTCGACTGGAACCATTGGACGATTCATGAATGGCCGGACAAAATTCGCGAGATCCAGGCCGTGACGGATCTCCCGCTTTGGATTTCCGAGGTAGGCACGTCCAGCTTCGGCGCCGAGGAGGTGCAACAATTCGGCCTGAAGCGCGCGGCGGAACTGTTGATCGGCCGCGTGGATCGGATCCATTGGTACAGCCTCTACGATCTGCCGCGCGCTTGGCCGGCCACCACTCGACATCGCGAAGCCGAGGGTTCGTCGTACTATCGGCATTTCTACATGGGGCTGCTGCGCGAGGATGGCACCCCGAAGCTGGCTCTGCGAGATTTTTATCAGTACACGCCCGAACTCGGAATTTGCCAGTGGCTTCATTTTGAAGACCACCGCCTGGACGAAGTGGTCCGCCGGCTCCGCGATCTCGGTGTGCGGCAGGTGCGCACCGGGCTGAGTTGGGCCGATAGCTTCCGTCCCGGCGCTCAACAGTGGTTTGATCGCCAGATGAAGGCGCTGGAGCCGTTTGACACGACCGTTACTTATTGCTTCACGCCGGAGCACTGCGGAATCCAGCCGAACCACACCAGCCCGCCCCGCGAGCCGGAACAGTTCGCGGATTTCTGCGCCAGAATGACACGGCGGTATGCATAAGCTGACGGCGTGATTGCGCTGGAACTTATTACCGAAACAGATCGGCTTTGTGAGTTCGAGCCGGAATGGTCGGCATTCACGAACACGATCTCTCCGGAAACGCCATTTCAGACCTCCACTTGGCTGATGACCTGGTGGAAGTATTTTGGAAGCGGTGAGCCGCGCGTCATGGTTTTTCGATATGGGGGGCGTGTCGTGGGAGTAATGCCTCTGTTTCTGCATGTGTGGAACGGCCGCCGGCAGTTGACGCTGATCGGTTCTGGTATTACCGACTACCTCGATCCGTTGTTCACGCCGGAATGGAGCTCGCAAATTGCCGTCCAGATCCGCCGCGAGTTGCAGGCCTGGGATGACTGGGATATCTGCGATTGGCAGGATCTCTCGGTGAATACGCCACTGCAGGCGCTCGGGGCTTTAGCGAGCGATACACCCTGTAGTTTTGTTCCAATCGATCGCCCATTTAGTGTTTACCTGGAATCGCGTCCCAAGGACTTGAAGCGAAACTTGAGGAGGTATAAAGAGAAGGCGGAAGCCATTGCGCCTGTCACTTTCGACGTGGCGAGAGACGCTGGCGATGGCCTGCTCTCGTCTCTCGCCAAATTGCATCGTGCCCGCTGGGAGAAGGCAGGAGAGAGGGGAATGATCGAGGCGAACCGTTCGGATCAATTTCTCTATGCCATTGGCCGCTACTCGCTCGTAGGGGGATGATAAACGTGTTCGTGGTGCGTTTCGGCGGCGAGGTTGCCGCCGTGCTCCTGGCACTTCGCCACCGGGCGACCACATTTTCTTACCTGAGCGCATTCGATCCCCAGTATGAATCGTTCGGCTTCGGCCGCGAGTTGCTGGCGCAGTCGATTCGTTATGCTCACGAATGCGGCTGCCGCCAATGGAATTTCTTGAGAGGCGATGAGCCGTATAAATTTTCATGGGGAGCCCAAAGAATCGAAAAATGCCGCTTGGTCATTAGCCGTGGGTAAGGCTCAAATCCGGGATACTATGAGGCGTGGACCTTCCCGTAAACCCTCCGATCCTGCCAATGCTCGCCAAACGGGTGGACGAATTACCAGCCGGCGAGAACTGGCTGTTCGAGCCGAAGTGGGATGGTTTTCGCGCATTGGTGTTCCGCGATCGCGATGCGATCGAGATTCAAAGCCGGGATGAAAAATCACTAAACCGTTATTTCCCGGAATTGGTCGAAGCGCTCCAATCGCAGTTGCCGGATCGTTGCGTACTCGACGGCGAAATCGTAATTGCCGGCAGAACAGGACTGGATTTTGAAGCGCTGCAACTCCGTCTCCATCCCGCCGCCTCAAGGGTAAAGCTACTGTCCAAACAGACTCCGGCATCCTTTGTGTCTTTCGATCTTCTGTGCGAGGGTGATCGCGACCTCCGGGGCGAAGCGTTCGAAAAACGGCGTCGGAGACTGGATACGCTCCTCGCGTCCGCCGTGCCGCCGATTCACCTAACACCCGTGACCCGCGATCGGGCGGTTGCAGCAGATTGGTTCCGGCGTTTTGAAGGCGCGGGCCTGGACGGTGTGATGGCCAAACCCATTTCGGGGACCTACGAGCCGAACAAGCGCGTCATGCTCAAAGTGAAACACGAGCGGGATTGCGATTGTGTGGTCGGCGGCTTTCGATGGTATAAGGACAAGGGCCACACTGCCGTGGGCTCCCTTTTGCTCGGGCTCTTTGACGAATCCGGAGCCTTGCAGCACGTGGGTGTTTGCGCCAGCTTTTCGGATGCGATGCGCCACGAGTTGGTGGAATTCCTGGCGTCTTATCGAAAGGATGCACTTAGAGACCATCCATGGAAGTCATGGGCTGCAGGAATCGTCGCTAACGGCGAAACAGGTCACCGCATACCTGGCGCCCAGAGCCGCTGGAGCCAGGGAAAAGATCTATCATGGGAGCCGCTTCGGCCCGAGTTAGTCGTGGAAGTCACCTACGAGCACATGCAGGGCAGGCGGTTCCGTCACATGGCGCACTTTCGACGATGGCGCTTCGACAAGAAGCCGGAAGATTGCACATACGCACAGCTCGAGGTGGTTGCGCCGCAGGAACTCTCCGAGATCTTCGCCGGCGGCCGGTGAGTGCCCTCCTGACCAGCTTACTCTCGTGACTTCGAAGCACGCTTTCTCTGCGAGTTACGCCACTCACGAGTGGGATCATCATCCGGATCCGGCGTTTCCTGCGGCGGCCGCATGGATTCCGGCACATGGCGCAGATTCACGCGGATTCGAGTCCACGTCGAGGACCGGCCTCTCATGGAGTCAACCAGCACATCATCGATGGCAAGAAGTCTGGCTGTTTCCGGGTGCTTGAGCCTCCAACGTTCCAGACCCGCGAGGGCGGCCTGTTTATCGGGAGAGTTCGCAATCACCAGGAGAGGCATCCTGGCGCGTGGCTTTGGAGCAGACCTGGCGCGAGATGGAGCCACTCGCGACGCTTCGCCCTGCATCTTGCGAAAGTGCGGCGGCCAGGGAGCGTCGGCGAGGCCTGCCGCTTCGTCCTTGGCAGCCAGTTCCAAAAGCATTTCGAGTGAGCCGGGCTCCTGGTTGATTGTGGCGTGTGGGTCGCCTCGTTCTTTGAAGCGCTTGGGCACGGTGAAAATATTGAAGGCGGCCGGCTCGCATTCAGGAATCTCCCGCCATTCGAGCGGCGTGGATACCCGCGCGTCCGGCAGCGGCCGCACCGAATATGCCGAGCAGGTCGTCCGATCCTTCGCGTTTTGGTTGTAATCCAGAAACACGCCGTGCCGTTCCTCTTTCCACCACTTCGAGCTCGCTAAAGCAGGCACGCGCCGTTCTACGGCACGCGATAATGCCACGGCTGCGCGGCGTACCTGTTCGAACGTCCAGCGTGGCTGGATTCGGACATTAATGTGCATTCCGCGGGAACCGCTGGTCTTGGGCCATCCGCGCAGCCCCACTTCCCTCAGCAGTTGGTTTACTTCAAGAGCAACCGTGCGAACGTCGGCCCAATCCACGCCTGGGCCGGGGTCCAGATCCACTCGAAGTTCGTCGGGGTGATTCAGGTCGCCGGATCGCACAGCATGGGGGTGAAGCTCGATACAACCCAGATTTACGATCCACGCCAAGCCTGCCGCATCATCGACGACCAGCTCTTCGGCGGTGCGTCCCGAGGGAAACGATAGAATGACTGTACGCAGCCACTCAGGCCTGTCCACTGGTGCACGCTTTTGGTAGAAGGCCTCACCCTCCGCGCCATTTACGAATCGCTTCAGCACAATCGGGCGGTCCGCCATCCCGGCCAAGGCCCCCGGCGCGACCGAAAGGTAGTAACGCACGAGGTCGAGCTTCGAAACCCGCGCCTCCTTGGAAAAATAGAGCTTATCAGGATGGGTCACACGGACGTCGCGCCCGTGGATCGAGAGCACCTCGACGGCTTGTTCTCGCTTCACAAAAACAGCCTACCTGATTTGCGCCCGATGTTATGCACCCACTTGCCCCGGTACAATTCGAGGCCTTGCGCAGTTGCAAACACTTGTGTTTAATATTCAGGTGTACCGCTTGTACCAGCCGCGACCGTCAAGGAGCGGCCTTACCCCGCCAGCGACAGAATTGCCGTGATCAAGGCGTCATAATCCATGCCAGCAGCGGCAGCTGACTGCGCGAAATCCTCGTCTTGCGAGAGGGAGGGATTCGGATTTACCTCGATCACGAACAGCTCCCCGTTGGGCGTCAGCCGGCAATCCATGCGTCCGCAGCCACGAATCTTCAACCAGCCGTAAACATTGCGCGCGATTTTTCGCAGGTCCTTATCAATCTCCGGCGGCAGTTCCCGAGCCGGTCCATTCGTGATCCCCCATTTCCTGCGGTAGGCGTCATTCCATTTGGCATGGTAGGTAGCAAATCTGGGGACATCAGCAGGCATGTTGTCAAAAAAGACCTCACGCGGCGGAAAAACCGTGAGCCGGCGGTTGCCGAGAACGCTCACGTAGAGTTCGCGGCCCTCGATGTACTCCTCAATTAGGACATCGCAATCGAATTTCTGATGAATGAATTGCGCACGATCGATGGCTTCCACCTCGTCGCGGGCAAAAGACGCTTTGCTGATGCCGTCTGAAGACTCCTCGCCTCGTGGTTTTACAAATGCCGGAAATTTAAAGCGCTTCAACCGGCGAAGTGGGGACTGCCGGTGGGAGACTACGAAACCTGGTACTCGTACGTGATGGTATGCCAGTATTTTCTTGGTAATCGCCTTATCTTTACATAGCAAAAGTGCATCCGGGCCTGCACCGGTGTAGCGTACTTTCATTAGTTCCAAGAGCGCCGGGATATTGGGTTCGTGCGCGCGATTGTGGTGGAAACTCTCGGACAGATTGAACACTATATCGGGGGCGCAAGTCTTCAGCTTTTCCACAATATGGGTGACATTATCGAATACCGCAAGTGTCTCCACGCTATGGCCCAGGCGCAGAAGCGATTCCATTACGTCTGCTTCCGTCGGCCTTTGCTCCTCTTTCAGCCGCTCTGGGGAGAGCGTCTCGGCAGGATCAAGCCGGTAAGCGAGGTCGAAAAGAATGAGAATCTTCATGGCTACACCGACCTCTTAAACCTCCCCGTGTACAAGTGGTTCGTGACGAGACTGGCGAGATAAGAAGCAAGCTCAAAGTTGACGCGAACCGAATCTTTAGGAGTCGTGAGCTTCAAGGCTGCGCATCGCAGGATCAGCTTTCGCACCAGCATGCTTACGGTGTACTTGCGCTGCCCAGTCCATTGAACGATGGATGTGATCAAGGCCGCGCGGTGGCGCCGCATCATGGTGGCGGCCGGCTCCCCTCCCGCCTCGCCACTTCCGAAGATGGAGCGCAAATCCGCATCATAGAAATCCGGAAAATCTTCGGCGTAAAGTTTACGGCGAGCGGCGTAGTGGCGCGCGAGCGTCGTGCGAAGCTTGCGCGCTTCGGAAATCCGGCGGCCGCGGGTGACGGAAGGCGTTCTGCCTGCGGCCTCTTTCATAAGACAATCCACGTAATCCAGTTTTTCGAGCGCTTTCCAGCCGGCATATCGCTGCCGCCACTCCTCCGGATGGGACCCCAGCCACACTGCAAAGGTCTCGGCGAAGTCTTCGTCGGGGTGAGCTTGGGCGTACCAGTTAGGCAAGTGGCGGACGAAGCTCTTGCTGTAAGGCCGCGGCGTGTAGGTTTCGGGCGCGTATTCCGTTTCGGGGCTGCCGAAAATGTCTCGCCAGTCGCTTCGCTCTGAGAACCGGTAGGCGTGGTCGATGGCATGGCCGCATTCATGCCGCAGGAGCATCTGGCACCATTCGACCGTGCCGCCTTCGACCTCCAGCATCTGGTGCAATTCCAGAATCTTGAGGCGCGGATGCGCCAGATAAAAGGGAATCGAAATGGCCGGCACCCCTTCCGGCGAGAACCATTCATCACCCAGATAGCAATCCGGCCTTAGCGTGACACCACGAGCAGCCAGCTCCGCGTATAGTTGTTCGACTCTCGGAGCTAACTCGGTGTGCTCGATCCGCACGCCCAGATCGCAGATACGCACCGCCAGCAGTTCCTCATCTTTGAAGGCTTGCCAGAAAGGTTCCGGGGCAGGCTGCATTGTTTCCATACTAACGTTTTCAAGCCGACCAGTGTATTATTAGGTGTGTTCATTAGGGCCCGTCTGTGTCGTGACTACCACAATCAAAACGCCAGCATCATCTGGTCTCCAAACTCCGCGGCGCGACGGTACTCCAGGTTTTGCGCTTCCTCGGTCCGCCCCCAGCTTTCCAGGATCCAGACCATCTCCCGCGTGGATTCGTCCAACACGGTCCGGTCGCCTCGCAGTTTGGCGGCACCGTGCCACTGCTCCATGAGCTCGTAGCATTCGGCGATGCGACCCTGCACCTGCAATGGTGTTCGGGCATGGCGCGCCAGGCGGCATAATTCCGGCCAATCGTTGTGCGATTCGGGATGCGTGAAGGCATATTGCGCGTGCCGCACCGGATCGCGGGGAACCGGCAGCACCGTATGAGCAGGAGCGGTGGCGATCAAGGTGGAACAGGAACCGCCGAATCCCAACTCGTAAGCCGAGGGCGTCAGCACGTCGTAAAGCAGCACCAGGAATCGCCGCGCCGCACAGAACTCGCGCAACTGCTCTAAGTTCGCTTCGTGCTCGCCTTCCAGTCTGAGGCCCAGTTGAGAGGCCAACTCCCCGGCCAAGGCGGTGGCCGTCCGGTCGCCGCATTCGATCGGTAGAATCGCGTCGAAATCGTGGTCATAAGTGTGAGCGAATGCCAATGCGAGGGGCGTGCTGCTCACCGTCTCCGTCCCCGGGCGGTCCGCGAGTGCAATCCCCAAAATCTCGAGGTCTCCCGTAGCGCCCTCTTGGCGGCGGTCATCGGGCGGCGTATAGACAGCCGCGCGCTGGCGCACCCAGCGCTTCACCTCGCGCAGACCGTTTAGGGTCCTCTCGCTCAGATCGAATTGAGGCATCAATACGCGGGGCGGCACGCAGTCGTCCAGCTTGGCGAATGCGATCCGCACGCCTTCCTCGGCGGGCTCTCGAAGGAGGGCGTTTTCCCATTGCGAACGCGGCCAGCGCGGAGGTAGGGAATCGCGCGAGAACAGTACGAGCACCATATCCGCCATGCGCCCTTCTCGCGCTTTCCCCGCCAGATCCTCCCCGGCTCGCAACTGCCCTTCTTCGAGGAAGACGCGCACCTCCGCACCACGCTCGACGAAAGATACCAGCCGTGCAGCCATCTTGTCGTCAGCCTCCGCGTGGCAGACGAATAGCGAGGGGATCACAGCTTGCACGCCAGCATCAGGCCGTCGCCCATCGTGGCCATACTGATGGCCACTCGTTCGTCCCCGTGTACGCGCCGGTTGAAGTCGCGGATCGCCACCGTGTCGGGGTCCTGATCGGTGGGGTCGATCACCGATCCGTCCCACAGAACGTTATCCGCCGCAATCAATCCACCCTTGCGCAGCAGGATCAGCCCGCGCTCGTAGTAGTTCCAGTAGTTGGTCTTGTCGGCATCAATGAACATTAGGTCGAAGGTGCCGGCCTGTCCCGCGGCAATCAGCGCGTCGAGCGTCTCCAGCGCTGGCGCGAGCCGGAAATCAACCTTCTCCGTCACTCCCAGCTCCTGCCAGGTGCGGCGCGCCCGGGCTGCGTTTTCGATGCTGCACTCGCACGCCACGAGTTGGCCCCCTGCCGGCAACGCCAGCGCCACCCATCCCGAGCTATACCCCAGGAAGACTCCTACCTCGATCGTCTTCTTGGCGTTCAGCAGCCGGGCCATCAGGTACAGAAACTGCACCTGCTCCGGGGCTGTGCACCAGGAAGCGTTGGGAAGATGTTCCGTGGACTCGCGAAGCCGCCGTAGCGGTTCCGGCTCGCGTAGGCTGACCTGGGCCACGTAATCGGCCAAATCATCTGTGATTTCGGTATAAGTCCGCGACATGAGAAAGCTATCCGGCGACGAACATGCCCACCGACGCGAGGGCCATGATGCCCGCTGCCAGCCACCCCATCCAACGCAGCAGTGGCGGGTTGGTGCGGTCCCCCATTACCGTGCGATCAGTGGTCAACAACACTACCAATACGATGAGAGGCGGCGCCAGCACGCCGTTGAGCACTGCCGACCAGAACAGCATTTTGACGGCATCGATCCCAGTGTAATCGAGTGCCATGCCGATGGCTAACGCGGTAGCGAGTACGGCGTAAAAGCGCGGCGCCAAGCGCGGCTTTTGATCCAGGGAGGCACCCCAAGCCATCGATTCCGCAACCGCAAAAGCGCTGGAAGCGGCCAGCACCGGCACGCTCAGCATACCGGTTCCGATCAACCCGATGGTGAAAAGCCAGTACGCGCCATTGCCTGCCAGCGGACGCAGTGCTTCCGCAGCCTGCCGGGCCGTGGAGATCTGCGTCAATCCGTGGGCGTGCAAGGTTGCGGCCGTGGTCAGGATAATGAAGTACATCACCAGGTTAGAGAACAGCATCCCGGTTAGTACATCATTGCGGGCCCAGCGCAATTCGCCGTCCGTGGCTCCTTTCCGTTGAGCCACGGTGCGGCGACCGGCGGCCCGCTCTTCCTCCACTTCCTGCGCCGCCTGCCAGAAAAACAGATAGGGCGAGATGCTCGTCCCCAGAATTGCCACAAATACCGACAGGTAATCGCGCGACCAGCGGAGATCCGGCACCAGAGTGCTGTGCCAAACCGCTGTCCAGTCCGCCCGCGCGACGAATGCCGTGACGATATAGGCGAACAGTACCAGGGTCAACCACTTGAAAATTTGCGCGACTCTCCGGTAAGAACTCCCGAACAGCAGCACGACCATGAGGCCTGCGTAAATCGGGGTCCACCACAACGAGTTCACGCCTGTAATCATCTGGGTGGTTTCGGCCATTCCGCCTAGATCGGCGCCAATGTTGAAGACGTTCGCCACTGTCAGCAAGAGGCAGGCGCCCCACAGTACACCGCGCGGGTAGCGGCGCCGGACCACGGCCGCCAAGCCCCGGCCGGTCACCATTCCCAGACGCGCACACATCAATTGCACGGCTGCCATCAAGGGAAAAGAAAACAGGGCTGTCCAAAGCGGTCCGTAGCCGAGCGAAGCGCCGGCCACGGAATAGGTTGCGATCCCTGAGGGGTCGTCGTCCGCCGCGCCTGAGATCAATCCGGGTCCAAGATCCAAGAAAAACCGCCGCACGCGGCCGGATTCCATGGGCTCAGGATAGCAGGGGAGACTGCTCCGGCGGCTGTGGCGCTACACGGCGCGCGCCTTCCGTGAGACCGCTGCGCTCTCGGAGCGGGCCGGCTTACGGTCGGTTGCCGCCGCCATGCGCTTCACTTGGTCCGTCACGCAGACCAGGAACATCGGCTGGCGCGCGTTCTTCAGTAAGTCGATCACCCGGTTGGGTGCCTCTTCGAGATAAATCGATTTACCGTCGGTAAGCAAATGAATCTCGGTGGTCGACGAAAGCGCCTCGCTCAACCGTTTCCCCATGTCCTTTTGCAGGAAGCGCAGGACGCGGCGAATCTTCTGCAGCGAAAAGCCCTTCCGCCGTAGTTCCGCGATCACGGATATCTCTACCACCTCCTCCGGCATGTAAACGCGCTTGTGTCCATCCTGCCGGGGAGAAACCACGTGCCGCTCGTCCCACCATTGCAACTGCCGCAGACTCACGCCGCAAATCCGCGCCACCTCGCTGCTGTTGTAACCGTGTTCCTCCGAGGTGAGGACAGGACGGAGCTTTTTTCCTTTAAACATTTCGCGCCACTTCCGTTGTGAAATCGGGTGCCATTTTGGATTGTACATGGCCCACCGGCGGTGTCAATAGGGCACCTTCTTTCCGGCCAATTGAGTAATAAGACCTCAATATATTAAAATTATCGTTCGCCTCTTCACCAAACCATAATCCGCCATGTGAGAACCCGCACTACGGGGGCACTGGAGAGCGGGGTACGGCACCGCCCCTGACCCATACACTGAGGAAAGGGAGGAGCTATGGATTCGGAGACCAATATGAACGGTGACCGCAATAAAGCGATCTGGATCGGGGTTGCCATTGGAACCGCCGTCGGCGTAGGTATCGCGCTTTCCCGCCGGCGCAAAGACCCCTGGGCCTCAGCCCGCGATGTCAGTAAGCGCGTCGCCAACCGCTCGGGAGAAATTTCCGACACCACGCGCGATATTGTGGACCGCATCAAAAACATTTACGAAGAGAGCCGCAAAGTCGTCGAAGAGGCCGGTGAGCTCTGGGCTCATGGCCGCAAACTGGTCGGATACTGATCGCTCGGCCGTCAGCGTTCAGCAATCAGCGCTTGCCTCCGGCTAGCCGGATTGCTGACCGCCGGCCGCCGCGAACCCCGCCAACGCTCAAATAACTCTATTTATTTCAATCGTTTACTGACGGCAAAAAGAGGCCGCTACGGTGCTACAATGGAGTTTAAGCCCCCCGTAGGTCTCCGGAAGGTTAATATGAACCAAAAAAAATTTTGGCCGTTGGACTTTGATCCTGAGGGTGAGGTCTACGAGAATCTCGCATGGGACCTCCCTGGTTATACCCATCGCCAGACGCGACCGACCGCGCAAGATAACGGCCAGATTGCCTCGCTCGGCAAAGAAACTGCGGTAAAAAACACGCCAGCCTTGTAAACCTTACATTACATTTACCCGTCGCCGCAGCGCATCTCCTGACGAAAGTTAGCATTTCCAAACGGCTGAACGATTGCTATAGGGCAATCGAGGTTTTTGACCATGAAAGGATTTGCCACTACGTGTCTCGTGACGGGTGTTTTGCTCGCCAGCGGATGCGCTACGAAGAAATACGTCCGTAACACCACCGCGCCAGTTCAAGCCAAAGTCGATCAAGTGGGTGAGCAGACCAACCGCAATTCCCAATCGATAGAAGATACCCGTACCCAAGTCAAGCAGGTTGATGAAAAGGCACAGACGGGTATTAGTGCGGCCCAAGAGCGCGCCTCCACGGCGGATCAACATGCTCAGGCGGCCGATCAGCACGCCGGCGAGGCTATGAACCGTGCCCAGCAAGCCGCTCAATCGGCGGATCAAGCCAATCATGGCTTGGACAGCTTGCGGCAAGTGGTAGCCAATATTGATGACTATAAGTTGCAGTCCTCGGTGGCCGTGCCTTTCAAATTTGATCAGTACGCTCTAACCCCGGACGCTCAACAGGAGCTCGACAAGTTGGTAACGGATGTTCAGCCTGATAAGCGTTTCTTTATCGCCGTCGAGGGCTATACCGACAACGTTGGCTCCAAACAATATAACGAAGCGCTGAGCCGCCGCCGCGCCGACAGCGTCGTTCAGTATCTCGTGGCGAAACACGACATTCCCATCTACCGCATTCACATGGTGGGTCTGGGTGAAGAGAAGCCCGTGGATGAAGGGAAGAATCGTGCAGCCCGCGCCAAGAACCGCCGCGTAGAAGTGAAGGTATTCAGTGCGGACCAGGTGACGGCCTCGTTGAATAATCCAGCCGAGAGCTCCGCAAGTCGCTCGGAAACGACGCCCCCCGCGGCCACGACGACCACCACGCCCCCTGCCACCACGGCTCCCAATACGACACCTCGTCAATAAGCCTACGCCTCAACACCTGAAGAGCCGCGAGCCTCGCTTGCGGCTCTGTTTTTTTATGACACCCGTGCGCGGGGCTTGAGCTCACGTACGTGCTCAACTGGTATAGTGCGGAGGGCTTGCCACCAGATGTACATCCCGACCAGGTTGGCGGAGAGCATGAGAGCATCGCCAGGAAGTACAGTGACAGGAACGAGCGACCGCAAGGATTGCCCAATCGCCTCTCCCGTAAACTCAATTCCCAGGCCGCCGCTCAACATCAGCAACTGGATGTCTTTGTGGCGCCAAGCCAGGAGCATGGCCCATAAAGCTAAATCCAGAATGGCGGTGCTGAAGTCCAGATCGCGGCTCCAGAGCGTCATCCATCGGCCAACCACGGCGTGACTGTCGTAGTGCATCAGGAACGAAATCCCGGCGAAGAGAATGGCGCCGCAGACTAGGGAAGCTCGCAGAGTAAATCGCGCGCGCGCTGTGGCGGTCGCCTCGTAGATCAAGCTGATAACGACTGCAAAAACCAAAACCTGCCGCAGCCCTTCGTCGATCCAATAATAATGCGCGAAGCTGTGGCCCAGCTTGCTCCCGGAGTAGTATGCCCGGTAGACGGAGATATCGACCACCGTCGTCAGAAACAAAACGACGCTGTAGATCAGAATGACTGGAAAACGCCGGAACGCGCCGCGCACAAGTGCAGCGATGATCAGGAGTTCCAGGGGGATCCCGACGAGCCAAGCTGAATATGTGAGAGCCGCGCGCATCCGGTTCTTTTAATTCTAGGCCCGGAAGCGCGCGCAGGCTACTGGACTATGCTACGATGCGCAGCTCTTCCCATGGTGGGGGCGGGCAAGTGGGCCCAATCGCGATCCGCACTGCTTCATGCGCGGGACGAGTCACCCCGGAGGAGACATCCGGGCTCACCGGAAGGGGCGCGGTCGAGGGCGCTACCGCTGCGCCATGGGCAATATTCCATGCAAACGCGAGGGCGAACAGAACCACCACTGCCGCAAATGCCAGTTTATTTTCGAAAAATCGTCGCATCGTCAAAGCCAGCTCCTTAGAATTTGTAAACCCCCATTCCGGGAATGGGTTTTGCATCACCAGTGCAAGTTTCGTGCCGCGCCACGCCGGAAAATTCCTCATCCAAGTCCGGGGAGGCCTAGTACTTGTATACACTATCGGCTATCTTTGGGTTATTAGTAAATACCTTATTTGAGGTAATCGTTATCCCTGGGGTACCCGGGACTGACGGACCTGTTCCGGGAAGCCGGGTTCCGGCCGGAACGGGCGCTGGCCGGGATAGTCCAGCCGCATGTCGGCCGTCACCTCATCCAACATTTCCAGAGTCGCGGACTTGCTTTCCATCGCAAATGCGGTCAATAGCAAGTTGTCGCATATCGCGTTGATAAGGCGGGGGATACCTTGCGAACGATAATGAATCTCGTGCAGAATTGGGAGCTGAACAATCGTTTGATCCTTCAGTCCCGCTCGTGCCATCCGGGAATTCACGTAGGCCACCGTTTCGGACGGGTTGAAGCCGCGCAAGGCGCACCTGAGGGCAATCCGCTGTTTGAGTTGCCGAAATTCGGGAGCTTCCAGCTTGCGGTCGAGTTCCTGCTGCCCGGCTAGCACGATCTGCAGCAGTTTACCCCTCCGGTTCTCCAGGTTCCCTAGCAGCCGGATCTCCTCCAGAACGTCCCAATCCAAATTATGAGCCTCGTCTACGATCAGCACAGTGGTCCGTCCCATATTCGAACGATCCAACAGCATGCTGTTCAAGGCCAGCAGTACTTCCGTCTTCGAGCGGTGATTGCACCGCAAATCCATGTCATACGCCAGCAATTCGAAGAACTGCTCCACCGTCAGGCGGGAATTGAATAATGAAGCAAACGCGATCTGCTGTGCGGTGAGAAAGTCCCGCAGGCACTCCAGCATGGTGGTTTTGCCTGTGCCCACTTCTCCCGTTAGAACGATGAATCCTTTGCGGCTTTGGACGCCGTAAATGAGATTCGCCAGCGCTTCTTCATGCTGCGGACTCCGATATAAAAACGAGGGGTCCGGGCTCATGTTGAAAGGGTTCTGGGAAAAGCCGAAGAAGGCGTTATACATATCCGTGGCAGCCCGGCATGCCTCGCATCTTACCATGGGGCGGGGACGCGCCGAATCCCACACGGTAACAGGCAGCACACAGGGTTCTATTGCGGCGGTGGCTGGGGTCGCGTAGGTTTCTCGGCAGGTACCGCTTTTGAAGCGGCCTTCACCGGGCTGATGAGAATGTGCGCATTCCGCCCCTCCAGTCGGGGGACACCCTCGACACTGCCGTACGAGGTCAGGTCTTCCGCAAAGCGCATTAACAGCTTTTTGCCTAGATCCGCATGCGCGATTTCGCGCCCGCGGAACTGCACCACGGCTTTTACGCGATTCCCCTCCTGAAGGAAACGGATCGCGTGGTTCTTTTTAAAGTCGTAGTCGTGATCGTCCGTATTGGGCCGGAACTTTAATTCCTTTACCTGCACGACGTGTTGCTTTTTCTTAGCATCGTGCTGTTTTTTCTTCTGTTCGTACTGATAGTGCCCGAAATCGACCGCTTTCGCGACTGGGTACGGGGTCGCCGTGGGCGCCACCAGGACGAGGTCGAGCCCCATCTCCTGCGCCTTCCGAAGTGCTGCCGATGTCTGCATCACCTCGTTGGTGCCATCCGGAAACACGGCGCGAACTTCACGCACGCGAATGGATTCGTTCACATTCTCTCTGCGGTTCTGCCTGCGAGGAGGAAAATTTCTGCCAGGATACATTTGAAGTTATGCGATAGAGTCGAAGGGGTAAGCGGACTGCTTGGAAGCGCCCGAAAAGACCGCCGACGGGCGAAACGGACTGACGCGAATGAAGGACAAGCGACTATTCGTAACCTCAGTACAGCAAAAACAGCAGCCGAAGTCAAACGGGGGTGGGGGGCGCTGGTTCTGGGCTCCCGTCGCCCTCATCACCATGGTGGCTGGTGCGCTCGCCTTTTCGTCAGCAGCGGGCGAAACGCAAACCTGGGACGAGGGCATCCACATTTCCGCGGGTTATGCGTATCTTACCCGGGGCGATTACCGTTGGAATCAAGAGCACCCGCCGCTCGCCAAGTTGATGTGCGCTCTGCCGCTCACCTTTCTGCGGCTCAATTTGCCGCTCTCCGGTTCGGCTTGGAAGAAACTGGACGAGACGCAGATGGGAATCCAGTTTCTCTATCAAAACCGGATCTCCCCCGATATCATCCTGTTCGCCGCCCGCGCCATAAATATGCTGCTGTTCCTGCTATTCATTGCCGCGCTAGCCTGGTGGGTCCGGCGGCGATTTGGCCCGGCGGCAGCACTCCTGACCGCAGCACTCTGTGCCTTCGATCCGAACTTGATTGCCCACGCACGGTACGTGACAACCGATTTTCCGGTCACTGTCTTCTACTTTTTCGCCGCCGCGCTGTGGATCGATTATCTGCGCACCGCGCGCTTGCGCGACCTGGCGTTCGCAGCGTTGCTGTTCGCCGTCGCGATGATCACGAAATTTTCTGCGGTTCTGTTGATTCCCACTTTTGCCTTCCTCTATGCGATTCGCTGGATCCACGCGCCGCCCGAGTTTCCGGTGCGCCGGGCGGCGGTCGCGGTGTCGATTCTCGCGGGCACGACTTTCTTGGCTGTGGCCATCATCTATTGGCCCGAAACGATCCGCTGGATTAAGGGCAGCGCTCAGCAGCACGCATTCTTCACGGGGTTGAACAAAGTGATCTCACATAACCAGGAAGGCCATCCGAGTTTTCTGTTGGGAATGCGGTCGGACCAGGGGTGGTGGTGCTACTTCCCAGTGGTTTTCGGCGTGAAGAGCACGGTGGCCGCCTTGGCCGCTACGATCCTGGTCGCGGCGACTGCGCTCTGGTGGGCCATCCGCAATCGCGCCAAGCTCGTATTCCAATGGTGGGCGCTGCTGGTTCCTCCGATCATCTACTTCCTGATCAGCATGACCAGCGCGATCAATATCGGGATGCGCCACATTCTGCCGGTCTATCCATTTCTGTACGTGGCAGCCGCGGCTCTGCTGGCTGAGGTGCTCCCCGCACGTGCCGCCCGTTATGCCATGCTCGCCCTCGCCGCGCTGCAAATCGGCGAGTGCGCAAGCATCGCTCCCGATTACCTGGCCTTCTTCAACGGGCTCTCCGGCGGACCTGGCAACGGGCCGCATTACCTGGTCGACTCCAATATCGATTGGGGCCAGGACGTCAAGAAACTGGCCCGGTGGCTCCAGGCGCACGGTACCCGGTCGGCTTTCATTGCTTATTTCGGAAATGCCCAGTTGCCGCTCTACGGCCTGGAGACCAAGTCGTTCCCGAACCCGCTCGATGAGCATGGCTGGGATGCTCTCGATGGCTACGCGGTGGCAGGCGTGACCCCTCTCAACGGCGTCTATGTCCCGCTCGATTCGCTTGCTCGGTTGCGGCTTCGGCAACCGATTGCCAAAATAGGCTGGTCCATGTACGTCTATGATTTCCGCAAGCGAGCCACTCCATGACCGTCAAATGCCCTTCCTGCGAGCGTACCAGCGCGGGGGCGGGGCCATTTCTGCTCGTGGTGTGCCGCCCCGCTGGACGGCACTTCCGCCGAGACCGCCGTCATGGGCGCCGCCGCGGCGGCAGCGCCGCGTTTGAGTTCCTCTTCGGCCGTCGATGAAGGCCGGTTCCTGCCGGGTACCGTCTTGGGCGGGCGTTACCGTATCGCAGGACTGCTGGGCCGCGGCGGCATGGGCGAAGTTTACCGCGCCACCGACTTACCCCTCGGGGAAGCCGTAGCTCTCAAGTTCCTGCCCGAAGCCCTCGCCCGTGACGAACGGGCGCTGGTCCGCTTCTACAACGAAGTACGCATCGCACGCCAGGTGACCCATTCCAACGTTTGCCGCGTCTATGACATCGGCGAAGTGGAGGGGGTGCCCTACATCTCGATGCAGTTCGTCGATGGCGAAGACTTGGCTTCGCTGCTGCGCCGTATTGGCCGGCCGCCCGCCGACAAAGCGCTGGAGACCGCGCGCAAGCTCTGCGCCGGCTTGGCAGCGGCCCACGAACGCGGCGTGCTCCACCGCGACCTGAAACCCGCCAACATCATGATCGACGGACGCGGGCAGGTGCTCATCATGGATTTCGGCCTGGCCGGCTTGACGGAGCAACTGCAAGCGGATGTGCGCAGCGGAACCCCGGCCTACATGTCCCCGGAGCAGCTTGCCGGCCGCGAGGTCAGCGCCCGGAGTGACATCTACGCGCTCGGCCTCGTGCTCTACGAACTGTTCACCGGGAAGCGCGCTTTCGATGCCGCTTCGCTGATGGAGTTGATGGAGATGCAGCAGCGTGCCGCGCCTGCCAGCCTTTCGACTACGGTAAAGGACATCGATCCTGCGGTCGAGCGCGTCGTGCTGCGGTGCCTCGCGCCGGACCCTTCCCAGCGTCCGGCTTCGGCGCTCGCTGTGGCTGGCGCTCTGCCCGGCGGCGATCCTCTGGCGCAAGCCTTGGCTGCCGGAGAGACCCCCTCGCCGGAATTGGTGGCCGCTGCGGGCGAACCGAAGGGCTCGCGCCCAAAGTCGCGCTGGCCTGGCTGGCAGCCGCCATGGTGGGCTTGGCCGCGGTGGCTGTCATTCTGATTTTGTTGCTGGCCGTCTACGGCTTCCGGATTTCGCTAGGCGGGAGAAAACTGATTGCGGTGCCCGATTAGGCGGGGCCGGAGTGGCCATTGCCGCGGTGCCGGGACCAGTCCAGGAAAGCCTGCATAGAAGCTTTCAGTTCCTGCATTTTCTCTTCGGTGATTAACTGAGCGGCAGCAAGCTGCGTAATTTTCTCGTCCAGTTCGCGACGTTTCGCCCGCTCGCGGCGCCCTTCGTCAATCGCCAGGCGGATTGCACGTCGTAAGCGAGCATCAATCCGCGCCTTCTGTCGGCTATGCTCCTCCTCCAATTGAGCCATTCGCTCTTCGTGCCGCTTGCGGTCTTCTTCCAGGCGATCGTGGCGCTCCTCGTGCTTGAGGATCCACCCTTCAATGAGTTCCCAGCGTTGTTCGGGCGTCATTGTCGCTAGCCGAAGTATAACAACTATTGCCTCAAGCGACCCCCGCCAGAGCCTGCTCCAGATCTGTGATCAGATCGTCCGGATGCTCCAGACCCACCGACACCCGCAGCAGGTTCTGCGGTGTCTTTGTCCGCGGGCCTTCGATGGATGCGCGATGTTCGATGAAGCTGTGCGGGCCGCCTAGGCTGGTCGCCCGGATGAAGAGGCGGCAGCGCGCTGCCATCGCCCTCGCGGCCTCCCGGTTGCCTTGCACCTGGAACGAAAGCATCCCGCTGAAGCCCGACATCTGCTGCCGTGCAATGGCGTGCCCGCTATGATCCGGCAGCCCCGGATAATGCACCGCTTCCACTTTTGGGTGTCTCGTCAAAAACCGCGCTACTGCTAACGCGTTCTCCGAATGAGCCCGCATCCGGTACGGCAGGGTTTCAATCCCGCGTAGGGTCAGCCAGCAATCGAACGGCGACGGGACTGCGCCGCCGAAATTCTGCGATCTCCGGCACCGTTCGAACAGGTAATTGTCATGCCGCGTGATCAGAACCCCGCCCATGACGTCGCTGTGCCCATTAATGTACTTGGTCGTCGAGTGCGTCACCATGTCGATTTCCAGGTCCAGCGGCCGTTGCAGGATGGGAGAGGCGAAGGTGCCGTCGCAAACGGTGATCGCCTTGGTTTTGCGCGCCATCGCGCCGATGGCCGCCAAGTCCGTGATCTTCATCAGCGGATTCGACGGCGTCTCCAGCCAAATCAATCGCGTGTTGGGTCGCAGGGCCGCCCGAACCTCGTCCAGGTTGGTGGTATCCACGTACGTCGTTTCGAGCCCCCATTTTCCAAACACGTCCCCAATCACCGTGCGGAGCGCCCAGTAGACGTCCTCCGGCGCCAGGATGTGGTCTCCCGGTTCCAATCCCTGAATGATGGCCGTCGAGACTGCCAACCCCGATGAGAACACGAGAGCCTCTTTGCCGCCTTCCAGATCAGCCAGGCACTTTTCCAGCATCAGGCGGTTGGGATTGCCATCGCGCGAGTAGCTGAATCCACGCGGGTAATTGCCGTTGGGATCGCGCTCGAACGTGGTGGAAAGGTGAATCGGTGGTGTCACCGCGCCCGTGGCCGCATCAATGTGTCGCCCAGCGTGCACGGCGCGGGTTTCGATCTTCATGATTGCCAGTGTAGCGTGGGCCATGTGCGCGGAATCCCGCACCCAGTAGACCCCCATTGTCGACTTCGACCTCTTGTTTTCTTATATTTGGCGTCGTGGTCCGGCAATTGCATCCTCTGGAGGCCATGGCGTACGTAATCACCGATACCTGCACTAAAGATGAACTTTGCGTCGAGGCCTGTCCGGTGGATTGCATCCACCCCAAAAAAGACGAGGCGCGTTTCGAAGACGTCGCGCAGCTCTATGTGGACCCCATAGCCTGCATCGATTGCGGCGCCTGCGTGCCCGTGTGCCCCAGTGGTTCGATGTTTGCGCTCGACGATCTGCCGCCCGAGCAGGCCCAATTCGCCGAAGTCAACGCGGCCTATTACAACTAGCGAGGTCTTCGACCTCAAACCGACAAGCGTAGCAGTTCGGGATGCCGTAGAATCTCGGTCATGCCGAGCATCCCGGAACTGCTGAAAGAACACGTCACGCTAGAAGTGGAGTGCCTCGACCGCCTGTACCTGAACGGGTACATCGGGCCGCTGGCGACGCCGGGTGGGTTGGCACGTTCATGCGCGAGCAGTTAGGGAAGCCGATCCCATCGCCAGTGGTGCTGGGGCAAGTGAAGGAGAAGTTCCGCGAATCGGTGAAGGCACTGGCGGAACGGGAGCACATCCCAATCTACCAGTTCACCACAAGGAACGGAAAGACGACGTGGCCAACCGCTTTCGGCAACAACGCGGCGTGCGTGACGGCATCGTGTTCATCGGCGTGGCCCAGGAAAAGGCGCAAGCCTGGCAAGGCAAGAAGGTGAACGGCCAGTTTCAGTTCACGCGCGACAAGACGGTATACGTGAATCACTACTACTTCTACATCGACGATGCCGATTTCGGTCCGCTATTTATCAAGGTGTGCAGTTACGCCCCGTGGGGGACCAAGTTGTGCCTGAACGGACACGAATGGGCCAAGCGGCAGCTAGAGAAGAAAAAGATCACTATGAAGCCCTGGACAATGGATTCTTATCGTGTGCCGATCCGCAGAAGCTGCAAGCGATCTGTGACTCGCTAGGGCCGGAGCAGATCGAGCGAGTGTTCCAAAGATGGATGAAGCGGCTTCCCTTACCACTGCGGCCGCAAGATCGCACCGCGGGCTATGACTGGAGTCTGTCGATCTGGCAGATGGAAGTAAGTCTGACGCAAATCTTCGACCGTCCTCTGCGCGGGCGCGAGTTCTTTGAAGAGATCATCCGCGACAACCTGGACCTGGGAAGGCCGGATCGTGTGCAACTGATCTTCGACCGCGTGGTGACCAAGAAGACGCCCGGAGAATTTCGCACGCGCGTGATTCAAGACGGCGTGCACCCCAGCCTACACATCGACTACAAGAACTTCGACCTGAAACAGTACTTCAAGGAGGGCCGGGGATGCCGGACGGAAGGGACTTTCCGCAACCCCAATGACTTTGGTGTGAACAAAGGCCTATCCAACTTGTCCTACCTACAGAAGATCGGACGGGAAATCAATCGGCGCTTGCTGGAAGTCGAACGCGTCAGCCATAACAGCGGTCTGAGCGGCGACAGCATCCAACGTGCGGTGCAACCGGCCGTCACCGCAGACGGTGAGAAAGCGCCGGCACTGAAGTTCGGTCAGCCCCGCGTGATGGCCTTGTTTGTGGCGCTGGCGTTGTTCCAGCATCTCATCGACGGCTTTCACAACCGCGATCTTCGCCAACACGTCATCGCGCTGCTGGGAGTCACCAGCCAACAGTACACCGCCAGCCAGATGACCTACGATCTGCGCAGGCTGCGTTTGAAGGGGCTCATCTTCCGACCACCCAAAACCCACCGTTACTTTCTCACACCCCATGGATGGAAAATCGCACGCCTATTTACACGCTTAGAGGCGCGCGTCTTCCGGCCTGCCGTTGCTATGTTCACCAGCGATGATGCCGTCCTACCATTCCCGCTCCGCAGCTCACTGCATCGCGTCGACGCGCAACTGGATCAACTCATCTACCAGGCTTTCCCGCAAGCCAAGGCCTCTTGATCAAGCAATCTTGTTACTTCTCTTAAGATCTTGTTTAGAATAGACGGCTAGTGGGGCAGGCTTCAGCCTGCATGCCGGATTTTCATCCGGCCAACCGGCCGCAGGCCGGAGAATTTGGTTGCGATCCCGCCGCATCCTCACTCTGCGTTCAGCACCTGCACATCGCCCAGCCCGAGCGCGCGGACGCCGGCTTCGATCTTCGCCCGATCGCCGACTACGACCCACACCATGTGGTCTGGCTGTACCACAGAGGCCCCTGCCTTGGCGATATCGGCGAGGCTCAGCTCCCGGACTTTGGAAGCATACGTTTCGTAGTAGTTGTCCGGCAAATCGTACTCCACCAGTTCCTCGATAGATCCGGCCAACTGCCCGATCGTCTCGCGCGCGCCGGGTAACCTCAGGGTCTCACTGTTCTTCACGCGCGCCAGTTCCGCCTGTGTGGGCGGCCGATCGCTGCGAATCCCGCGAAACTCCTTTGCCAACTCCGCCAGAGACTCCTTCGTCTTATCCGTCTGCACCGGAGCATACACCAGGAACGGCCGCTGGCCCCGCGCGTCCAACAGAAGTGTCTGCGCGCCGTAGGACCAATGCTTGTCTTCCCGCAGGTTCATATTGATCCGCGCGCCAAAATCGCCGCCCAGAAGGTTGTTCATCGCTTCAATCGGGATCTCCGTGGCGCCCGTCTTCCGCGGCGCGACATTGCCCGCCAGGATTAATGATTGCTCCGAGCCCGGCCGGTCCACCAAGTAGACTACCGGCTTGGGTGGAAGCGCCACCTCGGTAATGTTTTTCTTGGGAATGTCGCCCGGCTTCCATCCCACAAACAGCTTTTCCAGCTTCGGACGCACCTCCGCCGCCGTGGTATCGCCTACTACGATCAGGGTCGCGTGGTTCGGCTTGAACCACTCGTCATGAAATTTCAGCAGATCGTTGCGCGTGATCTTCGCCACGCTCTCCGGCGTGCCCGAGCCTGTGAACGGCTCGGCATAGGCGTGCCCCTTGCCATAGATCAGGCTCGGCAGCAGGCGAAATCCCATCTGCACCGGTGTGGCCTTCTCACGCTGGATCCCGGTGAGCTGTAATTTCTGCTGGCGCTCGAAATCGGCCTGCGGAAATACGGGATTCAGAACCATATCGGCGTAAAGATCCAGCGACGCATCCAGTTTCGTCTTGAGCGCTGATAGCCGCGCCACCAGATAATCCATCGATGCCGCCGTGCTGAACCGCGCCCCCAAGAGGGCCAGTTGCTCATTAATTTCTTGCGACGACCGGCTTTTGCTCCCGCCGTCCAGCAGGTTCGAGGCCAGACGTGCGGTCCCCGGCTGCGCAAACTGATCGGCCGCGAATCCGGAATCCACCAGAAGGCTCACGTTCACCATGGGAATTTCGTGCCGCTCGGCCACGATCACTTTCAATCCGTTGGAAAGGGTCACTCGCTCCAGTTTGGGGAAGCGCAATTGCGGCTCCTGCCCGACCTGTGGCGGCTTCGAGCGGTCGGCTGTTTCCTTTGCCGCCTGGGGAGTTCCGTAAGGCAGAATCTCCATGACATACACGCCATCGGAGAGCCAGCGCTTCGCCGCATTCTGCAACTTGGCCGCGGTCAGTTCCCGCACGCGCGCGATTTTGACTTTATAGCCGGCCGGGTCGCCCAGGTAAACCTGGCTTTGGGCCAGCACGTCCGATTTGCCGCCGAACCCGCCGATGCGGTCCACTCCCCGCAGGAAATTGGCCATGTACTGGGTCCGCACGCGCTCCACTTCTTCCTGCGTGGGCCCGTCCTTGAGAAACTTCGCCAGCTCCTCGTCGATCGCTGTTTCCACCCGCGCGAGATCCACTCCGGGCCGCACCATCGCCGAAATAATGAATTGCCCGCCGATCTCCCGCGGGTTCACGTACGCGGCCGCATTGGTCGCGATCTGGTCGTCGTACACCAGGCGCTTGTAAAGCCGCGACGTTTTGCCGGCGCCCAGTACATCGCTCACCAGGTCGAGGTAGTCGGAATCCTCGCTCCCGTATTCCGGTATATTCCAGATCTTGTCGATACGTGCTTCGGGCACGCGGTCTTGCATCACCGCCCGGTGGGAGCCCGCCATCTTGGCGATCCACGCCGTGGGACGGGTCAGCGGCGGTCCTGGCGGGATCTCGCCGAAATACTTCTCCACCCTCTGATGCACCGTTTGCGGATCCACATCTCCCGCCACTACCAGCACCGCGTTGGAAGGCCCGTAGTAGGTCAGGAACCAATGCTTCACATCGTCCAGCGAGGCCGCGTTCAAATCTTCCATTGATCCGATCGTGCTCCACGAATACGGATGTCCGGCCGGGTACGTATCTTGCTGTTCGATTTCTTCCACTGAGCCGTAAGGCTCGTTTTCATCCTGCCGCTTCTCGTTCTGCACCACTCCGCGTTGCAGGTCCAGGGTCTTCTGGTCAATCGCGCCCACCATGTATCCCATGCGGTCCGATTCCAGCCACAGTGCGTAATCCAGGGCGGAAACCGGCACTGTTTCGAAGTAGTTGGTGCGGTCCTCGTTGGTCGTGCCATTCAGGTCTGTCGCGCCCACGCGCTCCATCGCGTCAATGTACCGCTCTTTGAAATGCTCGCTGCCGCCGAACATCAGGTGCTCGAATAAATGAGCGAACCCGGTTTTGCCTGGTTTCTCGTTTTTCGACCCCACGTGATACCACACGTTCAACGCAACGATCGGCGCCTTGTGGTCTTCGTGAACCACAAGGGTAAGTCCATTCGGCAGAACGAACTTTTGAAATGGAATATCAATCTCCTGGGCCAGAACCGGGAGACACAGGAACAGGGCAGCAGCCAATGCGCGGCGCATCAGACCTCCTTCTCAGGACTCTAGCATGGACCAACTGTGCGCAATCGTCACCCCGGGAACAGACCCCAACGCAAGAGGCGGTTTACGTGCAGGTGCCCCGGACGTGGCTTTCCTTCGCGACGGCATCCTCATGTCCATCGTGGCCCAGGGCCTGATCGGTTTATCTCTGCTTTGGGATAAAGTTCTGCTGCGGAAGCCCGCCACCCAGAACCTGGTCTCTTACGTTTTCTGGATGGGCGCCATGAGCGTCTTCGGCTGCATCCTCGCCTTCTTTGGATTCCACATGCCGCCGCTTTCCATCGCCGCTTTGGCGTTCGGCAGCGGCGCGCTCCAGCTTGTCGCGGTCTTTTTCTATTACGAAGCGCTCAAACGCGGCGAAGCTTCGGAGTCCCTGGCCGTGATGGGCGGTTTTTCGCCGGTGGCCACTGCCCTGATTGCCGCCGGATTGCTCGATAAACCGCTGGGCAAGGGCGAACTGCTGGGTTTCGTTCTCATGGTAGCCGGCGGTTTCGTCATGTTCCTCGCCGAAAAGATGAATTACCGTGCGCTGCTGCCGCCCGTCCTTCTCGGGTCGTCTCTTTACGGCCTGGTCAACGTGACGCAGAAGATCGCGTTCAACCACACCAACTTCGTGAGCGGATACGTATTTTTCACTTTGGGAACCTTTGCCGGTTCGATGTTCCTGCTGGTGCGCCCCTCCTGGCGTCGTCAAATCTTCGAAAACAGTGGCGAAGCCGAGCCGCGCAGCAAAGTCGAATACTTCAGTAACCGGTTTGTTAACGGACTCGGGTCTTTCCTGGTTTATTACGCGATCAGCCTCGCCAATCCGGCGATGGTGGATGCCATCTCCTCGGTCCGGTACGTCATCATCTTTGTCGGCGCTTACGCGATTACCCGGCTCAAACCCAATTGGCTGCGCGAAGACTTCCACGGGTTGGTGCTGGCGGGCAAGGCTGCCGCCACCGCTTTGGTCGTGGCCGGGCTGGTGCTGGCCAGCCTCCGCGGCGGCGGCTCGCTCACGGCCAACGCCCCTCGCCACAACTCGCTCCAACATACGGCTTGGCTGTAGCCGACGTCCTTTTGCAGGCGGTAAGCGAGTTCGGTTCCTCGGTTGCTTCGCCTCGTTTGCTCCACACGGGTCAGCGGCAGGACCGAGCCTAGCTCGAAATTCACATCTAAAGCGGGGCGACCGCAACCTTCACGCCCGTCTTCTGCAATGTCACACTTTCACGAAGGTCTACTCGTGGCCAAATCGTCCGCCGCATCGTATGCATTCGATTTGTGTGCATTGCGCCTCGGGGAGTTCGTTTTTTCGAAAGCGTTGGATTTGGTGCCGATGCGGCCAATTGGCTTGTAAGTTAAAGTAATAAAATCACTTGTGTTTTAATACCAATACCTCTTAAGTACTATCCCTCCTAAGCCTTGAAGCCCATAAGTTAGTGCCTTTATCCGTTGACATTAACTGCCCTCCAAGCCAAGATAATTATAGATGCGCCACGCCCCTCGGTTACGGTTTAGTCTACGTCCGTTTCTGGCCGCAATTGTGGTTCTGGCGCCTGGATTGGCGCACGCCGGCCTTTGGGGAGTTAATACCGGCTCGGTTGATGCGCAAGCCAACTTCACTATCAACACCACCGCCCAGACCTTAACGATCGACCTAACAAACCTTTTGACCGGCTCGCAAATCAAAGACATTAGCCAGAATATCTCTGCAATCATCTTCAGCGGAACAAATCTAGGCAACAGCACCTCGGTAACGGAAACCGCGCCGGATGGCTATAGTTCTGTGTCCAAGTTAGGCAAAAGCTCGACGGCTACCTCAAGCTCGGTTGGTTGGGTGTTTTCATCTCCCGGAACGAACGAGTTCGAATTTGATGATCTCAGTGGGTCTGGGCATGCCGGACCGGCTCACACAGTCATTGGGTTGCCGGATAGCAACTCCAAATATGTTAACGCCAACTCTTCTATTACCGGCAACGGCCCGCACAATCCCTTCGTGACTAGGACCGCGGAATTTATCCTGCACTACAATGGCGGCCTGAGCGCCAATAGTCACATTTCTCAGGTAACAATTCAGTTCGGCACCACTGATGGCTCCAGCCAGTTTCAGGCCTTCTCGGAGGCGCCGGAGCCTTCTCCGTTCGTTCTATCCGGTATACTGCTGTCCGCCATCGTCCTTGGCCGGAAATACACGCGGCGGCGTGCGCATGCTGCCGGCGCCTGATTCGCCGCGAACCAGTGGGCCAGCTATCGGACGCTCGGGTTCGTTCGTCGCTTTCCTGCTGCTCGCCTTAACTGCCACCGGCTGTGTTCACACGGCCCAGGACGATATGGCGCGCGGCGAGCGATTATATCGCTCCGGCAAATACTCCGACGCCTCCATTAATTTCCAAAGGGCCATCCAGAAGAATCCCAACCTAACGGACGCTTACCTCTGGTGGGGCCGCTCCGAACTAATGTCCCAAAACTTTACGGAGGCCTGGAAGATTTGGTACAGCGCCTCTCATCGTTTTCCTGGGGATGAAGGTATCAAAGTGGAACTGGGCAACTTGTGCCTGGGAGCTTTGATCACCGATCCCGCCAAGCCTCCGAATCTGTTTCAGATCCTCGATCAGCTTGCTTCCGCCCTACTTGCCGCCAACCCTGCATCCTTCGATGGTTTGCGCTTCAAGGGATATCTGGCTACCCTCAACCGGCAGCCGAAGCAGGCCATCCCTTATTTTACGCGTGCGGCTGAATTGCGTCCTGGCGAATCCGACGTTGTCATCAGCCTGGCAGAAGCGCTCTTCGAATCCGGTGGTGATCCAGAGGGGGAACGGGTGCTGCGCCGATTCATCGACGCGAATAAAACCGGTAGCGCTGCTTACGATGCGCTCTACCATCATTACCTCACGCTGCGGCAGTTGGTTCCAGCCGAAGAAGTCCTGAAACTCAAGATCGCTAACAATTCGGGCGCGCCTCATCCGATCATCCAACTTTGCCAGTTCTATTGGACGAATGGCGGGAACAAACCCGAGGCGCTCGATCTTTTGGCCAAACTCGTATCCAATCCGGCGCGGACTTCGGAATCGGTCCAGGAAGCGGGCGATTTCTATGCCTCCATCGAGCGGTGGGATGCGGCCGTGCAACAGTTTCAGGAAGGCATGCGGCTCGACTCGCGCCACAAGATTTTCTTTCAGAAGCGTATCGTCAACGTTTATCTGGCGCAGGGCAGCAAAGATCGCGCCGCAGCCATGCTGGAGGAAATTCTGAAAGCGGTTCCGGGCGACCGGGAAGCCCTGAAAATGCGCGGTGGGCTGCGGTTGGATTGGGGCGGACCCGCCGCCATTCCAGGAGCCATCGAAGATTTCCGCCGCCTGCTCCGCCAGGACGATGCAGATCCATCCTTGCACTATGGATTAGGCAGGGCACTGCTTGCCAATGACGAGATCGCTGCCGCCAAGACCGAACTGCAGAGAGCCCAGTCCGGCGGTAGTTACTGGCCCGCACGCGTGGCGTTGGCCGATATCGCGCTGCGCGAAGGCCAAAATGAAGAAGTCGTCCGCTCGATGACGGAAGCCGCCCAAGCGGACCCTGCCAATGAGCAGGTCAAACTTTTGAAAGCCATCGCTCTCCAGCGTTTAGGCAGGGTTTCCGACGCTCTCGATGAGCTCTCCAGCCTGCTCATGGTGAACCCCAACAGTGCCGCAGCCTATTTCCAAACGGGTCTCATCGAGATCGCGCGCAAGGATTACTGGGCCGCCGACAAAGCCTTCCAAAAGGCGCAGGAGTTGACCGGCAACAGCGCCGAACGAACGGCCGGCCAAGCCTTGATTTACTCTGCTCAAGGACAGATGGCCAAGGCGATGGAACTGGTCCGCAAGGAAGCGTCTGCGTCCCGTGGGACACCTGCGATTCACGTGCTCGTCGCGAACCTGGCGACGGCCAGTGGCCAATACGATACCGCGGTTGCCGAATACCGTGCCGTACTCTCGACCGGGAGCCAATCTCCCGACGAATACTACCGGTTAGCCCATGTTTTCGAACTCAAAGGAGATATGGCGAACTCCATCGCCACTCTGCAGCAGGCTTGTCAGAGGTATCCCAACGATTTCTTGCCCGTCCTTCTACTCGGTGTTGCGCTCGATACTGCAGGACAGAAGGCAGCCGCTGCCCAGCAATACCATCGCGTGCTACAAATGCAGCCCGGCGAACCGCGCGCCCTGAACAATCTCGCCTTCCAGATCGCAGAAACGGGGGGGAATCTCGACGAGGCTATGGACCTTGCGCACCAAGCAGTCCAAAAGCAGCCGGAGGAACTTACTTTCCAGGACACCCTCGGCTGGATTTACCTTAAAAAGCATCTTCCCGACAGCGCGCTCCGGGTGTTCGTCGGACTGGTGAAACAGGCGCCCGCCAATCCCACGTTTCGATATCATCTCGGAGCCGCTCTGATCGAGAAAGGCGACCGTCCGGGCGGCCGGGCCGAACTGGAGAAGGCGCTGGCCGGAAAGCCCGCGAAGCAAGAAATAGACAGCATACGGCAACTCCTCGCACGCAGTACGTGATCCCTGGGCCAGCCCGCCCAATCATCAACGGAAAGTGCGAGTACCCGTAGTATGATCGCGTGCGTCTTACAAATTGTCTCCGCGAACCCGTTTGAGACGGATTACACTGTGGAATAAGGGAATGAGAGTCACGGTCCTGTTCGTCCTGGGTATGGCAGCGACGGGGCAGGCTTCCTCGCCCGAGTATTTCGCACCGGCTCACCGGCTCTCGGGCATCGGCGTGGATCGCGACGATATGTCGGAGGCGCTCCTCGGTGTCCGCACGGACCTGATGATCCAGTCCCAAACCTTCGTCATTCTGCGCGATCCGCGCGCGGTGCCGGGGGCCAAACGGATTACCGCCGACCCCAAACTCCAATCGATTTTCCGTTCGGCCGCCCAACGCAGCGGGATTCCGGCTGACATGCTGGAAGCCATGGCTTATCTCGAGAGCTTCGGCGACCCTAAGGCTGAGAGTCCCTCGGGGCCGCGCGGAATTATGCAGATTGCCCAAGGCACGGCACGCGAAATGGGGCTGAAGGTCCTGAGTACCACGCGTTATCGGATCACCACTGAGAAGGTGCAAGTCAAGAATAAGCGCGGCAGGCTGGTAACGAAGACGATCCGGCATAAGGTCCCCTATACGGTGGCTTCGCGGGATGACCGGCTGATCCCGGAACGCGCCATACCGGCGGTGGCCAACTATCTGGCCAATCTCGAACGCCGCTATGGCTCGCGCGATTGGGCCATTTTCGCTTACCACTGCGGGGAAGGTTGCGCGGCCGAGATGATGGATCTGACGCGGCGCGCGCGCGGCATTCCCAAAGACCAGATGACGGTGGCGCGCATGTTCTTCTCGTGCAGCCCCGCCTGGAACCGCGAACTTTACCAGGCCATCCACATGCAAATGCAGCGGGATTATTCGCCGACGTACTGGTTCCGCGTGCAGAAAGCCGAGCAGTTGCTCGATTTATACCGGCAAGATCCCGACGGATTCGTGGCTCTGGGGCAGGAATATAAGAGCGATTTCGGCAACGCTCCGCGCGCGCCCCACCGGCTGTCCGTGTGGCTCAAACGCGAGGACATGCTCTACCATACGGTCGGCGATCTCAAGGTGGGTGATCCGGCCAAGCTGACCCGCGTATTCGATCGTCCGGAGCTTTTCGGATTTACGCTGCAGCTCAAGGCCAGCGATCCGGCGCAGTTGGATTCTTTCTCGCAAGCTTCGCCATCCGCTGTCGGCACGCTGACTTATATTGCGTACGAGACGCGCCGCCTCTGGGAGGCGATGAACCTCAAGGATGAGAAGTTCCACCCGCTGGTGGTCACATCCCTGGTGGAACCGGAGGATTACGCTCGCACCACGGCGCAAAGCGAAGGACTCTCCCACAGCTCGGGGCAAGTATTCGATGTCGCCTATGACGGCCTACCGCCAGGCGAGTACGAGGCCCTGAGCTTCGTGCTGGACGATCTCGGATGGGAGGGTTATCTTGGGTTCGTCGAAGAAGGACGCGACAACCTGCACATCGGCTGCGCCCCGGCGGTGCGGGATTTCTTCAGCACCGTGTTTCAAGAAGCTTTGGCGTTTGTCACACCCGATAAAGAAAAGAAAGAGGAACGTGCTAAGGCAAACTCCGAGCCTCGGGAGGCGGATGGGCAGTAAATGTTGACATCTGCCGCGCGGCTTTGGTAGCGTCTCTCCGACGGGACATGCGGCGACAGCCGTGTCTTGTGGCGCACCAAAACGCGGCGCGTGTCCGGGGTAATATCGGGAGGAATTCCGGCGGTGAATCGGCATTGGCAGAGTAGGCTTCAAACGGCCGCCATTGGGGCGGCGATGGTTTTCGTAGCACCCCTGTTTGGCCAAGGGCAATCGGCGTTGACGGGCGGCGGTGTGGACAATAAGCCGGCGCCATCCGGCCCGGCACCGCGCGCCAAAGATGGTAAGCCGGATCTCTCTGGGATCTGGGGCCCCGACCGTAATTTCATTTACGACATCACCAGCGCAATGAAACCCGGCGATGCTCTTCCACTGCAGCCCTGGGCCGCGGATTTGACGAAGACGCGCATGTCCAAGGACGATCCGGAAGCCAACTGCTTGCCTACTGGCGTGCCGCGCATGGCACCGTATCCCTGGAAGATCGTGCAGACGCCTTCGCTCATCGTGTTTTTATTCGAAGGCAACATCCACAGCTACAGGCAGATTTTCCTGGATGGCCGCAGCCATCCGAAAGACCTTGATCCGACCTGGTATGGCGATTCGATCGGCCACTGGGAAGGCGACACGCTGGTGGTGGATACGATCGGTTTCAACGATCATTTCTGGTTCGACTTTGCGGGTCATCCGCACACCGATAAACTGCACATCACCGAACGCTACCGCCGGACCGATTTGGGGCACCTGGAAGACGAGGTCACGATCGACGATCCCGGAGCCTACACGAAGCCGTTCAAGATGTATGGGCACTTTCCTCTGCAGCCATCGACCGAGATCATGGAATACATCTGCAACGAGAACAATCAGGACGTTGGGCACATCGTGGGCAAGGATACGCGAAAGTAAGCAGGCGGCTTCGCCACGGGTCCCCGTTTTCGGCGCAGGTATCCTGGGAATTTGGGGTCCCTCCAATGAAATACGTTCTCCTCTTTTTGCTGTGCAGTGTTCCAGTGTTCGCGCAGTTCGCCGGATCGTCCGCTCCGTCAACAGGCCTCGATCTTTCGGGCAACTGGGCGCCGCTGCTGGACGAGGATGTGGGCGAGCGCATCCCCGGCCCCGAGTTGGTGAACTATCTTGGCTTGCCCATCAATGACGCGGCGCGCATGTTCGCGGAAAGCTGGAACGCTTCGCGGCTTACGCTGCCGGAGCACCAGTGCCAGGTGCACGTGGCCTCGTACATCTACCGTGGACCGCTGAATCTGCATATCTGGGAAGAGAAAGACCCGCAATCGCAGCGCGTGATCGCGATCAAGCAGTACATCAGCACATACGAACAAACCCGCACTATCTGGATGGACGGCCGGCCGCATCCTTCGCCTAACGCCGCTCACACCTGGATGGGTTTTTCTACCGGGAAATGGGAAGGCAACGTCCTGACAGTTTACACGACTCATATCAAACAAGGTTGGGTGCGCAGGAATGGATTGCCGGAAAGCGATCAGGCGACCTTGGTCGAGCACTTCATCCGGCACGGGAACTATATGACGCACGCCAGTATCGTCACCGATCCCATCTATCTCACTGAACCGCTGATCAAAACGCAGGATTTTGTGATCCAAACGCAGGAGGGGCAGAATTGGCTTTATCCATGCGAGCCTGTGGAGGAAGTGGCGAACCGCGCGCCCGACGATGTGCCCAATTATCTGCCTGGGCAAAATCCCTTCCTGAGCGAATTCGCCAACAAATACAAGATTCCGGTGCAGGCGGCGCTGGGCGGCGCCGAGACCATGTATCCCGAATATCAGAAGAAGTTGAAGCAGAGATGATTTGGTATACTTAGCCACAAATGACGCAGCAAAACGTCGTGCAGATTGTGGCTGGAATCCTCTGTGTTCTGCTAGTCGCCATCATCATCATGCGCCGGAAGAACAAGAAGAAAAGCCAGCAAGACGAGTTTTAGTGGTTCATCGCGGCGGCCCGAAGCCCTGCCGCAAGTTCTGAAGCACGCTGAGCAGACCAGGGACCAGCGTCACCACGAACAACGCGGGGAGGATGAACAGCACGATGGGGAACAGCATCTTGATCCCCGCTTTGGCTACGGCGGCTTCGGCACGCAGGCGACGGCTGATGCGCAAATCGCGAGCATAGATTTGCAGGCCGGTCGAGAGACCGGTTCCGAAGCGATCGCTCTGAATAATCATCGTAGCCAGACCCTTAATGTCATCGACTCCGGTCCTGCGCACCAACTGCTGGAAGGCCTTGGCACGCTCTTGGCCGGCCTTAACCTGCATGACTACGGTGGCGAATTCGCCGGCAAGTTCGGGATAGATGAACTGCATCTCTTCACTGACGCGCAGCATGGCCTGATCGAGTGCCAGTCCGGTGCCGAGCACGATGCCCAGCAGGTCCACAGTGTCGGGCAACGCTTCGCGCAATTTGCGGCGATACCGGCGGACCATGCGGTGCAACACCTGTTGTGGGAGCAGATACCCGAGCAGCAGCGCCGACATGACACCACCGAACTTGGACGGCAATTCATTATTCCGTTGCAAGAAGAGCATCAACGCCACAAGAACGACGAGGAACAGGATCTGGAACAGGGCATAGATCGCGAGGGCCTGGCGGCGCCGGACGCCAGCCTGAGCGAGTTCCCGTTCCGAATCGCGCAGCCAGCCCTCGCCACCGGGAGCGAGGCTGATCAGGTAAAGAACGTTGTTCAAGAATCCGCCGCCGCGCCTGCGCGATTGTCGCACGCCGGAGGCCATGGCGTGCGCACGCAATTCCTCCAACCTGTCTCCCAGCGGATCTTCTTTGTCGCCAAAAAGCTCGAATCCCGACCACAGCAGGGTTGCGATGGTGAGGAATGCCAACAGGAAGAACAGGCTGGATTGAATCATCAGAACCTCGGGTTGGCGATTTTGCGGATCACCAGGATGCCGACGATCTCGGAAATGATCGCATACGTCAGAAACTTCTGGCCCGTCTCATCGTTGAAGAGCAGATGGATGTATTCCGGTTTGACCAGCCAGAAGCCGAGCCCCACGACCACGGGCAAAGAGCAGAGCAGACCGGCCGAGAGCCGCTGCTGGGCGGTGGCAGCCTTCAGGCGTGCTGATAAGTTGAGGCGCTCGCGGACGAGCAGCGCCAGGTTCTCCAGCACCTGGACCATGTTGGCGCCGGTCTGGCGTTGGAGAATCAGTCCGGTAACGAAGAATTTCAGATCGATGATGGGCACCCTGCGTCCCAGACCGTGTAACGCCTGTTCCATGGGCGCCCCGAGGGCCAGTTCCTCCACCACTTTGCGGAATTCCATGCGGACGGGGTCGAGCGTATCCTGGGCGATGGTTTCCAGACCGGCATGGATGGTGTGCCCGGCCTTCATCGAGCGGTTAAACAGGTCGATGGTGTCGGGCAGGTTTTGCTCGAACTTCGCCAAACGCTGTCTTCTGACACGCAAAACGTAGAGCAAGGGAACTGCGCCAGCAGCCAGAGCGAAGCCTAGACGAAGCAGAAGCAGGTTGAGGCCCGTGAAACCCGTCATGAAGTAAACGACCGCGGCAATCATAATCGAAAGTGCGAACATCTCGGCCGCGCGGTATTTCAGGTTGGCCTGATCGATGTACTCCTGCAGGCGCCGCAGCACGCCGATCCATTCGACAAAATCGCCGAGGAATCCCAGCCGGCCGCGCTGGTCGCGGCGGATCAGGTCCGTACGGGCGCGCGTACGCGGGCCGCCGGAAAGCCGCAGTTCGCGCAAGCGGTGTGACAGAATTTCGTATTCCTGTTGCCGTGGGACGCTCCACACGTAATACCCGGCCACGGCCAGCGCTCCCGTGAAGATCAGAAACACAAGGAAGAAAAACACGGCGTCACCGGTCCTTCAATGCCTGCTCTTCATCGAAAATCTCCGCGGGCAGATTTACCCCATATGCCTTCAGGCGATCGAGGCACAACGGGCGCACGCCGGTGGCCAGGAACTTGCCCGTCACCTGACCGTGCGTGCCGATGCCAGTGCGCTCCAGCAGGAATAGATCCTGCATTTCCAAGTGCCCGCCTTCGGCCCCCAGGACTTCGCTGATGGCCGTGAGCTTGCGCGTACCGTCGCTCAAGCGCGCGCAGTGGATGACGATCTGGATGGCGGAGGCCAGCATCTGGCGTATGACGTGGTCCGGAACATTCTGGCTGGCCATCATGACCATGGTTTCGAGCCGGGAGAAAGCATCGCGAGGCGAGGCGGCGTGGGTCGTGGTCATGGAGCCATCGTGCCCGGTGTTCATGGCCTGCATCATGTCGAACGCTTCCGGGCCACGGCATTCGCCGACGATGATGCGGTCGGGACGCATGCGGAGCGCGTTAATGACGAGATCGCGCTGGCTGATGGCGCCGGCGCCTTCGATGTTTTCCGGTCGCGTTTCGAGCCGCACGACATGGGGCTGCTGCAACTGCAATTCGGCGGCATCTTCGATGGTGACGACGCGCTCGTCCTCCGGAATAAAGCGTGAGAGCGTATTGAGCAGCGTGGTCTTGCCCGATCCGGAGCCGCCGGCAATGACAATGTTCAGGCGCGCTTCCACGCAGCCCTTCAGAAAGTCGAGCATCCCGGCGGTAAGAGTTTCGTTCTTGATTAAATCGCCAGTGGAAAGCAGGCGTTTTCCGAACCGGCGGATCGACATCACCGGCCCGATCAGGGACAACGGGGGAATTACGGCGCACACACGCGAGCCATCGTTGAGACGGGCGTCAACGATCGGCGACGAGTCGTCGATGCGGCGGCCGATATTGGAGACGATGCGGTCGATGATCATCCGTAAGTGGGCCTGGTCCTTGAAGCGTACATTGGTTTCAACCAGCTTTCCGGCGCGTTCAATATAGACGTTATCGAATCCGTTCACCATGATGTCGGTCACGGTGGGGTCTTTGAGCAGCGGTTCGAGCGGGCCGAGGCCGAACACCTCATCGAGCACCTCTTCGATGAGGCGGCCGCGCTCGGTGATCGTCATGGGGATCTGATCGTCGGTGATCAGGCGCTCGACGATCTTCCCAATCTGCTCGCGCATGCCATCCTTGCTCAGCAGCTTGAATTGATCGGGAGAGAGCGAATTCAGGAGCTTGGAATGAATGCGCGATTTAATGCCGAACCAGCGATCCGCCCCGCTGCCCGGCCGTGGAAGGGTGCGCGAGGACATCTTACGCCTTCACTGCCGCCGCAGCTTTCGCGCCGATAGCCTTGGTGACGAATCCGCGGACGGCGCGTTCCCAATCGGCTCCGCCATTCCGGGTAGCGGCAACCAGGGGACGCCCCCGGTTTACCGCCGGCAACACCGCTGGTGAGGAAGGGATGCCATAGAAGACCGGTTGATTGAGTGTTTGTTGAATCTGATCGAGCGTGGCCAGATTGGCATCGGGCTTCTTCTGGTATTGATTGATGACGATCTTGAGTTGATCCTGCGTGAAACCCATGCGCATCAGCGACGCAATGTAACGTTGGGCGTTGCGAATGGCAGGGAATTGCTGCGTCAGGACCAGAAAGATGGTGCTGGAGCTTTCGAGAGCCGCTACGACTAGTTCATCTGTAATCCAGCGGCCGGCGTCGATTACGATGGACTCGTACTTTTCGACCAGGAAGCTGGCGAACTCGCGGAACATCGATTCCGTGAAGAGCGTACGATGCTCGGCCTGCTCGGGCGGCCCGATCAAAAAAAACCCTAGGGGGTCGCGGACGACTAAGCCCTCAAACAGGGCCTGATCGAGGCGGCCGAGGTTCTCGCCAACCTCTTGTATGGAATGCTGCGGCGAAGAGCCGGTCTGCATGGCGCAATCGTTGGCGGTGAAATCGAGGTCCACGAGCACCGTCTGCTGTTTGTTCTGCGCCAGTGTGGCCGCGAAGTTCACCGCCAAGGTCGTGGCGCCCGCCCCACCTTTCGATCCTAAGAACGTGTAAACCTTACCCAAACGGCTCGTCCCGGAAACGGCGCGGCGCGGCGCGCGCTCCAGGCGCGTCATGGCATCGCGGAAGTCGATACGCTTCACCGGCTGCAGGAGGAAGTCATTGGCGCCCGCGCGAAGACTGTTGATGACGGTTTCACCATCGGCGTGATAATTAGAGGCGATCACGTATAAATCAGGGGCGGCCTGTTTTACCTTCTCCATGGCCTTAAGCGAGCCTTCGGGGTCGGTAGCCAGATCGACAACCAGCGCGGCATCGGGGTTCCGTTCCAAGTCCTGCAACACGCGAATGTACAGGTTCGAAGCGACCTCGGGATACTCGGAGAGCAGTTTGGCGTTGGCCACATTGACGAGGCTCTCGCGTATGTTTTCCCGAAAGTGCTCATCGGAAGACGCGACTAACAGGGAGATGGACATGGACGATCCTTCATTCTAGGGCACGCACGCTCCTGGCGTATCCGCATTGAAGCCGGCGCTCTCCATGGGGAGCGAAGCTTGGAGGTTCGGGACAGTGATGGGGGGCAGCCCAACCGACGTCAGGAAACTGCCGAATTGGAAGCCACTGATGCTGACGGTGACGACATCGGGTACGCAGGAGGTGCTGCAATCGCCTCCTCCCGAGTAGGGCGCGAGTTGGCCGGTGTCGTCTTGGGAAAAATAGGCCACGCTGATTTGGGCTGGGCCGCTTTGCACCTGATCGCCCATGACCATGGGCGGCACGTTGGCGCGCATGAAATCAACGACGTTCTGCCCGGAGCTTTCCCAACAGTGACTGCTGGCGTAGGATGCGCCCTCGCGCGTGAACTCGTTGACGCTGTGCCAGACCCACAAGAGCTGCGAGACGAATATGAGCATGAAGGTCATGGGCAGCAGAATGGCGCCGAACGCAAGAATAAATTCGACCGTGGATTGGCCTTTACGTCCCGCCATAAGGCACTCTCACTGTGGGATGGAGCGCAAAGGAAGGCACCGAAAAGCCCCAAAAGAGGGGCTGCACGGTGTAGCCATCCGTTAGCGAGACCACGATATAGCCAGGTGGCAAACCGCCCTGGCTGGCATCGCATCCCGTGGCCGAACAGTCGCACGCCCCCAGTTGCTGCCCGGCGGGATCGTAGCGTTCAGCGATCACCTGAAACATCGACGCGGTCACTCCGGTGACTAGGGCATCGCCCGAGCCATCCGTGGTGCCGGTGAGCGCATAGTTAATGGCAGACTGCACCGTGGGATCCGCGCTATCGCAGAAATTGACGCCCTGCTGGGTACCGAGATAGCGCGCCAGGTTGGCCATGATTTTCTGCAGCATGTAATACGTGTAGGTGATGCGTGCCAGTTGGACGGTTCCGATCAGAAAGGCAAGGATGAGGGGAATGAGTATCGCTGCCTCGACCAGCGCGCCCCCGTGCCTGGCCCTATGCGACCAGCGCTTCATAGATGTAGCACCACTTTTCCGGGACCGGCTGGGGGTTGCTGGCAACCATCGAGTCGGCCCTGTTTGACGGGCACGACGCTGCCGATGTACATGGCCACGAAGCGGCCGTAGCGGTCTGTTGGGTCGACCGATGACTGCGTCGCCTGACTGGGAATCACCAGGAATTGGCGGAATCCGAGCACCATCATGGAGTCACTAGCGCTCAACTGATCGACTACGGGGATGGTGATCACCCGCCGGCCCGCGCCCGTGTAATCGGAATAAACGTCGTGGTCCATGATGTCCGTATCCGCGGGATAGATGCTGGTGAGCGTATCAATGTTCGAGATCGTGCTGCAGACCGCCGCGGTGGGGGTTTCGAATCGCGTTTCCATTCCGCACATGGAATCGGCGACGGTGGCCGCGACGGCCGTCGCCGTGCAGGCATTCACCGTGGCGCTCACCCAGATCGTTTCACTGGTATTTATGCGGAAGCATGCCTGCGCGCTATTGGTACTGCCGGGCACGCCTCCGGCGCCATCCTGGAAGGCTTGTGAGCTTTCATCGAACGATGACATCTGATCCCAGCGGTTCAGGAGCAAATAGCTGACAGTTTGAGTGCCGGGCGATAACAGCGGCGGCGCGGGAGTTCCGCTGCAGGAGTAGGCAAAGGAATACTTGGTGCCCCGGGTGAACCCGAAGTCGGTCATGTCGTTCGCATCGAGTGGCGTTACGGCGAACGGCTCGATGCTGCACGCCTGGCACAGGGGGGCGCTGATGCCCGCCAGCGCGGTGGTCTGCACTGTCACCCGCCGGTCGCTCACGATCGGGATTAGGCTCCAAAACAACAACTGGACCTGACCGGTAACGGTGACGCGGGCATAACGAGAGCTGGCGCTGCTGGCGCCGCCTCCACCGCCGCCGAGGGCATCCGCCAAGCTTGCGGAATATTCGGGATCGGAGACGGTACTGTTCAGATTCCCGGTCGTCTGTCCGATGGGAAAGCCGTTGAAGTAGTAATTGTTGCTGGTGATCTGGGCCGCGGTGCCGGCGGCAGTGGCGGCCGCGTCGGTCCCGATCAACTGTTGGGCTGCGGCCAGGGCCATGGCGGAAGCGCCGGTCTTGAGCTCGCCTTTGGCGGAATAGAGCATTCCGAGATCCACTGCGAAGCCAATCAGTCCCAAGAGCACGGGCCCGAGGATCACGAGGAAGTGCACGGCTGCAACGCCGCGCCGAGGGGCTGAACCGCTCCCTGCCGGTCGCGGCTCGGTAGATGTTCGTTGCTGAGCCGCGACCGCCAGGGAGCAGTCGCTTAGAATGCTGCAGTACTCAGTTCGGCAGCTCATGCCCCCGCGGCCCCACAAATTCCGGCTTGTCACCTTTCTTATTGGCCTTTTGATTCTTTTGGTTTTCTTCGGCGGCTTTTTGTTCCGCCACACTGGGCAGGAATGGTTCCACCGTTTCCGGCAGCGCAGCCTTCTCCCCCGGCGCCAGCGGTACCACCAGATGCGGCGTCACCACGACGAGCAACTCGTCGGCTGTCTTCTCGTTCGAGTGACTGCGAAAGAGATTGCCGAGAATGGGAATGTCCCCCAGCCATTTAACCTTGTTTAAAACTTGAGTGACCCGGTTATCGATCAAACCGGCGATGGCGAAACTCTCGCCGTCCTTCAGCACCACTTCCGTCTCAGCAGTGCGCGAGCTGATGGCCGGGATCAGGAAACCTTCCAGGGTGACCGCGTTGGTGTAATCGAGCGAACTCACCTCTGGTTTCACTTTCAAGTCGATTGCGCCCGTAGCAGTCTGCGTGGGCGTGAAGTTGAGTTGTACGCCGAACTTGCGGAACTGCACGGAAACGACCGGTGCAATGCCGCTGCCAGTCGGCGTAGTCGTGATTGTAGGGTAGGGGAACTCGCCGCCCGCCAGGAAACTGGCTTCGGAACCTTCGGCCACGATCAGGTTCGGTTCGGCAAGAATCTGCAGCAGATTTTGCTGTTCTAGAGCTTGGATAGTGGCGCCCAGGTTCAAATCGGGGCGGAAGATAAAAATATTGAGCAGGTTTGAAAGATTGAGGTTGGTATTCGTGAGGTTCTGATCCTGAAATTGCAGTTGCGAGAACAGGGGCGCCTGGAACTGCTGTGTCGAGGTGGCGCCGATAGTCGTGTTGTTACGGCTGAACAGGTTGAACCCGAAAGTCGAGAGTGCCGTCCGATCCACGCTGGCGAATTTCACTTGGAGCAATATCTGGCGCCGGTCGGCGCTCAATTGGATTAGGTCCGTCACTTTCTTGGTGTGGGTAGCGGCGATGGCTTCGGCTCGCTTCGATTGATCCACGGAGGCCACCCTGCCCGTGAGCACGATGGTTTCGGCATTACCGCTGGCAGTGATCTCGGCGCCTGGCAACGCGGCCCGCAATTCCGCGGCCAGCAGTTTCTGCATGGAGTCGACTTCGGTGGTGTCGCTGGTCACCGTGATGTCGTAGCGCTGCGGCTCTTGATCGGCTTCCCAGATCATGAGAGTGGTTTGGCCCGGGCCTTTGGCATTCACCATCACGTCGCGCGGAGAAACGATCACGGCATCGGCGATCTTGGGCTCGGCAATCACCACTTTGGAAACGTCATGAGTAAATCGCAGCAGATCACCTTTGCCCACAGTGATAGAGAGATCGGCGGCATGTCCAGCCAAGGCAAAAACAACGGCGGAGGTGGTCAGCCAGCGCATCAGAAGCTCTCCTGCGTGTGCTTGTCGCCGCGAAAAACATCGACTACCGTTTTCGGTTTTGGCGGTTCTTTGAGCTCGGGCCGTTTTTCGGCTATCTTCGGGGGAGGCGGCGTTTTGGGCGCCGGTACAAGCCCAGGATAGAGTTCCTCCGCGGTAGTAGCTTCATCGTCGTCGGCTACAGTGTGGTCGAGCGGGTTGCGGAGCGCCAGGCTAATCTTTCCCTCGTTCTTGGCCAGTTCGATTTTGCGCATCTGCTCGGGAGTGACTAGGAGTGTGGCGGACTGCGGGGATTGCCTCGTAGTGGCCTGGGCCGCAGCGGCGGTGGCGTTAGCGGTGACAGGCGTCAACTCCGTGGTGCGGCCCATCGCCAGCACAATCACGTCCTCCACAATCGTGGTGGTCACCGCTTCGGCGGGCGATCCGGGACGCGTGAACAACACGTCCACGTGGGCCCGCGGCGGAATCAGGCCGGCCACACCGCTGGTATCGTTAATCGGCACCGAGATGGCGCGCTTACCGATTTCGATCGCCGCGGGTAAGCCTTCGATCCCGGTAGCGCTGGCAATTTTGGCCCTGGTAATCGGCTCGTTCGCATTTACGTTGACCAGCAGCGACCGTGCGATGGCCTCTTTTTCATCGCGGATGGCGGTCTTGGGCAAGTCCTTTTCCGGCACGTGCACCGTTTTCAGATCGGCCGCTAGGAGTCGCGTACCCGCCGGCAGGTCGTGCGCCGCCGCTATGATCGGAACGGTCTTCTCGACGCGCGGCGCCTTGGTGGAAGCGTAGAGAAACCAAGTGAGGAGCGCGGCCGAGCACCAGGCCCCCGCGAAGATGAGGAGAATCTTGCGGCGATCCACTTAGCGCGCCTCCAGCAAAACGGCCACATTGTCGCGATAAATCGGGCTCCAACCCGCTTGCTGCAGTGCGGCGGTCAAGGCTGCATCCGGCGGCAATAGGGCATGCGTGAAACGAAAGGAATCCGCAATCCGCTGCCAGCCGGGCCGGGCTTCCAGCAATGTCAGGTATTGCTTCATGAAATTCGCGCCGTAAAAATCGCTGCGCCCATCGAAAAACACCAGGCGCGCGCCGCTGAATCGGTAGATGAGATACCCTCCGAAACTGTCGTTCGAAAGCAGACGCGCGCCAGCGGGCAGGCGTTCGACGGCGGCGGAGGCTTGCACCGGGAAGCGGGCCGTGGGGAAGCCGATGGTGCGCGAGTAAGCCGGCGCATGCACGCCAACCAGCAAAGCAGCCACGCACAATGTGCCGAATGCTGCTCCATTCAGGCGGCGATCGAACCAGCGCAGGCGCGCGGAATATCCGATGGCGCGGTCAAGAAATTGCGTCAAGCCCGGCTGCAAAGTACGGGTGCGGCGCAATGCTTCCGTGAAGGCGCCATTCGCCAGCGGAAGGGCCAACAGCGCCACCAGAGGAAGCGCCCGCGCCGAACGAAGCCCGCCCCCCACTAGCAGCGCCATAATTACGAATTGCGCGAGTTTCCTTTGGGTCAGCGCTAGGACCGCACCCGCCATCGCGACGAGCACGACCAGCGCCACTTGCCACGCGTCTTTGGCATGAAAATTAAACGCTTGGAACTCGGCGATGCGGGCCGTTAATTCCTCATCCGTGAGATAAGAAAGAATGTGCGCGTGCAGTTTCCATCCGTACGGGTTGAGAAAGCTGCCCGCGAGTGCGGCGAAAGCGGCGCTCAGGAAGCCATAAGCCTTAACCCATTCCGCGCGCCGGTCAAGCGGCCAGAGCAAAGGACGCAGCAGATATCCCCCGGCATAGACGAAGGCAATGAGCGGCGCCATTAGAAAACTGCCGTGAACGTTAGCCCACAGGGCGGATCCCGCCGCTACTGCGGCGAATTGCCGCGGACCGAACTGGGCAGCGGGTCGCTCGGCATATAAGAGCGTCGCCAGCAAGAAAAGCCAACTCAAAATGTGGGGACGCGCCAGCCAATGCAAACTCGCGGTGGTAACAATGAGCGGCATTAGTAGCGCTGTCAAAGAGAAATCCCCTCCTGCGGCGAAGTGGAGGCGGCAGCACATCCATGCGGAAGCGGCGATCGCCAGCGCGAAAACCGTCATCACGCCGCGCAGGCCATCCATGCGGTGCGCCGCGCCCATCAGCAGATCGGCGCCCCATTCCCAGGCGAGCCAAGGCTCTCCGGATTTCGAAAAGGAGTAGGGGTCCGTCCGGGGAAGCGTGTGGGTTGAGAGAATGCGTTCGCCCGTGCGGATGTGCCAGCCGGTATCGGAGTCACGGAACAAACCCGTCCCGGCGCCGAACACGAACAAACAATAGGCAAGCGTGGCCACTGCCAGCATGGCTGCCAGATCCGGCAGCACCATTCGCGGCAGGAATCCCAACGCCGGAGTCTTGGCGAGGGTTTCGGTCTTATACTCCGCCGGCGCCAATGCTCGCCAAACCTTGCGTGATGCTCGAATATAAGCTGACCACAGCCTGCGAGAGATTGTTCACGGTAGTGACCAGGGCCAGCCCGATCGCCGCAACAATAAGGGCGTACTCTACGAGGTCTTGCCCCTGCTCATCCCGAATGAACCGAATCACGAACCGTTTCATAATGGACCTTCTTCAATTGCCTGCGTCCGCGTGTGTTGATACCGGCGCGGCGTTTGCGGAAACCGCCGCGGAGCGTCCTTTCTTTACCGGTCGACGTTGTGCAGCCACGGTAGCGGGCTGCCCGTCCTTTTCGGCCACTAACCTCAGATTGGCCATTGCGGCGGGGAAGTTGCGGCGCAGCGCGAGCGCCGCTTGCAACTCCTCGCGAGCTTCGGCGTAGCGTCCTTGTTCCAGGTACAGCGCGGCGAGATTGTTATGGGCAGCGGCGGGATCGGAGGCGCGCTGCCATTCGGCCAGCGCTTCTTTGGAATGCGATTCCGCGGCGAGGGCCGTGCCTAGATTGTTGCGGGCTCTTTCCGAATGGGCGTCGATTTCGAGGGCGCGGCGAAACTCGGCCGCGGCCCCATCCGGCTTTCCCTGCAATAACAAGTTGTAGCCCAGATTGTTGTGCAGCCCGCTGCGTGCCGGATTCAAAGCCATGGCCGCGCGATGCGCTTTCTCGGCCGCCACAAAATCGCCCCGCTCGTCATGCAGAATGCCCTCGAGCGAGAGCAATCCCCAATTCCCTTCGGTGTGCCGGGCCAATGCGCTTTCGACGGTTTCCAGCGCTTGGCGGGTTTCACCAAATTGGCGCAACGCCTTGGCGAGCGCCATCGTCACTTCCACCGAGTCCGGAAATTGAGCTGCCGCGAAACGATAATGTTCCAGCGCCAAATCGGGAAGGCCGCGCCGCGCGTACAGCCGCGCCAGTTCCAATCTCGCATCCAAATCCTTCGCGTTAGCCGCCAAGCGTTGCCGCAGGGCGCGCGCCTCCACGTCGCCGTCGCCGGCATCGATGGCGTTCTCCACCCGTCGCGTTTTGACGGCGGCAGGCGCGGGTTGCCTGGTAGCCCGCGAAACCGTTTGCACAGTATGAGTGCAAGATTCGTTCAGCAACAAAAGGACGGCAATCCCGGAGGATATGGCTGCATGGCGCATTACGACCCTTCAATTATTGACGAATTTCGACCGAGGAGTTCCACTAATTCGAATGCTCCAAAGCCGAATAGTCCTAGTACAACAGTGTGCGGCGCTGAGGAACGCAAAAAAAGTTGAATGCTGAATGGTTTCCTTATATACCATAGTTGGAGGCTCGCTTGCAATTCGGTTCCCTATCCCGCCCGGTCTGCGGCATTTTGTTTTACGCGCTGCTGGGGCATAGTCTGCACGCGCAGAACAGTGCCAGGTTTGGCGAAGTGATTCCGCTGGGCGGCACCCCGAGCGATATCGTGCTGGATGAGAGCCGCCAGCGGTTGTACTTGGTGAGCGCTCCCGGAGGAGTGGTCCAAGTCTATGACTATGCCGGCAAGACTCTCCTTTATTCCATTACAGTTGGACAGAATCCGCTCTCGGCCGCGATGTCGATGGACAACGCGTGGCTGTATGTGACCAACCACGATAGTTCAAACCTGAGTGTCATTAATCTGAATGCAGCCGACCCTTATCCTGTAGTGAACACGATTTCGCTTCCGGCCAAGCCGCAGGGAGTGGAAGTGGGGCCGGACGGGCGGGTGCTGATCTGCACCGATGGCTCGGGGACCGGCAGCCTGACCAATACGCTGCTGCTGTTCGACCCCACGCTCCCCACGGGGTCACAAGTGACGGCGCTGCAGGTGGTGCCACCGCCGCCCACACCGCCGTCGCTGGCGCTCTTGCCCAACAACACGCGAATCATTACGCAATTCAATGGCATGTTGCGCCGCACTCCTGATGGCAAGTACATCGTAGGGGTTAGCGCCATTACCAACAGCACGCAGACGGTGGTCTACGTCTATGAGACCGATTCCGGCACCATGCTGCGGAGTCGCATCGTGCTGGGGCAGTCGAGCACTCTCTCTATGGCGGCGGATGGCAAGAGTTTCATGGCGGGGTACACGCTTTACGACGTCTCGACGCTGAACGTAATTGGCCAGCAGAGTATCGCTAATGCGCCCTTCCCTATGACGAGCAGTTTTACGGTAAATGCGAATGTGGGCGGAAGTGTCTTTTCGCCCGACGGCAAGACTTTGTACAGCGCATTCAACACGGCCGCCAACACCACCCCGCCGCCGGCTCCTCAAGCTTCCACCCTGCTCATCTCGGATTCCAAAACCTTGGGCATTCAGCTCGGCATTAATCTTCCGGAGAGCATCCTCTCGAAGATGGTGATCACGTCCGATGGCACGAACGCCTGGGCGCTTTCATCATCGGGCGTGCTGCACCTGCCGCTTTCGACCCTATACACCTATCCGATTCTGATGCCCGATGTGACCACCGTTTTCCTGACGCAGGATGACTGCCACGTGGGTTTGGCCCAGGCCACCGTCCATGTGAACAACGTCGGCGGCGGCCAACTGACGTTCGCTGTCCCGCAGGCGATTTCGGGCGGCGCGGCGGCGCTGGAGGTAACCGCTACGAGCGGCTTGGCGCCTTCGACCGTCACCTTCACCATGGATCCAGGCCGGTCCCTGGTGGCGCGCACCGCCGGTACGAACTTATATACCGGATCCGGTGCCAATAACCCCGGCCAAGCTGTTAACGTGCAGTTCGCGTCTTCGAATGCGATTAACGTCCCGCCGGTGATTCGCGTGTTCATGAACTATCGGGACTCCACCATGCGAGGCACCATTTTTCCGGTGCCTACCGTGCCCAATTCAACCGTTGGCACAGCTACCGTACCCGCCTATGAGGGCCTGCAAGATATCGCGTTGGATGAACCGCGGCATCGCCTGTATATCACCAACTCCGGATACAACCGCATTGAGGTTTTTGATACGCAGGCGCAGGCCTTCCTGCCGCCCATTCCGGTCGGCCAACTGCCGCATCAAATGGCGATGAGCCTGGATGGCAGCACGCTGTATGTGGCGAATACCGGTGGGGAAATGATCGCGACCGTAGATCTCGATTCGCAACAAGTGAACGGGACCGTGATCTTCCCTCCGATTCCGCGCGCGGGGAACGCCAATGTCGTTTCCGTGCGCGGCATGGCAATGGGTTTGAGCGGCCTGCAACTTCTGCGCAGTGACGGCAATCTGTGGGAAGTGGTCGGTTATTATGCGGTGCCGCGCGTAGGAACGTCGGTTACGGGAATCAGCGCGACGGGCGCGCAGACGCCGGTCAATACGCCCACGCTGGCAACCATGCGCGCCGCCGACGATGGCAGCTATGGAATCCTGTTGGCCGGCAACGGCACGGCATATCTTTACGACGGATTGTTGGATGCCTACACCAGTTCGCGGAACGCCCTGGTGAGTTCAACGATCGGCTACATCGGCCCGCTGGGTGTAGCTCCGCAAGGCAATTTTCTGCTGGCGAACGGGCTGGTGGTAAACCAAGGGCTTACCCCGATTGGCGGTGCTACTAGCCCCGGGCAATTGACTCTGACCCCGCCTGCTGCTCCCGGCCAGCCCTTCACTGTCAGTGTGACGAGCACCGGCTTGCGCAACATTGCCGCGGTGGCGCCCGTGGATCAAAACTATTTCCTGCGCATGAGTACGCCCGTGCGGAACAGCTTGACGGCCACGACCAGCGACGACATCCATACCGTGCTGGAGGCCGTAGATACTCGTACCGGCGCTACCGCAACGGCCGCGCACATGCCGGAGAATCCCGTATTTTCCGAATTCGGGACCGCGCGTACACCCATTCCGCCGCATCAGATGGTGGTGGATTCACAGGGCACGGTCTATGCGCTGACGGTTTCCGGCCTGAGCGTGGTGCCGCTAACGCCGGCCACCTCCTCCACGCAGCCGCAAATCGCCGCGAAAAATGGAATTGTAAATGCGAATGACGGGACAGTGAACATCCAGCCAGGTGCGACCATCAACATCAACGGCACGAGCCTGGCGGCGCAGGCCTCGACCGACCCGACTCAACCGTTGCCCCTCGTATTGGGCGGCTCCTGTGTCCTGGTGGACAATGTCCCGTTGCCCCTGATTTCCACCGGGCCCAACCAGATTTCGGCCCAGGTTCCGGCAAGCATCCGGCCGGGACCAAACGTCCTCGAAGTTCGCTCGCTGACTATGGCGCAGCGGAGCGCACCTGTCGTAGTAACGGTGCAGAAGCCGTGAGCCGGGGAACTGTAATGGATTTGCTGGGGCAGACTTCTAGTCTGCCGGCCGGATTTCATCCGGCCAAACGGCCGGAGGCCGGGATTGTGGGTTCCGGCTTCACTGCTCTACGGCGCAATCGCTGCGCGCTGCTGCTGTTATTTTGCCTGGCTCCGGCAGCACTGCCCGCCACCTTCGGCACCCGCGTGGTGCTCCCTGGAGGCGCGGCCGATCTGGCGCTCGATGAGGTACGCGGCCGGATCTATCTCACGCAAAGTCTGCTGGGCCAGGTGCAGATCTACTCCATCCAGCAACAGACGTTTCTCACTCCGATCCAGACTGACCAAACGCCCCTTTCTGTAGCCCTTTCGGGCGATGGCAAATTTCTTTACGTGACGTGTTATGACGGCTCGGCCTTAGACGTGATCGACCTCAGCGCTCTCACCGTCGTAAACAAAATTGCTCTCCCTGCCAAGCCTGAGGGTGTTGCCGTCGGAAAGGACGGGAGGGTTCTGATCACCACTTCCGGAAACGGCACCAACGGCGCTTCCAACGTGCTGCTGCTATATGATCCGGCCCCGAATGCGGCGGTCATGCTGTCCAGCATTCCGGTGACGCCCTCGGCCGCTACGCCACCCACCCTGCCTCCTCCTGCTGGCCGCGCCTTTTTGGCCAGCCACAGCCAGTTGCGCGCTACGCGCGATGGCTCGCTCATCGTTGGCATCAACGTTGTGAATGCAACCACGGTGGCGGCATTCGTGTACGAGGCTGCTTCCGATACTGTTCTCCGGTCGCGCATCGTGCCGGGGAGTTCGACGGTGCTCTCGATCTCCGATGACGGCACTCGGTTCCTATGTGGGCCCGACCTGTTCGATACGGCCTCGCTCCAGGTGCTAGCTCGGGCCAACCTGGCCAATGCTCCTTACCCGATCGATCCCTCTACGAATTTCAACCTGAATTCCAGCGCGGGTGGCGGAGTCTTTTCGCCGGATGGTCAGACACTCTACTCGGCCTATGACGTGACCCCATCACAGACTCCGTCGGCTACCGCCAGCGTGGGGCAACTCATGCTCACGGACCCGGACAATCTGCTCATTCGCATGGGCCTGCAAATGCCCGAAAACCTGGCCGGCAAGATGGTGATCTCAGCGGACGGAAACACGATCTATGCTCTCTCCGATTCGGGCTTCACGGTCCTGCCCGTCGGGAGCATTTCGCAAGGGCCGCTGGCAATGCCCGCTTCCACGGTTGTCCTCCTGACCAAGGATCAGTGCGGCGTCTTTGCCCAATCGTCGTCGGCAGCCGTGGCGATTAACAACCCTGGAAGAGGCCGGGTGACGGCAACGGCCCAGTTGCTCACCACCAATCAAGCCACCCCAACCAGTGCCCCCACTGCCCGGCCATCCGCGTCCGGTAACGGCGCACAAGTGACCTTCACCTTCAACCCAGCTGCGGCTCGCACGCTAGGGACTCTCGCTCCGCCCGCCGATTTTCAAATCCAATCACCGGAAGCCATTAACATCCCCAATCGAGTGCGGGTCTACCAAAATAACCGCGATTCCGATGCGCGCGGCATGGTCGTGCCGATTCCAGTGGGTGGACTCTCCGGCGAAGCTTTTCCGGACCTGGTGTTCGACCAGGGCCGGCAGCGAATCTACATCGCTAATGAGGGGTTAAACCGGCTGGAAGTCTACGACATCGGCCAGCAGGCGTTTCTCGCACCCATCAAAGTCGGCCAGATGCCCGTCTCGATGGCGCTAACGCCGGACGGCAGCACGCTCTACGTGGCGAACTCCGGCGGCGAGAGCATCAGCATTGTGGATCCGAATAAGATGCAGGCCATCGGGAGCATCGCGTTTCCGCCGATCCCGTTCAACTCCAATACGGCCCTGGCCACGCCGTCCGCGATCGCCTTCGGATTGAATGGGCCGATGCTCATCATGAACAGCGGCACGGCAAACGGTACCCTGTGGAGCGTGGTGGGCAACACTGCGGTCCCGCGGGGAGTGAGCCGCCTGCTTGGTTCCAATACCGTTCCGGTTGCCAGCACCATGGCAGGCACGCCCGGCGGCGAATACATCCTCGTCGCCACGAATGCGGGAGCGGCCTACCTATACGACGCAACCGCGGACGATTTCATCGCACAGCGGCAGGTGTTTGCCAATCCGGCGGGCTACCTAGGACCGGTAGCTGCCGGCCCCAAAGGCCAGTACTTCGTGATGAACGGGACAGTGTTGAACCAGGCATTGACCCCCTCCCCAACCGTTGGCCCCGCTCGGCTGGTGTCGGCTGTGGCTGCGGCCGGTAATAACAGCTACGCCATCTTCTCGCCGCCGGCCGCTGCCGCGGGAGCCGCTGGAGGCGGCGTTCCAACCCTGCTGGTCCAGGATGCCACGACCGGCGCGCCGAGTCTGCAGGTCAATGCGTTGGAAGGTCCGATTACGCAGGCGACCGCCACCGGCCGAGCGACGATCAGCGGCCGAACCATGGCTATCGATGCGGTAGGGGCCAAGGCTTACGTCGTCACCATCAGCGGGCTGAGCATCGTTTCCCTAGCGCCCATTGCCGGCGCGGATCGCCCGGCGCCCTCCCCGAATGGCACGGTGAACCTGGCTAGCTATCAATTGCCGGTCGCCGCCAATGGCCTGATCTCGATCTTCGGGCAGAACCTCGGGAGCGCGGCGGCCGCTCCGGCGACGCCTTTGCCACTTGTTCTTGGCGGCACTTGTGTCACCTTGAACAATGTGGCCCTGCCGCTGTACTACGTCGGGCCGAACCAGATCAACGCGCAAATCCCGCCCGGTACGGCGGCTGGAAGCTATCCGCTGGTGGTGCGGAACATCGCCAAACAGGCGGCTTCCGTCGCGCAGCAACTCGCGGTCTCGAAGTACGCTCCCGCGGTGGTGACCGATGGCAACGGCCAGATCGCGCTGTTTCACGCCGACGGCAAGTATGTCAGCAAAGACAACCCTGCCAGCCGCGACGAACCGCTGACCCTGTACGCCATAGGTCTGGGACCCACGACCGGCGGCACCGTGACCGCCGGTGCGCCTTCGCCCTCCAACCCATTGGCAGTAACGGGACCAGTGGAGGTGTTCTTTGGAGACCCGAGTTGGAAACAGGCCGGCATCATCGTAGACTGGAGCGGTCTGGCGCCAGGTTGGGTAGGGCTGTATCAGTTAAATCTGCGCGTCCCTGGATTCCACATCAACGGCGACGCGCTGCCAGTGATGCTCCGGGTGGGATCGGTCGACAGCCCCACAACCGGCCCGGTGGTGCCCCAGGTGGCTGTCCAATGACCTGCTGGAGCCCGGTAAACACCCGAGGAAAGAGGGCCAAACAATTTTCCAGCGCGTTCGTATAAGCAGTTATGAAATTACTGCTGTTCCTCGGACTGCTGCTGGCGGTGCCATATTTCGCGTTCTGTGACTGGCGCGATGATGCCTGGATTGCCCGTCGGGAGGCACGGCAGGCGCGAGTGGAAGCGATGCGGGACGCCCGCGAGGCACGCATGGAAGCCCAGCGCGAGGCGCACGAAGCCCGTATGGACGCCCATCGGGCGATGATCGAGGCCAATCGGGAAATCCGCCAGGCACAACGGGAAGCCGAGCGCGAAGCCCGCCGCGCGGTGCGGGAAGCCCGCCGCGAATGGCGCTGGCTGTAGTCGCCTCTGCTGTTCACCTGATTATTCAAGTACCCGACTGCGCCGCAGGAAGCCAATGACGCTCCGATCTTTCGGATGATTTGTCATTGCGGGGATTATGCCTTCATAGCCGTCAACCCACGCCTCCGGGAAATGGCGGCGAATTTCGCCTTCCCGGTACGCCAATTGTCCTTCGGAGAGGCCGAAGTTCCGCCCAAGATTCCTGGAGACTTCAACCATAATCTGGTCAGTCCACTTCGGCAAGTAAAGTCTTGCGGCTGCAAGGCGGAGCAGCGTATCGGCCAAAGGCATCGGGATCAGGACACAAGCGTCCAGTACGACCCTGAAGTCCGATCTCACGTTTTCGCTTTATTCGTCGGTGCCAGTCTCCGGCATCACGTTGCTATCATACAAACCCGTTTGGAACGCGCGCCGTGAGAGGCGATCCAGGGAAGCCTTGCGTTGCTCGTCCCGCTTGCGAGCGAATTCCAGAACATCGCACAGAAAGACACGCCGCTGATTTCCAACGCGATGATACGCCATTGCCCCGGTATCGAGCAGCTTTATGAAGAACGGCCGCGACATGCCGAGCAAGTCTGCCGCACGTTGCGTGGTCACGACCTGGTTATCCGGTACAATCGTGACGGCCTTCCCCGCGACCATAAGGTCAACCACCCTTCTGAGGACTTCATAGATGGTAGGAGGTAGTGGGAGGTGCTCTCCAGAAGCAGTGACTAGGGCTGGAGCCTCGTCACCGAGCATCCGCTCCAGGTTTCGAACCTGATCCCGCTCGACGGGGGACAATTCGATTGGCTCCTGGGCAGCGAAGGGCATACCCTCATCGTAGCACATACTCGAAATAGTCGAAATATTCGAAATACCCGCCGGAAGTGGTTTGCGCTCTATTTGGCTAGTCGCCCTGTTCCACCCCTAATCGCCAGCCCAAAGCCTCCGGCGCGAGCCAGGAGATCGATCTGCCGAACCACTGGGTGTGGTTGGCCGTTGTTTTGCCGCCGCCCAATATGAATGCGCAGGGGAGGTCGCCGAAACGCTTGAGCCGTTCCGTCAGCCATGATTGAGTGCGGTCGGGCGTAGCCAGAACCACGGGCGTTCCTGCAAACCAGGCGAGTTTAGCGCCGAAGTTCGCGTCGTCCTGCCGTCGCGGGGCCGATAGCCCGTACGTCTTCCGGTAATGCTCGATGGCCGTATCTAAATCGTTCACGGCCAGAACCACTTTGACAATCCCAGTGAAGTTTCCAGCGGTCGGCTTGCCACTCGGGAAAGCGCGCCGGTCGCGCGGCGTGAAATCGTGAATCAGGAACGGAAAGAAGTTTCCGTTGGCTTCGCCGACTTGCGCCGTTTCCCATTCGAGTTGGACTCCATCCGGCCGCTTCCGTCCGTTCTTCGCCGGTTGCGTGACCGCGATACCGGTTTTCTGCAGCCGGTGGGCCTCCGCGGTGACGTCTGGAGGGCGTACGGCCCAGGCGCAGGGCCCCGCATTGGCCTGCATGCATTTATTCCACGGGCTGGCGGCGACTGCTGCGGGGTCGGCGCCGGGCTGGATGGCGATTAACTCCAGATACGAACCATCGGAAAAACTGGTGAGCGCCATTTCGGTGGCATGATTGGCGTGCGGTCCACCATATTCAAAGGGAATGCCCGCGGTTTGGAAGGCGCGTTCCATCGCCCGTAAATCTTTGCCGGCGGCCGTGGCGTGATCCACTTTGAGTTCCGCCGCCATTAAGGGCAGCGCCACCAGGAATGCGATTGCCATGGGAGAGCACATATCGTGACGAAAATAGTGTATATCTCCAGCGGTCCAGGGAGGCACCCGGGGCAAAGGTAACGTTGGAGCGCGGCTTTCCGCCTAACCCAGAAGAGGACAGAATGCCCCGGATAGTCTCTCTGCTTGCAATACTGTCTGCCGCCGTGATCGGCCTGTTGGGCCAAGCGCCCCCGGCGACCCAAGTGATCGGCGAAATAACCGCGATCGATGCAGCTTCGAAAACAATTTCACTCAAAACCGACAAGGGCGAGATGGTAACCATCGGGACGGCCGATAACACCTTCTTCCGCAAGGTGCCGCCCGGCGCCACGGATATGAGCAAGGCCGCGCGGATCCAGTTTTCGGACGTAACCAAGGGAGATCGCATCGCCGCCATTGGCCAGAAAACGGAAGACAAGATTCAAGCGCGCACGGTGTTGGTGATGGCTGCTTCTGAGATCAAACAGCGCCAGCAGCAGGAGCAGGCAGACTGGCAAAAGCGCGGCACGTCCGGAATCGTGACGGCAGTGGACGCCGCCGGTTTCACCATCAAGTCGGGCGCGAACACCATCACCGTTCAGCCCAGCGAGAAAACCGATTTCAAGCGCTACTCCGCGGATTCTGTCAAGTTCGCGGATGCAGTGCCGAGTTCGCTCGGCGACATCAAAGTGGGCGACCAGGCGCGAGTGTTGGGCGACAAGGATGGAACTTCGGTGAAAGCCGAACGAGTGGTGGTTGGCTCCTTCCGCCAGATCGCGGCTACCATCAGTGCCGTGAACCCGGAAAGTAGCGAGCTGACCATCAAGGACCTGGCCAGCAGGAAGACGCTGACGGTCCGGGTAAACGCGGAATCGACCATGCGCAAGCTTCCGCCGCAAATGGCTACCGCCCTCGCCCGGCGTTTCGGAGCGGCCGGACGAGGCGAAGCTCCAGAAGGCCGTGGTGCAGCTCCAGAAGGGCGCGGGGGGTTCGGCGGCCGGAGCGGAGCCGCAGGCGACATCGGACAAGCGCTGGATCGCCTCCCAGCCATGCCGCTTTCGGAGTTGAAAGCCGGAGACGCGATCATGCTTTCGAGCACCACCGGTTCGGACCCATCGCGCGTCACGGCGGTAATGCTGTTGGCGGGAGTCGAGCCGCTGCTCACCGCTGCCCCGAACGCGACGCGCGACATCCTGGGGGGTTGGAACTTGGGAGCTGGCGGCGGAGAAGGTGGCGATCAGTAACTACAACGGAAACTCGCGCCGGACGAGTTCCAACGCTTCTTCCGGGCGTTGAATGCGACCTTCCAACTGCGCATCCTCGACGGCCGCCAGGATCTTCGAGAACAACGGACCGGGGCGGTATCCCTCCGCGATCAAGTCGCGGCCTGTGACCAGAGGCTTCGGTTTCAGTTGCTCTTGAGAGAGTTCTTGGAGCTTGTGCCGCATGAACTCGTAATTATCCAAGTGCCCATGGCTCGCGAGGCAATCCAGCCGGTGCAACTCCAAATGTTCGTCGAATTTGGGAAGGCGTAGGAAGCGCTTTAATGTGCTTTCCCGCATCTGCGGTACGTCTTTGAACCGCATATGGTTGGCCACCAGAGCTTCCACCTGCTCGGTGTCGTCGTGGGAAAACCGCAAACGGCTCAGAATGCCGTGCGCCAGCTTCACGCCTTCTTCCACGTGGCCGTCGAACCGGATGCGCTCGGCTATCCGAAACGTGGGAGGCTTCCCAACGTCGTGCAGCAGCGCGCCCCAAGACAGAGTTGGGGATGCACATCCCAATTTCTCCAGCAAAAGCAGAGTGTGGATCCAGACATCTCCTTCGGGGTGAAACGCCGGCGGCTGTTCGACGCCTTTCATGGCGGCGATCTCGGGCAACAATTCGTCCAGCAGCTTTGTTTGATCCAGCAATTCGAATCCACGGCGCGCGCCGCCTTCGGTGAGAATCCGAACCAGTTCCTCCCGCACTCTTTCGGCGGACACGGTTCGGATCAAGGAGTGGTTGCGTTGGATAGCTTCGAAGGTGGCCGGCTCGATTGCAAACCTCAGCCGGGCAGCGAACCGCACCGCGCGGAGCAGGCGCAGGTGGTCTTCGCGGAAACGGATTTCCGGGTCGCCGATGGCGCGGATTACCCGGGCTGCCAAATCCGCACGGCCGCCGACGTAGTCCAGCACGTTGCCCGTTTCGGGATCCATCATCAGGCCGTTGATCGTAAAGTCGCGCCGCAGCACGTCCGCGCGCGGATCTGTCTCAAATTCCACGTTGCTCGGACGGCGCCCATCGTTGTAATCGTGTTCGCTGCGAAACGTGGCTACTTCGACGTGGTGCGACCCTTCCCGGACCAGCACCACGCCAAAATGGGCACCCACTTGCCCGGAGTTAGGAAAGAGGGTGAGCAGGCGATGCGGCGGAGCGTCGGTGGAGACGTCGAAGTCTTTCGGGTGGCAGCCGAGCAGGAGGTCGCGCACGCATCCACCCACCAGGTAAGCCTGATAACCGGAGCGGCGCAGCGTGGAAATGATTGCGCGGGCAAGCGCTTCCGGCTCCATGAGATCCCTTCTCCTATGCTAATATGTGTGTGCCGAACCCTACCCGGGGGCGGGGGAACCGAATAGTGGGGCGTAGTCCCAAAAGGACGGAGTACTTTCAAGCTCTAGCCCGTCAGCTAACCTCGCAGGCCAAGTTGAAAGTCACCGGAATGGTGAACGAGGAGAAGAACCCGTGACATTGGAAAACCGGCCTGGCGCCGTCAAGGTGGTCGTCGCCACGACCGTGATGTTGTCGTTCATTTCGTTCTGGCGAGCGGCGGCCATCGTTCTGGCGGATATGGCGTCTTCGGCATTTTATGCCGGCGGTATCGCAGAAACCGCCATCGGCCGCGCCGCGCCGTGGTTCATCCTCGGCATCATGCTGTTTTCATACGCCGTTCGCGCGATTTATATCGAAAGCTGCTCGATGTTTGTGCGCGGCGGCGTATATCGGGTGGTGCACGAGGCTATGGGTGGCACGCTGGCCAAGTTCTCGGTCTCCGCCCTGATGTTCGATTACGTGCTTACCGGACCCATTAGCGGAGTCAGCGCCGGGTTATATCTCGGCGGCTTAATTAACGAAATCGGCGACCGGCTGCATAATCCCAGTTTTCACGTAAACGCTCAGTATTTCGCGGCGCTGTTCGCAGCCGCGGTCACGATCTACTTCTGGCGCAAGAACATTATCGGTATCCACGAGTCCAGCGAGAAGGCGCTCCGCATCATGCAGATCACCACGGTCATGGTGGTCATCCTCATTGTTTGGTGCTTCGCCACGATCGCCAAAAAGGGCGCCTATCCGCTCACGATGCCCACCCTCCCCAATCTGCATTTCAACGATGATTCGCTGGGCTGGTTGAAAGGAACGTTCGCGCCGTCAATCACCGCTATTGCCATCCTCATCGGACTTGGACATTCGCTGCTGGCGATGAGCGGGTTTGAAACATTGGCGCAGGTATACCGCGAGGTCGCGCACCCCAAGCTGAAGAACCTGGAGCGCGCCGGCAACGTGATCATCGTGTACAGCCTGATGTTCACTTCGCTGGTATCGTTCTTCGCCATCTGGATCATCCCCGATGCCGACCGGAAGAACTTTTTGGACAACCTGATCGGCGGCATTTCGATGTACCTGATCGGGCCCGTTCCGCTGCGCTTGCTGTTTCACGGGTTCGTTGTGCTGGTGGGCACGCTGATTCTCGCGGGTGCGGTCAACACGGCGATCATCGGCTCGAATGGTGTGCTGAACCGCGTGGCGGAAGACGGCGTCTTGCCCGACTGGTTCCGCCATCCGCACCACACATTCGGCACCACTTCGCGCCTCATCAACACGGTGGTGATCCTGCAACTCATCACCATCGCGATCAGCCGTGGCGACATCTACGTCCTCGGCGAGGCGTATGCGTTCGGCGTGGTGTGGAGCTTCGCCATGAAGGCGCTATCCGTTCTGGTGCTGCGCTACAAAAACAAGGAGCACCGGGATTGGAAAGTGCCGCTCAATTTCCATATACGCGGAGTAGAGATCCCGGTTGGCCTCGGACTCATTACTCTCGCATTGCTGTGTCTGGCGATCATCAACGTGATGACCAAGCGCGTAGCTACCATCTCGGGCGCCACGTTTACGGTAGTCTTCTTTATCGTCTTTGAGCTTTCCGAGCAGTACAACAAGAAGCGCAAGGCCATACACAGCGGGGAAATGGAAAAGTTCCGAGTGGATGCCCGCCAGGAGCTTACTTCTGAAACGGTCCGCGTGCGGCCCGGGAATGTGCTGGTTGCTGTGCGCAATCCCAACCGCTTGCAGCACCTGGATCGTATTTTGCGTAAAACTGATACTCGCAAGCTCGACATTGTCGTACTCTCGATTCGCCAGGTCTCGCCCGCCGGATCGGGCGAACATCCGTTGGGCGTCGATCAGATCTTTTCGGAGGATGAGACTACGGTGTTCACCCGCGTAGTCTCGCTGGCGGAAAAAGCCGGCAAGCACGTCGAATTGATGGTAGTGCCGGGAACCGATCCCTACGAAGCAGTCGTGCAGACCGCCGCGCGCCTGCAGTCTTCGCGGATCGTCATGGGCCTGTCGCCCAAGCTGACTCCGGCCGAGCAGGGCGAACTAGTGGGACGCTATTGGGAGCAACTGCCGGAGCCGCGGCCCTCGATTTCGCTCGAGATCGTGCTGGAGAACCAGAAGGACATCATGTTCATCAACCTCGGACCTCATCCGCCGCGCCTCTGGCCCGAAGATCTCGCTTTGCTGCACCGCCTCTGGCTGGATCTGAGCGCCCGCGGCCCTGGCGCCAAACTCCACCATCGGGATGTGGTCGGAGTGGCGCTGCGCCGCATGAACGAGGAACTGAATTCCGATCGCGCCGATGAAGTGGTGGCCGACATCTTGCGCGAAACCTCCGGCGGCAATGGCCACGAGACCAAAACTCCGCCGGCGCAGTCCGTGGTGCGCTGATCTGCCCTCATTGATCCCGCAACACGCTAACGATACTCGCGAGCCGCATCTTGTAACCTCCCGTAGCAAGCTGCGGGTCCAGCGCATGGATCGAATCGAGCCGCTGTTGCTCAATGGGCAGGTCGTGGCCTGGATCAACACTCATCCCGAGCCTTGATACCGCGCGCCGAAACGTGTATTCCAGGAGGGCCCGCGCCTCAGCCGGCCCGGCATTCGCGACATATAGCGCGGGTGCCAGCGTCAGCAGGGCGGTCCTCTTCATCCAGGTAGGGTCCAGCCGATCGACGGTGTCCAGGTTTGTGTGGATCAGGTCCAAGGACGGAACCGCAAGCGCAATTCCGGGGATGCCGATCCCCTTCGCTTCGAACGCCACCTCATCGGTGATCGGCTGATACGCCCAGTAATCCGTGCGCATGGATTGATGCCCGCCCCCTTCCGCCATCAGCAGGCGATCGGGTTCATGCTCGGCGGGGGCGTAACGGTCCTTCACGTATTCCGCCAGGTTCTCAATCAGGTCGTCAGCATAGGAGGGTAGCCACTCCGGGTTGTCGATGACAATCAGATTGTTTTCTGCGTTGCGCTCCCCTCCGGCCTGATCGAGCACCACAGAGACCAGTATATTTTTGGCATCCTCGGGATGCGCTTTGAAATAGGTCTGCTCGCCGATGACTTCCGTCGTCCACCAAAATCGCAGGGTGCGCCGGGGCTTGGGAATCTTGCCGGTTGCAATCAGCCGGTCGACCGTGCGGGCCAGTTCCAGCAGAGTGCCGCTGCCGGAAGCGTTGTCGTTCGCTCCGGGGAACTGGTGATCGAGGTGTGCTGCAAGGACAACATCCTGGCCGCGCTGCGCGCCAGGAATCTCTCCCATCACCATCCCGATCGCACCCGGGATCGCGCGTTTCGCCCGCGCCCGCAGCCGCACCGTGACCGGACCATGCTCCAGTAACGAACGAAGCTCTGCGCCATCTTTCGGGCTGATCATCAGGGAAACATAGTTGCGCCCGGAGATGCTCCATAAAATCGCGTCCGGCGGCGTCCGGCGGCCGAAATATTCTCCGGTGGCGGCGGAGATCACAGCGGCGGGGCCGTCGTTTCCCCGGGCTCTCCACACTACGGCGGGCTCCCGCGTGGTAAGCAGCACTTTCCCACGAATATCGGCCGCACTTTCGTCCACTAATGGCGCTGAAATCTCCCCTTCCGCGCTGTGTTGGGCGAGGATCGTCGTGATCTGGTGGGGAGACGGCGTTACGACGGCCAACTCGGCTTCCACGGGATCCCACATCGGCGCTTCTTGAGCGAACCGCTCGATGCGAACGTTTTGCAACCCGTATTCCCGCGCGCGGGCGGCCACATACTCGGCGGCATCAAAAAATCCCTGGGAATTGGGATAACGCGCATGCGCCGCGATGGCCGCGGTCTGCTTTAGCGAGTTCTCTACCGATAGTTCGGCCAGGATGGTGCGCAACAGCGAATCTGGTACGAGCGGCTGTACGTCCGCGCCGGCCAGCAGCGCAACCGTAACCGCCGCTATTGTCGCGCCACGCGAGAAATGGCGTGAACGAGCTTGCGGTACGGAATCTCGTCGTAGCTTTCGAAGCGCAGCCATTCTCCATCCCGCCAACTCGCATAGTACCAGCGCGCCAGCAGCGCCAGATACTCCTGCCGCTCGCGGATGGTGAGCTTGCGAGGCGCAAATGTGGCGAAAACCTCGCGAAGCTGGCGATCCATCGACACCGGCTTACCCTCGCGCACTTCGAAGCTGAACCGCTGCGATTCCAGCCAGTCGCCGGCGCGCACACACCACAACTCCACCGCGCCCTCGGCCAGCGAACGCGTCACGGCCACGCCGTGCAGGCGATCCACGTCGCAAACCAGTTCATCGCGGAGCTTCAGCACTTCCGACACCTTTTCAAAGCGCTTGTGTTGCCTGGCAGCTTCCTCGAAATTCATTTCTTCGCTCAGGCGGTCCCGGGAACGGCCAATCGAATTCAGCAGCGAATCGCCGTCGCTGCGCAGGAATTCCGTGACGCGCTCGATTTCGCGGGCGTATTCGCCCGGCCCCACCACCTGCTGGCACGGCCGCAGGCACATGCTCATTTCGCCGTAGATGCAGCCCGGGTGCTCCGGTGAAGGCACCAGGTCTTCCTGGCAGCGCCGCATCTGAAACAGGTCGAGAAACTGGCTTTCGAAACGTTCGGCGGAAGCGCGCGTGCGAAACGGCCCGAAATAGAGGCCTCCGGTGCGGGTGAGTTGCGTGGTGATCAGGCTGCGGGGGTATTCATTCTGCAGCAGGACCTTCAAATAAGGCGGCATGCGTAGGCGGACCAGGTCCAGATACGTTTCCGAAAAATGGCGGCGGGCGCACTCATAATGAATGACACTGGTTTGCAGCGTGGACGCCGTCAACTCGTATTCGATGCTGGCGACTGTATGGCGCAGGTTCAGGACGCGTGAAGGCTTCTCCCTTTCTCGCAGCAACCGGCGTAAACGGCGCCGCAACCGCGCGGTTTTGGACAGGTACGGATCGCCTTCGCGCGGCCAAAGCAGAAAAACGGCGGGGGCATCCGGTACGAGTTCCAGGGCGGCATCGAGTTGCGTCAAGTCGCCGGTGACTTCGATTGCCGTCATCGAAACCAGTCTACCTAGTAACATGAAAAATACGGTGCGAAGGAACTGGTTCTCAGCCGCTATAACCCTGGTGTTGTGCCTGCCTATGCCGGCCGCAGACGATGGCGCGGCCGTGCAAGCGCTGCTGACGGCCGGGCATTGGAAGCGCGCGCGCGCGATTTTGGAACCGCGGGTGGCATCGAATCCCTCCGCGGGCGAGCCGTATTACCAGCTTTCGCGCGTGAAAACCGCCTACCATGAATACGAAGCCGCCCTGCCGCTGGCGGAAAAAGCCGTCGCGCTCGACGCGCGCGACATCCGCTTCCACACGCAACTCGGCATCGTTCTAGGGCGACTGGCCCAAAAAGCTTCGCTGCTTAAGCAGATCGGCTTGGCCAAGCGCTCCCGCAAAGAATTCGAAGCCGCCCTTGCTTTAAATCCCGATTACTTGAACGCGCTCGAAGCGCTCATGAATTACACTTGGGAAGCGCCCGGCGTGGTAGGTGGCGACAAAAACAAGGCGCGCGACATCGCCGGGCATATGACGCGGATCGACCCGGTGCGCGGTTTGCTGGCACAAGCGCAGCTCGCCCTCTGGCAAGACGATTCCGCAAAAGCCGAAGAACTGTACCGGAAAGCCGCCGAAAGCACCTCCACCAGTTTCGAAGCGCTGATTGATGCAGCCGGCGCCGAGCTGAATGAGAAGCCGCCGAAATACAACCTGGCGGAACGCTACGCGCTGGCGGCCGAAGCCATGGCGCCGGACCGGGCCGGCTCTTACATCGCGCTGGCGCGTGTCTATGCCGGCCAGGGACGCATGGCGGACCTGAACGCGCTGCTCGCCAAAGCGGCGCAGGACGATCCCGACAACCTCCACCCGCGCTTGGCCGCGGCTGAGGTCCTGCTGGCCAATGGACATGAGTTACCGCGCGCCGAAGCGTTGGCGCGTGAATACCTCGCGCAGGAACCCGAAGGCGAGATGCCAACTATCGCGCAGGCGCGCTGGCGGCTGGCGCTAATCCTGGAAAAGGAAGGCCGCACCAAAGAGGCGCTGGCCGAGCTTAGTGCTGCGCACCGCCAGGAGCCGGGCAACGACGCAATCGACCGCGACGTGAAGCGCCTAAAGCACGCCGATTAGGGCCTCTTCCACTCCGTCAAAGACCCACCCGGCTGATATTCGAACGTGGTCGGACGCGGGGCGCCCGGCGCGGAAACGCAAATACGCAGCACTTCGCCATCCCATTCGTAAATGCCCGACTGCGCTTTGCCCTTAGCCGCGCCGGCGGTGTGCACGTAGTCGATCGTCATCGGCGATTGCGAGGAGTCGCTGGTGAATTCGACTCGCATCATGGTCTGGGGGCCGGCGTAAACCGTACTCACGTTGCCCTTGGTGACGCGCTTGACCCACTTCATCAGCGACTGATCAAGCGGCTTGCCATCCATGATGCATGACACCATGCGCCAGTCGCCCTCGAACTCTTCTGTTGCCGGCCGCCCCGCCGGAGTTGTGCCCATAAAATTCATCTTACACGGGCGCCCTATGATAGAATCGCCACGAACTCATGATCAGGTTCCTGGAACGCTGGCTTACTTTGCTGGCGGCCTTTTCGGTTCTAACCATCGCCTTTTCCTTTCCCCGCTTTGCGCTGCCGCGTCTCTATCCGGCATTAATTTCGCAATTTCACTGGAAGTCGGCGAGCGCGGTCGCGGGCGGCTCCATTGTTCTGTTGCTCATCGGGATTGCTTCGCCGGCCATCGGTTGGCTCGTGGACCGGTATTCGCCGAAAAGAGTCGTACTCGGCGGGATCGTGGCTGTGGCGGTTTCCCTGGGGCTGCTGTCGCTCTCGAACGTTTTGGGCAGCTACTATGCGTCTTGCCTGCTCCTCGGGATCGGTATTTCCGGCGTCTCGATTTTACCCACGTCGCTCCTGATCGCTCCCTGGTTTTCGCGCGGGCGTGGCAGCGCGGTGGGGCTGATCAATGCGGGCATCGGGCTGGGCGGGTTTATTGCACCGCTGCTCACCAATGCGCAGCTTGGACGCCGCGGCATTAGCGGCACGTTCCTGGTGCTAGCCGCCTGGATGGTCGTTCCCTTTGCGCTCACTCTTTTGGCCAAAGATAGCCGGGGGAGCCATCGGGCACCCGCCGCTGGTGCACGCCCCACCACGATCTCGGAACTCGTCCGCATGCCGATGTTCTGGATTTTCGGTGTCAGCGTGTTCTTCGCGGCGCATGCCATGACCGCCGTGCAGGAAAATTTGATCCTCTATTTGCGCGGCCAAGGCATAACGGGGGCGCGCGCGGCCTTGGCTCTCAGCGTCGCCGTCGGTGCGAGCGCACCGGGAAAAATTTTGAGCGGAGCCATCTCCGACCGATGGTCCTCCCGGCTGGCAGCCATGCTCAGCGTCATCTGCATCGGCGTGGCGATCGTAGGTCTGCTGACGGTTGCGCCCGCTTCGGACGTGATTTTCATTTTCGCGGTTATCTTTGGCCTGGGCTTTGGCGGAACTTTCAACGCCCCGCCCATGATCGTTTTTGAGTATTTCGGCACGAGGCAGGTGGGAGCGGTGCTCGGGTTGTTCCTGGTATTCTTCGGCTTAGGAACTTCCAGCGGCGGGGTTTTGGCTGGTTATCTGTTCGATCGCACCCATAGCTATTCGGTGCCGTTCACCTTGGACCTGGCGATTTCCGCCGGGGCGCTGTTGCTGTTGCTGGTGAGCGCGCGCCAAACACGCGTAGTCGCGGTGCCCAGCGCTTCGACCGCTTGAGCTACCTTGAAAGATGAACTCGAACCTGGTTTTTGAAGGCAACTGCTGGAAGTTCGGCCACAACATTCCGACCGACGCCATCACGCCCACCAACATCACCCTCCGCGGAATTGGCGAGATGGCCAAGCACGTTCTGGAAAACCTCAATCCGGATTTCCCCAAGAAAGTGCAGCCAGGTGACATCCTGGTAGCCGGTCGTAATTTCGGCTGCTCTTCGGGCCGGGCAATTGCGCCCAAGGCGCTCAAAGCCACCGGACTCGGTGGCATTGTTGCGGAATTTTTTTCCCGTACCTTCTACCGCAACGGTCATGAAATCGGGCTTCCGATATTGGAGACGCCCGGCATCCACGAGATGGTCGAGACGGGTGACAGGCTGCGGGTTGATATTGTGCGCGGCACCGTCGAAAACCTGACGTCCGGCAAATCGCTGCGCGGCAATGCGCCTCCGGAATTCCTCTTGGAGATGCTGCAAGCCGGTGGCCTGATTCCGCTGCTGAAATCCGGTTCGCGATTTTTCCTGGCGGCGGGCGCGAAGCGATGACGCTGCTCCTCACCAATGATGATGTGGAACGCGCGCTTACACCGCAGGACGCCATTGCGGCGACCGAATGCATCTATCGCGAATTAGCCGAAGGCACCGCCATTAACCGTCCGCGCAGCCAGACGTATATGCCGGTGGAATCCAAGGAACACCCCGGCTTTCGTTACCGTTTCAAATCGCAGGAAGGCAGCAGCGCCGGGAGCGGCGTTTGGGCCTTGCGCATCACGTCCGACATGGCGGGTTTCTCGTTTACTGCGGGCTTCAAACGGCGCCGCATTCTCCCCGTCGCCACCGGCAGTCGATACTGCGGGCTGGTGATTCTCTTCGATATCGAAAACATCGAGCCGGTCGCAATCATGCCCGATGGCGTAATGCAGAAACAGCGTGTCGCGGCGTTGAGTGCCGTCGGCGCAAAATACCTGGCGCAGACGCGACCCAAAGTGCTGGGGCTGATCGGCAGCGGATGGCAGGCCAGCGCTCATTTGGAATACCTGTGCGCGGTGTTTGCGTTCGAGCAAGTTAAGGTGTATAGCCCGAACCAGGAGCACTGCCGCGAATTCTGCCGCGACATGAGCGAGCGCTTGGATCGCGCCGTCGAAGCGGTCGATTCCTCCCGCAAAGCCGTCGAAGGCAGCGACTTCGTGCAGGCCGCGACGGCTGCCTGGGATCCCGTTTTCGATGGCCACCTTGTCGAGAAGGGCATGTACGTCTGTTCGATAGGCGGTGCAGACGCCTCCAATAAGCGCCGCGAAATCGATGATGAAACCCTTCGGCGCGCGGATCTTTACGTGGTCCACTCCAAAGAGGTCGCGCGGCTCGATCAGGCTCCCGACGTGTGGGATGCGGCGCAAAACGGAATTGTGCAGTGGGAATCCATCCACGAGATTCAGGATCTCGTCGCTGGCAAGATCGCGGGCCGCACACGCGAAGATCAGGTCACCGTCTTCAATAACAATACCGGCGCAGGGACGCAGTTTGCGGCTTTGGGTGCTGCGGTGTTGCGCAAAGCAAGCTCGCTGGGGCTGGGTAAAGAGATCCCCACTGATTGGTTCTTGGAGAATGTATCGCCGTAGCGAAACCATCCATGCTGAATCAACACCGGCTTTCTCAACTGACAAGCCTCATGGCTGAGCGCCATTGGGACCTGCTGCTCCTCTACGGCCACACGTGGCGTAAGGATTTTTTCCGCTGCCTGCTGAACTTGAACTTTTCCGGGCCGCACGCTGTGGCTGTTGTGTTTCCGTCCGGAGAGATTCATGCGATCCTCTCCGATCCCTGGGACGCGGAAATGCTGCCGCAGGGCATCGAGTTTACCGTGGCTACCGACGTCGCCCAAGCCCTCGCCAAGCAAAAAGGGAAGGCTGCCGGAATAGCGGGAATGGAATTGATGGAGGCCCGCTTCGTAGCTGCCGTTCCCAACGCTGTTTCGGCGACCTTCGCAGTGGAAGAGTTACGCCGCGTCAAAACCACGGAAGAAATGGCCGCTATGCGCAAAGCCGCCGAACTAGCGGATCGCGGCTATCAGTATTTCGCCGAAGTGGTCGAGGAGGGAATGAGGGAATACGAGCTGGTGGCGGAAGTGGAAGCGTTCCTCAAATCCAACGGGGCGGAAGACAATTTCATGCTGATTGCTTCCGGCGGAACCGAAGTGACCGGCATGAAGCCCCCCACCGGGCGGCAAATGCGTGCGGGCGACTCGGTCACCACAGAGCTTACGCCCCAAGTGGATGGTTACTGGGCGCAGATCTGCCGCACCCTCGTGCTGGGCGAACCCAACCCCCAACAGCGGGAATCGTTTGCTATTTTCTCCGAAGCCCAGAAAGCGGCGGAAAATTTTCTGAAACCGGGCGTCAACATCGCCGACGTGGCCCGTGTGCAAAACGACGTATTTCGAAAATATGGTTATGGCGATTACACCGGCCCGAAGTACACTCGCGTGCGCGGTCACGGTCTGGGATTGCATTGCGACGAGAATCCGTACGTGCTGGAGGACGTGAATTACACCGTGAAAGAGGGCATGACCTTGATTGCCCATCCCAACACGTACCTCCCGCTGTCGGGTTACATGGTGTTCGGCGACTCTTTAGCCGTTACCGCAAATAGCTGCGAAAGGCTCAATCGCACGGAAAGGAAACTGTTTCAAAAGTGAAACGCGGCTGGATTACCTGGGACGAAAACGAACTTCCGCGAGAGGCGTTCGACGCTCGCCTGGATATTGCGCGGCGGCACTTGGCGGAACGCGATTTACCGGCCCTGATCGTCTACACCGATATCTGGCGATCGAACCGGGTCCGCCATTTCTGTAACTTCATGCCGTACTGGAACCGGGCGCTGCTGGTCATTCCGCGCGAAGGCGCTCCCACGCTTCTGTGCGGCCTTTCGCCGCGCGTGTACCCGTGGATTCGCTCCGTGACCATCCTCGAGGAAATCCGCCCCAGCCCGAATCTCGCCCAGCAAGTCCTGACAATGGCTGCCGAAAAAAACTGGCAACGGCTGGGGGTGCTCGATCTCGATCAGTTGCCCAGCGACTTGCACCAGCAACTCCGCGCGGGCGCCGTTCCCGTCGAAGATGTTTCGCTCCTGCTGCCACCCGATGAGTGGGAGCTTGCTATGTACCGCGAAGCCGCGCGGATGGCGCGCGAGGGAATCGCCGATGATTTATCCCAGGGAGTGGGATTGCGAGATCACGAATTTACGGGGCGGCTGGAGCGTAAATTCCGAGGCGCCGGAGCGGAGGATTTGGTCATTCTGTTAACCAACGGGAAGACCGCTCCCATGCCTCCGCGAGGCGAAACGCTCGGCCAGGATTTTTCGATTGCTCTGGCGCTGGAGTATCGGGGCCATTGGGTCAAAATCGCGCGCTCGGCCAGTTCGCGCGATCCCATTCCCACCCACATCCACGTCGAGAACCTCTCGGGAGCGTATCCCTACACGCCGTCCGGCCGCTTGGAGTTGTCGTCGGTACTGGCCGTGCGCTACGAATCCCAAACCGGCGGCGTGCGCCGGTTCCATGGCGATACCTACTGGACGGGCAGCGGAGGGCTGCACCTCCTATGAACATGATCGAGAAGATCCTCGCTAAGGGGAGCGGCAAAAAGGAGGTGGCTCCCGGCGATGTGGTGGTGGCCAAAGTCGATCTGATGGTGATGCATGACCTCAGCTCCAATTTCGTCATGAAAGTTTTCGAAAACGAAATGGAGAATGCCTCCATCGCCGATCCTTCACGCATCGCTTTCGTGTTCGACCACAATTTTTCCCCCGCCAACGAGACGGCCGCCGAAGCTTTGGCCGCGGTGCGCCGGTTTGCCTCCAAACATGGCATCCGCAATGTCTTCGATGGTGGTACCGGCAGCGTGCACCACTGCATTATCGAAAGCGGCCTCTGGAAACCCGGCCAGATCGTGATCGGCTGCGACTCGCACACGCCCATCTACGGAGCTCTAGGCGTATTCGCCACCGGAGTTGGTAACAACTCCATGGCCGCGCTCGGCTTTGCGCACGGCTTGGCTTGGTTCCGCGTGCCGCAGACCACGCGAGTCTTCTTTCACGGCGAAACGGGCGCCGGCGTGAGCGCTCGCGATATTTCGCAGTACACCGTTGCTCGGCTTGGCGAAGATGGCGCGGTTTATAAGGCCGTCGAATACGCTGGCCCATACATCGAAGGCCTCTCGATTGAAGACCGTCTCCTGTTCCCGCTCATGTCCATCGATGTCGGCGCCAAATGCGGTTTCGTGAACCCGGATGAGAAAACGGCAGCTTTTGCCCGAACGAATATCGACTGGTTGCGCAACGACCCCGGCACGGCGTACCAGGAGACCATCGAGATTGATATAAGCAAACTGGAGCCGCAGGTCGCCTGCCCGCCCACGGTGGGCAACGTCAAACCGGTCGGAGAGGTGACGGGGATCCCTATCCAAGTCGCCGAAATCGGCGGTAGCACGGGCGGCCGTCTATGCGATCTGCGGACCCTGGCGGCGCGGTTGAAGGGCCATCAGGTGCCTGACGGAGTGCGCCTGCAGGTAGTCCCCGCATCACGCGGCGTATATAAGACTGCCTTGCGCGAGGGCCTCCTCGAGACGCTTTTTGAAGCCGGCGCCAACATTTTCCCGCCCAGCGCCGGCTCCAACCAAGCCTTCAATATGGGCGCCTTAGCCGAAGACGAAGTAATGATTTCCAATCAGGCCCGCAATTTCCCCGGACGCAACGGCCACCCCAAAGCGCGACACTATCTGGCTTCTGCCGCTACCGTTGCCGCTTCGGCCTTGGCCGGGAAGATCGCCGATCCGCGGGAAGCGCTTTGACAAGTGTGCGGGCGCGAAGCCAGCGCTGAAACGACTCATTGGACTCGCCCGACTTCCGCCCAGAGAGCAGGCTCTGGATGCTGATATCTTCATCCAGATCGGGCCAGTGGATTCCAAGACCACCGCCTATGAGACGCCAGTGAGCCCGCTCCTCCAGAGTGCCGTTGAGGAGGCGCGGGAACCAGCCAACAGGAACGGTGATCGTGCGGCCGTCACCCAGATCTACGCTTAATGTCACGTCACTGACGCTAACGTTTTGTGCGGTTATTTCGTTAAGCTCCGTTGGCAAAAAACTCACGCCAAGCCCCAATCAAGATCTCTAGTTCCCTCACTATTATGCTCTCAATCTCTCTGATCTCCTTGCCGCTGAATCCGCGGTTCCACGCCAGTCTGACGGGGCTGAGCCAAAACTTGGCTAAGGAATCGTCTCTCTCAACTCGTACACGGGCGGGTTCTCGTCCATCTGAGGAATAGAAGAAGCGATAGGGACCGTCTTGCGGACCGTCGGCAATGCTTCAGTAAGTTGTCCTGGATATCCGCTGTTCTCAGCGGTGTCCCGCTTGAGGAGCGCCCCGGACGCGGATAAATGGGCGCCCCTCAGCGCAGCACTTTCCAAAGAAGAAACACCAGCCCGGCCGCAAAACCCGCGCCGGCTTGATACTCCTGGTTCTTTAGATAAAGCTTCCACTGAAATGGATTCGCTTTCTTGCGCGAAGCGGCGTTGCGTGCGGGCCAAAGCGCGGGCACTGCGGCGGCGTAACTGGCATACTCCGGAAACAGTTTGCGGAGATGTTCCTCCTCCAATTGAATCACCGGAAGGTAAACAAGCAGGAACACTGCCGCGAATAGAACCGCCAGCCCCGCGCTGCGGGAAGCGATTACGAGCCCCGCGGCGACCAGCAGGGTGCCCAGATAGAGCGGGTTCCGCGTGTAGGCGTAGGGCCCCCCAGTGGCGAGCCGCTCATTTTTGGCGAGGCATCCCGCGGCCCAGGCGCGTAAAGCGAGGCCCGCTAGAGAAATGGGTACTCCGATTTCCAGGGAAGTTGCGTTAGGCCGCGAGAACCACGCGAAGGCGGCGACAATCAGGAACCCGCTCGGCACACGCAGGCGTGCGACCGCGTCGGAATACGGTTTCGGAAACGCCGGCATTACGCGAGCGTGTCGGCCGGTTGGCGCCGTTGGCCCAGCACGGATCGTAAGGCCTCCAGTACTTCTCCCGGTGTGATGCGCGCCATGCTTTCGTCGATCGCGGCGTTCCGCTTGTACGTGGTGGCGGTGTCCGGAGTACGTAAGACACGCAGCGATTCGCCATAAGGGCCGTTGCGTGCCGGATCGGTCGGGCCATAGATCGCCACGCCTGCTTTTCCGAGTGCTGCGGCAACATGCAAAGGCCCGCTATCGACCCCGACCACGGCAGCGGCACGCCGAGTAGCGTAAATGAGCCCGGTCAGGGTCGAGGTATGGGGCACCGCGCCGGGCACTTGTTCGAAAACCGGCAGGGCGGAAGGCGGCCCATCGAGAACCAGTGGCAGCCCCATTTCGCGGCGTAACAGACGCGCGAGTTCCCGGTAATGGTCTACTGGCCACTGCTTCGATACCCATCCCGCAAGCGGGGAAGCCAGCACGAAGTCGCCAGCCGGCAGGGCGCCTTCCGCCCGGCCCGGTGGGAGGGGAAACGCCCGAATGGCACTGCCGGCTCCCGCCGCTGCGGCCAGATCCAAGTTACGGTCGACGACGTGCGCCGCCCGGCTCACAGTCTTGTTGGAATAGAACAGGGCCGCCGTTCGCTCGCGCAGTTGCGTGTGGTGGAAACCGAAAATCCGTTCGCACCGTGCGCAGGTGGCCACCAGCGCCGACTTGATGAGCCCCTGAAAATCCACGGCGAAATCGAATCGCCCGGCCCGCAACTCGCTCCAACTCCCCCGCAGACCTGCCCAGGAATCGCGCCGTACCAGCACCACCGAATCGACAAAAGGATTGCCTTCCAGCAGGGGCGCCCATTTGGGTTCCACGGCCCAAGTGAGTTGCCAACCGGGGAAGCTGTGTTTCAAGGACGCCACGGCCGGCAGTGCGTGGATGATGTCACCCAAAGCACCGAGCCGGACCACCAGCATCCGTCCGCTAGCGGGTTTGGCCACGGTGAACATGCTCGATCAAATTACGAGTGCGGCGCAATTCCGCCGTTTCCAGGTGCACCACCTCAGCCGGCTGGATGCACGCTAACACTCGGTCGGAAAATTCCTGATCGGCAATCAAAACGTAGTCTATCATGCGTAGAGCGGCTGCCATTTCGGCCCGTGCCGCTTGGTTCAGAAATTCACCAGCCCGCGGTAGGACTATCGCCAAAAACGGAATGCCAGGCGTGCGGTTATGCACGTCATCCAGTATGCGAACATGTTCCACCCGAAGCACATCGAAATACCCGATCGCCAGATTCACTTGCCGCGGCACTTGTGCCGCGGTCACGATTTTGCTTCGTGTATCCATGCGGGCGTGGATTGATCGAGTAGTTGACGCGCGGCGCCGGCGGCCTGTTCCGCCGTCACTCGCGTCATGCACCGATGGTCAATGGGGCAGTCGCGCAGCAGGCACGGGCTGCACTCGGCGTGCGCGCGCACCACGCGCGCCAGAGGACCGGCAGGCCCTGTGGTTGCGTCATCGGTGGCGCCGAACACAGCCACCGTGGGAACGCCCAGAGCGGATGCCACGTGCATGGCGCCGGAATCGTTCGTCAGAAACAACCGGCAAGCCGCGGCGAATTCGATAAATTCGCGGAGAGTGGTTTCGCCAGCCAGGTTGCGAGCTTCGAGCGGGCCGGCCACCTCCTCGCAGAGCGCGCGCTCCGATGCCGCGCCGAAAACTACCACCGGACCCGAAAGCTTCGCCGCCGTTTCGATAAAACGCTCGGGAAGCCATCGTTTGGCGCTACCGTAGGCCGCTCCGGGGCTAATGCCGATTACGGGCCCTTGGATGCCGAGCGCCGCGAGCCGCTGCAGCCCCGCTTCCCGCGCAGCCTCGCTTCCTTTCAAGCGAATCGGTTCTGCTGGAGGAAAATGTTCCAGCATCCCGGCCCGCCGCAGCAGTTCCAGGTAATAGAAACGCTCGTGGCGGGGAATATCTCCTGGCTCCGGCACCGGGATCGCGCGCGTTAACAGATGTCCGCGGCCATCCCGCCGATAGCCGATCCGCATGGGAATCCGCGCCATCCATGCCAGCAGTGCTGCGTCGAAGGCGTTTTGTAGCAGAATGGCGCATTCGAAGCGCTGTTGCCGAAGGTGCGCAGCGGCGCTTCGGCGGTCCCCGTCATACCGGATTACCTGGTCGATATACGTTTCGCGCTCATATAGATCGGCGACCCAGGGGCGCGCCACCACCGCGAGGTGCGCATTTCTAAATATGTCGCGAACGGCTCGAATTGCGGGTAACGCCATGACCGCGTCGCCCAGCCAGTTCGTGGCGCGCACCATCACCTTCGATACCGAGGAAGGATTCCAGCCCACCGTTACTCAGAATAGCAGCGGCCTTGCGAATAAGACGACAGTGGCAGGGCAATTGCCTTTCTTGTAGTCAATGAAATACAAGGTCACATTTCGGAAGCGATTTAGTCCACAAGGCGATCCTCTGGATGACCCGAAGGCGCTCGTGGCGCCCGAAGACGGAGTGGTCCAGGATGCCGAGTTTATCGAAATGATCGAACCAGCCGGCTTGGGAGTGGCGGAAGATCTGAACGAAGGTTCCGGATCACAGAACAGCAATGACGACGGGTTTCTTGGCCTCGGCACGGAAACATGGGTATATGACATCGCCGAGGGCCGCGAAAAGGAATTCACGGACGCCTTGGTGGAAAGCCGTGTAGTGCTCGATTTCGAAGAGGTGCCGGACGAAAGCCTGACTACCTAGTGAATGAACCCCAGTTGTTTGAGCGTGGTTGCTGGCTCCGCTCCTTCGAATTGCGTCACCGGGGCACGCTCGCGTCCATTCTCGAGTGCGACGCCCGCCGGCGCATCGACGAAGGGGAACACGGACCGCAGTTGCTCCAGGTCATTGGACACCACTGCGTTGAGCTTGCTGTCCTCCAGGAAACCCTTAGCGAACTGTGGCTGCTGTATGGGAATCGCCACCACGCGCGTATCCCCCCAATTGAATTGGGACATGGTCTTGGCGGCATTCAAGCAGTGGATGCACTCCGGATCGAAGAAGAACAGAAAGATCTTGCCGTGCTGTAGAGAGAAGGGCTGGCCGGCCACCGTGATAGTGTCGGGCGCCTTCGTGCCCGTTTGCCGCACCGCCATCACTCCGTAGGAGACGCCCGCGAAAACCGCGACCGCACTCAAGATCAGCACTGCGGTTCGTAAGCCGGATGCCGGCTTGGCCCAGATTCCGGCGAACACGGCGGCCAACAGCAGCGCGCCATCGCCGGCGAAAAAGCCCGGCCCCACCACCCGCTTTACAAATGGGAAACAACTGCACTCCGCGCCATGCAGCGCGCTGTAGTTCACGGCGAAGTAGCCCATGAAGGCGACCAGCAGCAAGCCGGTGATGATGGCGCCCCATCGGCGGAAACGAGGCACCAGAACCAGCACTGCGCCGACGGTCTCCGCAATGCCAAATCCGAGCGCGGCGGCGAGGCTCAGCGACTGCGGAACACGCAGTTCTGCGATGCGTACCGCCCAGCCCGGAGCGTCGGTGATTTTCCAAAGCCCGGCCACTAGAAAAAGAAGAGCTAACACAACCGCGGACAGCCAGTTTAAGGCAGTCTTCCAACCCGGCAATTCCAGCGGCGCGAGGGCGGACCGCGGCTGTGCCATACTGTCGTTCATGGAGCCTATTTTAGCCCCTTTCCACAGGGAGCTAAGGTAGGGACGAGGCTTTCCCGCGTTTGGCATGATTCCCCTGGCGCTCATCCTGCTGGCCTCTTCGCAGCGTGTGGAACTCGTCAATAAGCTCGCGCGCGTTCCCGCCGGCCAATGGGAATCGGTGAATGTCACTCTACGGCAGCGCAGGCCCGTGGTGGTCTATGCAGATTTCGAAGTGCGTGAGGGCTGGCAACATGCGCGGCTGGAATTGTTGCGGCGCGAAGATCTCGAGCGCATGCGCCAGGGCCGTCCCAACGGCTTTCTGGCGATGACGCAGCCCGCTGCCGGCGGGCATCTGCGGTACGTCGTGCGCGTGCCGGGCGAATACGCCATAGTCCTGGACAACCGGAATTCCACCAGCCAACCGGCGCTCGCACGTCTGCGCGTGGAACTCGATTTCAGCGAGCGCCCAGGCACCACTGTGACGCAACTTTCGCCGGGGCGGCAACTGGCCGTGATCTTGATCAGTTTTGCCGTGTTTTTTGCGATAGTCACTTTTTCGGCCCGGCGGCTGCTGCGTGGAATTCAGGACACGCGGCGATAAGGTGGCACACCCATTCCTGCCTGTGTTCCCGGCCAGACGATACAATAGGAGACCGTGATGGTTCCCCAACGTCGAGAGTTCCTCCGGACCTTGGCCGGTGGCGCCGCCGCGATCGGGCTTTCGCGCGCGCAGTCGGCCCAAAGCGCCGGGCCCACTGCGGCCAAACTGACCGAAAAGCTAACTCTGATTTCTGGGGCGGGCAATAACGTTATTGCGCTGTCAGGCCAAGGCGGCAGTCTTCTGGTGGATTGCGGCGACGCGCCGCATGCGCAGGATGTTCTCCGGCTCGCCGGCAACGTCAAAACCGTTATCAACACGCACTGGCATCTTGAATCCACTGGCGGCAACGAGGCCATGGCGAAGGCGGGCGCGAAGTTGGTGTCCCACGTCAACACCAAGCTTTGGATGACGCAGGAGATCTTTCACGATTGGGAAAAGAAGGTCTTCCCGCCGCGCGCGAAAGAAGCTTTGCCCACCGACACGTTTTACACTACAGGCAAAACCACGTTTGAGGGGGAACCGGTGGAGTACGGCCTTATGCCGTTTGCCCACACCGATGGGGATATCTATATCCACTTCCCGCAATCGAATGTATTGGTGGCCGGCGACGTAGTGCAGCCGGGCCGCCTTCCGGTTCTCGATTTCCCCACGGGCGGCTGGGTCGGTGGAATGCAGAATGCCCACCGTACGCTGCTGGAACTCGCCCATGACACCACCAAAATCGTCCCCGCCAATGGGCCGGTCCTGACCAAAGCCGACGTGCAGGCGAGCCTCGATATCCTTACCAAGGTGCGGGAGCAACTGGTTAAGCTCATGAAGCAGGGCAAAGGCGCCCAGGATATGATCGACGCCAAAGCCGTTCAGGAGTTCCAGCCGCAACTAGCCGGCGACCCCGCGGTATTCATCTTCACCGCGTACCGGGGACTGTGGGCGCACGTGCGCGAACTCGGCGGTATCGTCTAGCCCCTTCCCGCCCCCGTTTCAAACATATAGAATAGGTAGCGGTCTCTTTTGATGCGGAATCTATTGCTCGCCGCGCTGGCGGCATGCTCATTGAGCGCCGCGCCGCAGGAAACCGGCAAACCGGCGCCGGCCGCGCCCAACCCCAACCAGGCGCTGATCAATCGCTACTGTGTTACTTGTCATAACCAAAAGCTCAGGACGGCGAAACTGGCGCTCGATACGCTCGATCTGACACATCCGGAGAAAGCGGCGTTGACTTGGGAGCGTGCCATCCGCAAGCTGCGCGGCGGCATGATGCCTCCGCCCGGAGCCGCCCGTCCTCCCGCCGATGCCGTGAATGCGTTGGCCGATTACCTTGAAGCAGCGCTCGACAAGGCGAGCTTGGCGAACCCGAACCCCGGCAGCGTCCGCATCCATAGGCTGAATCGTGCTGAATACGCCAATGCGATGCGCGATCTATTCGGGATCGAGGTGGATTCGGCAGCCCTGCTGCCCACCGACGATATCAGCGAAGGTTTCGACAATATCGCCAAGGTGCTGAAAGTATCGCCCTCGTTCCTGGATCAGTACATCATCGCCGCCCGCGCCGTTGCCAAACAGGCGATCGGAGCGCCGCCGTTTCCTAAAGAAGTCAAAACTACGCTGCGCGGCACGGATCCGAATCTGTTCTTGCCGCCCGGGGCTCGGGGTGGTGTCACTGCCCGGTACCTCGCCCCGTTCGAAGGCGATTATGAGCTGCGGGCGGCTGGTAATCCTGCGGTCTTTACTGTAGACGGACAGACTGTCGATCCCAAAGGGCGCACCCACCTAACGGCGGGGTGGCATACCATCATCGCGGCGAACGCTGGCCGCAGTTTCGCGGAGAGCGAGGGCGAACTGTTCGGCTTTGTGCCGGGCGGGGCGGGTACGGGATACGCCAGCACCGGCACCGGAGTTCAGACCGGTCTGAGGGGTGGCCCGGCGGGCGGAGCCAGTATCACCGTAAACGGTCCTTTCAACCCTACAGGCCCTCCTTTCGAGACAACCAGCCGCGCGCGGATTTTCGTCTGCCGCGCTCCGGATGCCAGCGAAGAGACGGCGTGCGCCTCGCGCATCCTTTCGAACTTGGCACGCAGGGCGTTTCGCCGCCCCATAACAGCCCAGGACATGGCTCCTTTGATGCAGTTCTATAACCAGGGGCGGAAAGCCGGCACGTTTGAAACCGGCATTGAGAATGCCATGGTTGCCATGCTTGCGAGCGCCAAATTCCTGTATCGAGTCGAACCTCCTCCCGCTGACGCGAAGCCTGGCGCCGTGTACCGGTTGAGCGACATAGAACTGGCATCACGGCTGTCCTTCTTCCTCTGGAGCACCATCCCGGACGATGAACTGCTATCGGTGGCAGAGCAGGGGAAGCTCAGCGACACGAAAACCCTGGAACAACAAATCCGGCGGATGCTGGCCGATCCGCGCTCCAAGACGCTGACTACCAATTTTGCGTTCGAATGGCTGAAGGTGAGGGACATGGATGCGCTGGAGCCCGATCCTTACGTCTATCCGTCCTTCGATCGATCTCTGCGGGCAGCTCTGCGCCGCGAAATCGAGATGTTCATCGATAGCATCTTCCGCGAAGACCGCAGCGTCGTGGATCTGTTGAACGCCAACTATACGTTCGTGAACGAGCGGTTGGCGGCGCACTACGGTATCGAAAACATCCGGGGCGATCAATTTCGACGCGTGACCTTGACCGACCCCAACCGCTTCGGCCTGCTGGGCAAGGGCGCCATTCTCATGGTCACGGCCTACCCGAACCGCACTTCGCCGGTGTTGCGCGGCGCATACATTCTGGAGAACATCGCGGGCACCCCGCCGGCGCCGCCTCCGCCGAATGTGGAGGCGTTCAAGGAAAACAAGGAAGGCGAGAAACCGAAGACCGTTCGCGAGATCCTCGAAGCGCACCGCGCGAATCCAACCTGTAACTCCTGCCACGGGATCATGGATCCGCTGGGCTTCTCGCTGGAGAATTTCGACACCATCGGCACCTACCGCACCATGGATCGCTTCACCCGCACGAAGATCGATACCAGCGGGAAACTGGTGGATGGGACTCAGTTGAATGGACCGGTCGATCTGCGTAACGCGTTGCTGCGTCACCCGGAACAGTTCACGCAGACCCTGACCGAAAAGCTCATGACCTACGCGCTGGGGAGGGGAATCGAGTACTTCGATATGCCCAGCGTGCGCAAGATTGTGCGCGATGCCAAGCGCGACAATTTTAAGTTTTCGTCCATCGTGATGGGGATTGTGGAAGCGCCCGAGTTCCAATCGAACGTGGTGGAACGGCCGGCCGCAACCGAAGTGGCCATAACCGAGCCGCTGCTTGCAGTTCGACCGCCAGGGAGCGGTCAAAGGAGCCAGTAACAATGTTTGCAACCAAAAAGCACCTGACCCGCCGCACCGTGCTGCGGGGAGTGGGAAGCGCCTTGGCGCTGCCCCTGCTGGACGCCATGATTCCGGCGCATACTGCACTGGCCGATACCGCGGCGAACCCCACGCCCCACCTCGGATTCATCTACTTCCCGCACGGCGCCGTTTGGGACAAGTGGATACCCAAGAGCGAAGGCAAGATCGCGGAGTTCAGTGAAATCCTGAAACCGCTGGACAAATACCGGTCGATGACCACGGTCTTCAGTAATATCGACAACCAGGCGGCCGTGGGCCCGGTCCATGCTTTAGCGCCTGGAACGTGGCTGTCGTGCGTACACCCTGCGATCAGTCAGGATGCCCACGGCGGAACCACCGCCGACCAGATCGCGGCGCAGCACATCGGCCAGGACACGCCGCTACCATCGCTGGAAGTGGCTACCGAAAACCATGGCGGCGGCGGTTTCTGCGATCGCGACTATGGCTGCTCGTACGCCGGCACGATTTCGTTCCGCACCCCGACCACGCCCCTGCCCATGGAGGTCGACCCCCGCAAGTTATTCATTCGCCTGTTTGGCCAGGGCGATAATGCCGGCGAACGCGCGCGGCTGTCGAAGCAGTACTCCTCGCTGCTCGACATGGTAGGCGATGAAGCCAAGGATTTGCAGCGCGTCCTAGGGCCGTCCGATAAAGCTATGCTTTCGGATTACCTGGAAAGCGTTCGCGAAATCGAACGCCGCATTCAAAAGATGGAAGCGCGCGACCTTTCCAAGATCGATATCCCGGATGCCCCCAAGGAGACCGCGCTTCCGTTCGACCAGCGCATCGGCCTTATGTTCGACCTGGTCGCGCTGGCTTTGCAGGCCAATATGACCCGTATTTTCACCTTCATGATCGCGGCGGAGGTCAGCGGCCAGACATATAATTTCATCGGCGTTCCCGATGCCTTTCATCCCCTCTCGCACCACAACAACGAGCAGGCTAAGATGGACCGCTTGGCAAAAGTACAGGCGTTTCACACGCAAGTATTCGCGAAATTTCTCGACAAACTGGCCAAAATGCCGGATGGCGATGGCACCATGTTAGACCATTCGTTGGTCCTGTATGGCAGCAACATGAGCAACAGCAACGCCCACAATCATTATCCGCTGCCGACGTCGATCGTAGGCGGCTGGAAAACAGTGAAGGGCGGGCAGCACATTGTGCCTCCGGACCATACGCCCATGGCGAACGTTCTGCTGACGCTTTTGGATCGCGCCGGCATTCCGCAAGACAAGCTGGGCGATAGCACCGGAAAACTGCTGGAGGTGTAAGCCGCCATGAAAGCTTTGATAATCGCGGCGCTGGCAGCAGCGCCGGTGCTGGCCGGGGATGCCCCGATTGCGCGCGCCATCAAGTCCGGCGAACGCGCCGCTGCGCTACAGATGATCGCGCAAAAGTCGGCGGATGTGAATGCACCGGAAGCCGATGGATCGACCGCTTTGCTGTGGGCCGCGAACATGAACGACGCGGACCTGGTGAAGCAGTTGTTGCGCGCCGGGGCCAATCCGAACACAGCCAACCGGCTCGGGTCCATGCCGCTCCTGGAAGCGGCGCTCAACGCCAACACTGAAGTGATCAAGACGCTGCTGGATGGCGGCGCCAACCCCAATGCGGCTGGACCGGACGGCGAGACACCGCTGATGATCATTGCGAAAACCGCCGATGTGGCCGCGGCGAAACTATTGTTGGATAAAGGCGCGAACCCGAACGCCAGAGAATCGCAACGTGGGCAGACCGCGCTCATGTGGGCCGCGGCCGAGAGCCAAGGTCCGATGATGCGCGAACTGTTGGCGCACGGGGCGGAGGTAGATGCCAAATCCGAAACCGACCTGATGACTCCGCTCGTCAGTTCGGAGCCGCGCGCGCAGCCCCGCCCGCCCGGCGGGATGACCGCCATGCTGTTCTCCGTGCGAGAAGGCTGTATGGATTGCGTCAAAGCCTTGGTGGAGAGTGGCGCCAAAATCGACCTGCCCGATCCCGAGGGAGTAACTCCGCTCATTTCCGCTATTTTCAACGCCCATTTCGACGTGGCCAAGTACTTGATCGATAAGGGCGCGAACGTGGACCGGTGGGACTGGTGGGGCCGCAGTCCCCTGTACTTGGCGGTGGATTACAACACGCTGCCGCATGGCGGCCGGCCAGACCAGCCTTCGCTGGATCAAACCTTGCCAATCGACATCATCCGCATCCTGCTCGAAAAGGGGGCGAATCCGAATCTGCAGTTGAAACTCCTGCCTCCGTATCGCGCGACGGGTGCGGACCGCGGCGTGGACCAGATGCTGACGGTGGGTACGACACCTCTTCTGCGCGCGGCCAAAGCGCAGGACGCGCCGGCGATTCAACTCCTGCTTGATCACGGCGCAATCGTCGATCTGCCGAACAGCCAGGGCATGACCCCCACGGTAGCCGCTTCTGGGATGGGGTCCGTGGATGCGGACACACGCGGGTACTACTATTCGTCCGATATCCAGGAGCGCGCCATTGCCTCGTTGGACTTGCTTCTGGCCCATGGCGGCGATATCAACGGGCGCGCGGGACGCTTCCAACAGACTCCGCTCGACGGAGCCGCGTTCTGGGGCTGGAACAAAGTAGTGGAATACCTGCTCAGTAAGGGTGCCGATATCAATCTGACGGATGGCCGCGGGTACACCGCGGTAGATTATGCCATGGGCCGCGCCGGCGGCAACAGTCGCGGCGGTCAACGCATCGACGTGCGCAAGGACACCGCCGATCTGCTGATCGCCAAAGGCGGCACCGCCGGAACGCCAGTCCAGCCGGCAGGCGGCCGAGGTGGACGCGGCGGTCGCTGACGGCTTTCCAGCGGGTCCAGCCGGCTGAAAGCCGGCGTCGTCGCCTGGTCTTTATCAATCCCCGTTAATAAAACCGGGTTAACTCCCCATAACCATTCGCAACAAATGCTTGACAGGCGTGTGTGACTGCACGGCATAATCACGATCATGTCGAAGGCGCCCCGTAGATCCGCCGTTACAGCGCTTCGCAAGCTCTTTGCGCAGAACACGACGGACACCTTCGCGGATTGCCGTCTTCGGAAAGCTCCCTACCTCCTGATCGCGCTCGTGATCGCAGCTCTGCATCTGGGCTCCTCCGAGCTGGGCACTCTGCTAATTCGCGAAGGTGCGCCGGTTCAGCCTGTGTGGCCGGAAGCGGGGCTCGATCTGGTGGCACTCCTGCTCTTCGGGAAACGCTTCTGGCCGGTTCTGCTGGTCGCGTATTACGCCACCAACGTGGGTCGCCTGAGCGTCGCCTGGTTGCCGAGTATCGGAATGGCGCTTGCTAGCCTGGGCCGCACCCTCACAGCGGTCTGGCTCTTCGAGCGCATCTCGCGCTGGAAACGTGCTCTCGGGCATTTCGATGATCTAGTAGCGATCGCGGCTGCGTCGCTCTTATCCCCCGGGGTGGCTGCCAGCTTTGGCACGGTCATATTGATCGTGGGCGGCCGTTTTCCCGCTCAACAGTGGCAAATCGTGGCCGGCCGCTGGTGGATCGCTGATGCTTTAGGCACCCTCACCGCCACGCCCGTACTACTCATGCTGGCCCGCTTTGCTGCGCGCCCGGGCCTCCATTTTAGCCGGCGGCAAGCCGTTCGCATCCTGGTAGCTCTTTACGCCACCGCGATAGCCTGCTATTTCATCTTTTTCCGGCCGGAAGTCTCGCACCTGCTGTTTGCCGTATTCGCGCTCATTTTCCTGGCGGCCTCCTGCGCCGGGCCCACGGCGGCGCGGGTAGTCGCCCTGGTAATCGCTACCTCCGCCGTTTGGGCCACTCACCAAGGTGTGGGCGTCTTCACCGGAGGCACGGTCCGAGACGATCTGGTCAATCTCGACCTGTTCCTGGTAGCGGTCTCGCTGACCGGCATGGCCCTGGGGGCATTCCGGAATTCAGGCAGTCTCGTCCTGCCGGGCAGTGTTCTGCTCGCCGGGTGGGCGCTCAGCGGATGGCTCTTCAGTTCGATGGACCGCGACCGCGTCAGCTACGACCAGGCGCGCCTCGATCAATACATTCAGACAGTACAGGACCAGATCGGCAACCGTTTCGGAATTTATGAAAGCGCGTTGCGTGGAGCGGCGGGCTTTCTCGCCCATTCACCGAATTTCACCGGGGACGCATGGACATCGTACGTGGATATGTTCGGGGTCGGCGATCGCGGCATTGACAGAATGGCCATCGTTCAGCCGGTGTCCGCCTCCGGAGTGCCAGGGTACCTGGATGAGAGGCGTCGTTTGGGCCTGCCGGAGCTCTATATCCACGGCATTCAAGGCGCATCCGCTGCGGAGGTGCCGGATCATTTCTTAGTCATCGCTTCCGAGCCTCACGATAACGGAAGTCCCCTGTTGGGACTGGATTTGGCTACGGAGCCCCGGCGCAGGGAAGCAGCGGAGCGGGCGCGGGATGCCGGTACTGCCATACTGAGCAGCCGGATCGTGCTGGCCCGCAATGGGGACCGCAACGGCTGGCTGTTGTTGTTCCCGATATACCGCGTTGGCGCCCCGGTCCGCACGGTGGCGGAACGCCGTGCGGCACTGCTGCTTTGGACGAGCCTGGCCTTCAACGGCAGCACCTTCTTCCACTCCGCGATCGGGGATTTGCAAGGCCTGATTGCGTTGAAAGCCTTTGATGAGACGGTAGACCCCGCCAACGTGATGTTCGATTCCACGAACAAGCAGGCCAGCCGGCCCTTCGAACGAACTACCCGGGTGACATTGGCCGGGAGAACATGGGTATTGGGCTGGAACCGAGGCCCGAACTTTCCGGCGCTCAGCAAGGCCCCCTCGGCGTGGACAGCCGGCTGTACGGCTCTGCTCTCTCTAATATTGGCGGGCTTGGTGATGAGCCTGCAATCCACGGGAAAGCGCGCGTCGGAGCTGGCATCCGAGCGCACGCGGGAGCTCGCCCAAGCGTTGCGCGACGCGGACGCTGCCAACCGCGCAAAGTCGGAGTTCCTGGCCAATATGAGCCACGAGATCCGGACGCCGATGAACGGTATCTTGGGCATGACGGAGCTGGCGCTCGACACCGATCTCCGGCCGGAGCAACGGGAGTACCTGAACCTGGTGAAGCAGTCCGCCGATTCGCTGCTGACAGTGATCAACGATATCCTGGACTTCTCCAAAATCGAAGCAGGGAAACTGGAACTCGATCCTACCGAGTTCCAACTACACGAAATGGTGGAAGGCGCGGCCAAAATGCTGGCTTTCCGGGCGCATCAAAAAGGCTTGGAACTGATTTGCGATGTGGGCAGCGAAGTGCCCGATTTCGTGGTGGGGGATGCTCCGCGGATTCGCCAGATCCTGGTGAACCTGCTCGGGAACGCGGTGAAGTTCACCGATCGCGGCGAGGTGGTGTTAACAGTCGACAGCCACCCGACGGAAGTGGACGGCAAACCCGGAATCGAATTGCGCATGGAGGTGCGCGATACCGGGATCGGGATTGCGCCCGAGAACCAGCAAAAGATCTTTCAAGCCTTCGCCCAGGCCGATGGCTCCATGGCGCGCCGGTTCGGTGGCACCGGGCTCGGCCTCACGATTTCGATGCGGCTGGCGGCCTTGATGGGCGGCCAGATGGGGGTGGAGAGCAAGCCGGGCCATGGAAGCACGTTTTGGTTTACGGTGCCGGTCGCGATCGGCTCCGGGCAACCGGCAGTGGCGCTCAGAGGCGGGCGGTTGGAAGGGCTGCCGGTGCTGGTGGTGGACGACAATGCCACTAACCGCCGGATCCTGTCGGACACCCTCGCGCGCTGGGGCATGCGCCCCGTGGCGGCCGAAAGCGGGGCAGCCGCCGTGGAGATTCTCAATTCCATGGCCTGTTCTTTCCCTTTGGTGCTGACGGATGTACACATGCCGGGAATGGACGGCTTCGAGCTGGCGGCGCACGCCAAGCAACTCCCCGGCAAAGCCATTATTGTGATGCTGACTTCGAGTACGCATCCCGGGGATGTGGCGCGCTGCCAGCAGTTGGGGATCGAAGTTTATCTGACCAAACCGATATCGCAAAGCGAGCTGCACGATGCCATTCTGCGGGCGTTGGCGGGCGGCACGCAATACTTCGCGCCCAGCGCCGCAATGCCGGTTCCTTCCGCTGTGCCGGCGCCGCGGGGCCCCGGCAGGTTGCACATCCTGCTGGTTGAAGACAACATCGTGAACCAGAAGGTAGTGCTGCGTTTCCTGGAAAAAGAAGGGCACTCGGTTTTGGTGGCGGGCAATGGCCGCGAAGCCTTGCTGGCCCTGGAGCGCAACCCGTTCGACCTGGTCTTGATGGACGTCCAGATGCCGGAAATGGACGGACTGGAGGCCACGGCGGCTATTCGGGCCGGCGAGCACGGCCGCGAACGGCAGGTACCGATCCTGGCAATGACGGCCCACGCCATGAGCGGCGACCGGGAACGTTGCCTGGCCGCCGGGATGGATGGCTATATTGCGAAACCGGTTCACAAAGCCGAACTGCTGGAAGCGATTGCCCGCCTGACCGAGGAATCGCACGGTTGGGCGCCAGCCCACTCGAACGTGGCTGGCTAATCTTTACACCAGGATCAGTCCCTTCCGCATTCCGATCGCTACGGCTTCCGCGCGTGTTCCGGCATGGAGCTTCCCAAGAATGGAAGCAACGTGGAATTTGACGGTGTGCTCCGAAATGCCGAGTTTCCAGGCGATCGTTTTGTTGGCCGCTCCTTCCGCCATCATGTGCAGCACTTCCAGTTCGCGCGGAGTGAGCACCTGAGAGACGCGGGCGGGGGCGGCAGCCCCGCCCGGCAGCAGCATCTCGAGTTCGTGGGGATCTACCACCGCCATGCCCCGCGCCGCCGCTTCCACAGCGGCCAGAACGTCGTTGGCTGAGGCATCTCGCGGCAGAATCGCGCGTAGCCCCAAGCGTAGCGCTTCGCGGGTCCATGCCGGTTGCGCTTCGTTCGAAAGCAGCACCACGGCGGGTCCAGCGCCATCGGCGGGGGCCGCCAGTTGCTCGACAGGCAGCGCCGCCAATACAACGTGAGGCCGCAGCGCATCCACCGCGGAGAGATCGGGAAACGAGCCCGCCAGCTCGATCTCCGGATCCGACCCCGCCAACGCCTCCAATCCCGCGCGCACGACCGCGGAGGGCGCCGCGATCAGCAGCCGGATCACGCCGCCTCCGCCCGTTTGCGAAACTCCTCCCGCACGTCGCGCAGAAACTTCGCGATATCTCGTGAAGGCACTGCGATTCCCATCCCGTACACCACCGCCGTATTGATGCCGATCACTTCCCCTTCCGCGTTGGCCAGCGGACCACCCGAGTTGCCCGGAGCCAGCCGCACGGTCGCGCAGACCCAGTCTTTGGTCACCGAATGGATGACACCCGTGGTGAGCGCGCCTGAAAATCCCAACGGGTTGCCCACCGCGATCACCAGTTCCCCGGGCCGCGCCGCTCGCGAGTCGCCGATTGTAGCCTCGGGCAATCCATTTTCCAGAATGCGTAACGCGGCTACGTCGCGCCGCCGGTCATATGCGATCCGCTGCGCGGAAAACCGGCGCCCATCCCACAGCTCCACTTCCGATTCGGTTGCGCGGGCCACGTGCGCATTCGTCACGATCAGCCCATCGCGATTCCAGATCACGCCCGAACCGCTGCCGCGGTCGCGCCCCGCGCCCAAGACGTGTACGGTGGAGCGGCGCAGCCGTTCCCCGATCTCTCCGAACGTTTGCATCTCAGCTCCTCCGCGGCCGTTCGCCCACCGTTACCGTGATCTGCTTGGGCTCGCCTCCGCGGGCGATCCCCAACGCGACCGGTTGCCCCACCGTGGCGCCCTCCAGCGCGGCTTGTACGTCTTCTGTGTCGCTGACGGATTCGCCGGCGACGGTAATGAGGATGTCGCCGACCAGCAGCCCGGCGCGCTCCGCAGGTCCGCCCTTTTCCACGGACAGCACGATCAGACCTGTGTGATGATCCGCAAGCTGCACCGGTTGCAGCCCTACCCCCAGATAGCCGCGCGCCACATGTCCCCGGGCGAGGATCTCATCCACCACGCGATTCACGGTGGTGGCCGGGATCGCGACACCCGCCAGCCGGGAGAGAGCCGAAGTGGCAATCCCCAGGGTACCGCCCGCAGTGTCGATCACGGCGGCGCCCGAGGAGGCCGGGTACATAGTCAGATCCAGCCGGATGTAGCGGTCCAGGCGGCCGCCGCGCCAGGTTCGCCAACTGCCGCTGACCGCGCTGATGATCCCCATAGTGGCGTTCACTCCCGAATCTTCGGAGCGCCCCACGGCCAACGCGAGGTAGCCGGGCCGGGTTTCCGCCGTGGTTGGCGCCGCTGGTTCTTCGGCTCCTTCCAGCTTCAAAACCGCCAGATCCGTTCCCGGATCGGCCCCCGCCAAGGCCGCCGTGGCGTTGGTGCCGTCCGGCAGTGTGACTTTGATTTCGTCTTCGCGCCGGATGGTGTGTTCCGCCGTTACGATCACACCGGGCCGCCAGACCACGCCGCTCGAGCCAAACCGCGGACGGGCATGCACGGCCACCACGGAGCGGCCCGCGCGTTCCACAGCTTCCGCCAAGCCAGTCGATAAAGCAGCTAATTCGTTTGCCATACAACCCCAGCATGCCGCCAGAGGCGACGGCTCCACATCGGTATTTCGGCTAGGGAGCGCCCGGTCAAACGAGCAGGACCGCGGCTGACGCCGCGTGTCCATCGGATTGGAATTACTTCTGCAGAGGTGGCAGCAGCGCCGTGCGCTCCGGCGGGACGTGCTGGTCAATCGCGTTCAGCATAAACCCTACCCGGAAGTAATCGCCCATAATCATCATGAACTGCACGGTGCGCTGACGCCCGAAAAGGCTCACCATCTTTCCCCAGAGCTCACTGCTGACGCGGTGTTCGCGAAACAGCGTCCGGCCGAAGGTGATGAGCGTCGCGTCCTTCTCGGACAGCCCAGCCACATCCCGGTTGTACTTGACGACATCGATGACCGATTGCTCCAGCCCCTGGCGCCGGCCCGCCGGCTCATGGGAGGACCATTCGTACTGCTGATCGATCTCTCTGGCAATGATGAGCACCGCGAGTTGAAAGTATCGAGGACCGACCGGGCTTTTCTCGCCGCTAGGGATGCCCAGATCGTACTCCCTCGGGCTGTAGATCGTGACGTGGGTGGGTCCGGGAGCCGGCTTGTAATCGGTGCGCGCCGCCAGAAGGCGCTGCCCCTCTTCGTCCAGGTCTGCCGCAGTGACCGGCGGCAGGCGCGAGAGTGTCACCGGGTGGATATCCGGCGGCAGCGGGCTCTTCTCCTGAGGGACCGCCGGAAAGGTAACCAGCAGGAGGACACAAAATCGAATGGTCTTCATCATTCGCGGCACTCGAAATTGCTTGCATCCTGAGGGTCGCCTTGTCCCTTGTAATACGCGTACTTGGGATACGCGCACAAGGGCCGGCTGCGCCCGGGGAAAGCTTTTCCCGTTGCCACCACCGACTCGGGGGCCGTGCCTTTCTCCACCCAATTGACCACCGCGGTGAGCAGGTCGAAATTATCGAGCGCGAACTCGCCACCCCGGCAGTGATACATGCCGGGCACTAAAAACATGCGGCTCCAGTTCTGCACTTTGTCCATGCCGCCATTGGCCTTGGCCATGCGCTGGTAATAATCCAGGGTGTCCATCGCTGAGAATGCCTGGTCGCTCAGGCCGTGATAAAAGATCAGCTTGCCGCCATGAGCGGAGAAGGTGGTCAAGTTCGTCCAGGTGGTATCCGTAACCGCCTCCAGCGGGTCTCCCAGGAGGGCAAAGAGGCGCGCGTCCACGTCGATGCTGACGGGCGGCGCCGGAGCATTGGCCGCAGGCGGATTGGCGGGCGGCTTGGGACTGGGCAGCAGATTGGCGATGCCCGCGTCATAAGGATTCATGGGGTAGACCAAGTCGCCCCTGGAATCGTGCGGCCCGGCAAAGGCTTTCTTAATCGCGGCGGTCTGCTGCGCCGTCAGGCACGAATCGTTCTTGGCGCCCTTGCAAGTCAAAACGTCCGGATCGAACTGGCAGGCCCGCGTGTTGAACACCATGCCGTCCTTTAGTCCATCTTTGGCGTCGCAGGCGTCCAGGATGCCTTTGACGATCAATTTGATGTCGCTCTCGGAAAAGACTTTGTTCGGCTGAGGCCGTCCGGAGTCGTCTTTCGGAGCAATCTGATTGAAAGCCGCCGAGGACCACTGGTTTCCGATCCGCGAAAAGCCCGTGCGCATGGCGGGATCTCCGGAGATGACGCCATCGAATTCGGTGGGATAGCGTTGCGTCATCAGCATGGCTTCGCGTCCGCCCGTCGAGCAACCCGCAAAGTAGGAATACCGGGCCGGCTCACCGTAATAATGGGCGACAATTTGCTTGGCGAGTTCGGCCACGCGGTCAACGGCGACCTGGGCAAAATCGAGGCTGGCCTGTTGATCGACATCATAGCTGCGGTCAAACGTGGAGCCCTTGTGGCCAGTATCGGTGGAGACGACGGCGAATCCGCGCGCCAGTCCGGGGTTGTTTCCGGCGGCTGCCGCGCCCACCGGCGGCCGCACGCTGCCGTTATATCCCCCGCCGCCCTGAAACAGGAAGCGATTGTTCCAATTGTCCGGCAGCGCAATGGAGAAGCCGATGCCATACGTCCTTCCGTCGGCGCCCTTCCGCTCGTTGATCATGCCATCGGCCTGACAGTGCGAGGGGATGGTGGCGGATGTGGCCGAGGTTTCGGCCGTGGCCGCTCCGTTGGCAGAAGATGTAGGAATTTCGACGGCTTTGGTGATCACCATGGGCACGCCGGGAATCGTGAACTTGGTCAGGTCCGAGCACTTGCTCAAGCTTTGTGCGTAAGCCAGGGGGGTCAGCAGCATCGCCAACCAGTAAATTCGCATCGCGACTCTCCCTTCAGCGAGCCGATTATATCAGTGGAGTGGCGCAGGGATTCCGCCGTGGCAGAATCGCCTGTCGCGGCATCGCCCGTTCCACGGGTACAGTTGTGGTGTCGATAGGGCATACAAAAGTCAAAAGTCAAAAGACAAAAGTCAAAGGGCAAAAGTCAAAAGTCAAAAGTCAAAAGTGATTCGGTACACCTCGCCTGACGGCTCGGTCTCCTTTGATGTTTTTTGCCGCTACGCGGCGGCGTTTTCCTCTCTGTGCTTCGTGCGATCGCGGAAACG